>Ga0307511_10003481_pt1 | contig 16175 bp, 9 predicted proteins | sample 13_EM_MG_FD_200266 | JGI IMG/M metagenome (GOLD analysis project Ga0307511, IMG submission 200266) | Populus trichocarpa ectomycorrhiza microbial communities from riparian zone in the Pacific Northwest, United States - 13_EM | ecosystem: Host-associated > Plants > Roots > Unclassified | place... | reverse complement strand
GAAACACATCAAGCATGCCTAGCGTGATGCATGGCGTTCATGCCTTATCCAGTTGAACATGATATTAAGGAAGTTCATAGCCATAACGACCTGTGAGAATTACCGAATGGACAGCAGATGATGAGTGGTGTTCCTTCAAACAAGTAGGCCCAAGACGGCTATCATTGGTGCCATATGATTACCAGCCAGTGCAAAATGTCACGACCAGTTTGACCATTTTGCTTAGTAGGTGCTCAACAAGGAGCTTTTTTGACGGGTCTTCGTGAACATGGGGATGGAGTAGCACTGATGTTAATTGCTTGCTCATCTGCTTCATCATGACGTAAAGCGAATTTCTGTTTTAAGTTTATTTAAACTTGAATTTTTGTGAATATAAAAAAAAATGTCTAGTTAATGCTTTTTTATTGATTTAACAGTAAATTTATTTTTAAATAGTTTGTACATCAGTCATATTAATTTTAACCTTTTTCTTTTTTTAAAGAGCTGGGACACGTACTCTAGAACCTGTTTCTCCCTTCAGTTTATTTGTGTGGAGTGTGTGTTTTTTCAAGAATATTTTTAATTTAAAGATATATTAAAATGATTTTAAATACGAAAATAAACAATATCTAATTCAACCTGGAAGAATCATGACTTGGCTCGATGGAGGTCGTCTCACACAGCTCCTTCACGAATAGGGGAGTTTTCTCCTCCATGTCTAAAGTCATGTTTAGTACGGTGGTTAACCACTATTAAGTTTTTCAAATTGTTTTTTTAAAAAAATATATTTAAAAAATATATTTTTTATTTTTAAAATTTATTTATAAAATCAACAAATGAAAAAAATTAAAACAATTAAAACAATTAATTTAAAGTAAAAATAATTTAAAATTTAATAAAAAATCGATTTAGCCGCAATACAACCATAAACCCAGCTACTTCTTTAAAAATTATGGGACAAAGTTCTTTAACTCGCGTAGCTGGATATGATCAAGAGGTATTCGAAAAAATAAAATTATATGCTACCATAGGTGTGGTGTTACAAGTCACTGAACCGATAAAGGTCATGACACATTCATTGTAATTGATGTTCAATTTTATCTCAGCGTCTCAAACAAATTCTTCTTTATTTATTTTTATTTTCTCCGTCACATGTTTGGTTTCTTTGTTTTTGAATGTGCGGATCACGGATTCAAGGTAACCTGATCTTGTCGATTGCATTTGCATAGAATTCTTCGTTATGGTCATGTAGACTCTCATATTTCAGTTCGAGACATCCTAGTTTTATAGATAATGTGCGGATCACGGATCCTGACGCTAGTTTCATAGATATCCTCGCGGGTTACCCTCGCGAAAAAGCCCTGCCATGCGACCCTTCACTTACTTTTCCCTGCATGAACTTGGTTCGAGGCGCTAACCTGGCTCTTGTCTCGTGGGCAAGAAGTCCCTTTTCGTCGCAAATCGTGGTTTTTAAAAAAAAAAATTGTATGAGATTGTATTAGTAATTGTGATTTAAAATAGGTTTTGTTTAGAAATATATTAAAATATATTATTTTTATTTTTAAAAAATTATTTTTGATTAATATATCAAAAAAATTTAAAAATATAAATATAATAATTTATTTTAAAAAAATTAAAATTTAAAAAAACACAATTTCTACGTGTTTCTAAATACAACCTTAATCAGCACAAGATCATACGATCATACGACTAAAAAGGGTTGTTAAGGGAAAGGCCATGTGAACCGACGGAGCAGAATTAACCTTCGACTCTTCACTTGCTATCAGCTACTATTTTCATGCTAAGCCATTTTCCTGTCTTAACTGGAAGGCAGTTGAGAAGCCAGTGTATAAAACATGGCAGGACTACAAGGGTTATAAAATAAGGGAACTTATAAAATAGATTAATATCTCTCATTCGACCACCTATTTCATTTGACTTTCAGAGGAAGGTGTTTCGAAACCCAATTTAATTGACTTTTCGATAACAAGGTGAGTTAATCTATTTTGATACAGGAAAAAGCTTCATCAGCCACCAACTCTGTACAAATCATGTCCTACAGCTTGACCTTTGCTTTTTTAAGGCTTTTATATACACACACAACATATAATGAATAATGAAATAAATTTTTGTTTTTACATTTTAATAATATTTAAAAAAAAAATTAATTTTTTTTAATTTTTTTTGGGTGTTTTTCATATTATTTTGATATGTTGGTGTTAAATATAATTTTTTAAAATTTAAATAATATTATTTTAATATATTTATAAAAAAAACATTTTTAAAAACAATTATCACCATCCTCTCAAATATTTTTAAAAATAATTGCGGGATATATGATTTAAAAGTTTTCGTTACAGTGTGATAATAATTTATGTTGGGATGGGTTAGGTTTGGGATATTGGTAGTTTACAAGACTTCCATGCACAATTTTATTATATACTTTTTCAACAGGTCTTATAGCATATGGTTTACAGAATGGATTAGTTTTTTAGTTGTAAATTTACATAATTATATGAAGAGTCTGTGAAGAATATCTATTATAAAAAGCATTAAAGCCCTGTTTATTTGCTGGAAAGTAGTTTTTTTTGGAAAGTGAATTCCGGGAAAGTGAATTATTTTATAATGTTTGGCAGTGTAATAGAAAATAACATGAAAAACACTTTCTAGTGTTTGATTATGTTATGGAAAATAACCTGAAAAATAACCTATTAATGTTTTATTTTCTGATATTTGATAGTGTAATGGAAAATAAGTTGGAAAACACTTTTCAGTGTTTGGTTATATCATGAAAAATGAACTGGAAAATAACCTATCAATGTTTTATTTTTCTTAAGTTTATTAAAATAATGAGGAACAAATCTTACAAATTAAAAAGTTGAATGAGAATGAAATTAAAAAATATATAATTTCATAAATTATCTCAAATAAAATAAATAATAATCAAAATAATAGAGATCAAATCTAAAAAATTAAAAAAATGAAAGATGAAGAAATTAAAATAATAATAATTAACATTTCAAAAATTATTTCAAAAAAAATAAGTAACAATCAAAAGAACGAGGACCAAATTTGATAGATAAAAAATATCAATAAAAAAATGATAAGAGAAAAGCAATTAACAATTATAAAAATGAGGACCAAAGTTAATATAAAAATTAAAATTTAAGAGATGAAATTGAAAAATAAATATTAAAAACAAAATATATATAGCCATCAAAAGTTTGAGGACCAAATTTGATATAATCAACAAATAATATGACATTTCTAAAATTTTCATAATTTCCGGAAAGTGTTTTCCACTCAAATTTTTCAGGAAAATATTTTTCTGGAAACCAAGTCAAATTTTCTTTTGATTGGAAAGTGTTTTTCGTTGACTAACTTTTCTAATATCAAACAAATACAGGAAAGTTTGAAAAATAATTTTTTAAAAAGTGAATTTCAGAATGTAATTAAAAAAATAAAATCACCTATAAAGTTAACATATTTTATTTAAAAATGTAATTTTGAAAATACAATAAGAAACTCCCCCTTCCATTTTTAAACCAGTAAAAAGTCCTCCAAATCCTGTCCTTTAGCTACCAGTCCTTTCCTATCCAGCACCATGCACTAAAACGATTCATCAAGGAACAAAAAGAGAATTAGTAGCCTAGTTACGGTACTCGATTGATCCAGTTAGGAGTATAGGGACTGAAACGAAATACACCGTACAATACACGGACCAAAAAAGACAGAAAAAACAACGCTAAAATATGCCTAGGAAGTAGGAACCACTCCTAGAATCCCCAACCCCCAAATCAGGACCCCCGAAACAAAACCAACTTCCACTGAACACACAAAATCCATCTTTCCCTTCAATTTCAAATCCCAGCTCAAAAATCAAAAGTTCAAATCCCTTCCTAATCGGCCACCGCCACCGCCACCGCAACCGCAACCGCCATCATGCCAACCCTTAAACTAAGCATGGCAGTTTCACTCCTTCACCACAAAAAATTAGCCCACACAATCACCACCACCACCTCCACCGCCAACCCCACCCCATTTCTCACTCCTCACTCTCTCTCTACACCCCTAAACAGCGATAAAAGTTTGCGCGCGTTAACACCCTGCGCACACCTCCCCTCTAATAAGAATAATAAAAATACCCCCTATTATTACCATTATAACATTACTAGTTATAATAATAACAAAAGTAGCAAAAACTTTTTAGGAGCTACGTTTCGTGGCTCTCTTTTATTTCCCTCTCGCAAATCTAGTTCATCCACCCGCTTCTCCAGATCCGACTCGCCGCCTTCAGCTTCCTCTCCCGGGTCGGGTTTCGTTTCTGATATGGGAGCCGAGAATAAAATCGACGGCGATGTTGATTGGCATAAAAATGACCGTCAAAATCAACCGCCGTCTGTGTCACCGTCCATGCAGAATCACGATTCCAAATTGCTCACTTTGCCTACCATTTTAACCCTCGGTCGCGTAGCTGCCGTGCCGCTACTTGTTGCCAGTACGCACCGTTTTAGTTATTTTTTTTTCAAGTTATGATATTTATTTACGCGTGTTTATTAGTTTTGGGTTTTTAATTTTGTTTTTTACTGGCTAATTGGATTTTTAATGGTAATTTGATATATTTTTTTTGTAGAGATGTGTATTGATTTAATTGGTTTTAATGGCATTTTGAGCTGTAGATTTTATTATTGGAGCAATGCTTCTCCTTTTTTTTTTTGGCAATTTATTGGAGGCATGAAATTAGTTTATCATTTTGGTGGTTAAAGCGCGCATGATTTTTGTATGTATGCTAAATTTTGTTTTTAGTTTTGCATTCCATTTGAATATTTTAAAGTTGTAGAAATAAAATTTAATTGAATATTTTTTATTCGTAGAGTTAAAATTTAAATGTGATTTGGATTCAAAGAGTCTGACGCTGTAATTTTTTGTGCTGTAGCATTTTATGTGGATAGTTGGTGGGCAAGAACCGCTACAACAAGTATTTTTGTTGCCGCAGCAATTACTGATTGGCTTGACGGGTACCTTGCACGAAAGGTGTAGTCTTTTATACGATCAGAAAGAGAGAGTAAATTCTGTTGGAGTTTGTGTGATTGGTTAAATCTAAATGTTTCGTTGTGTTGCAGATGAAGTTAGGCACAGTTTTTGGTGCGTTTTTGGATCCGGTAGCTGATAAGGTAATGGACCTAATGGTGTTTTTTCAAGCGTGGTGGAATTAGTATGTATGGTTTGTTCAACTTGTGAGAAATGTTTGAGATTTCTTATTTGATTCTTATGTCTATTAAATGCAGCTTATGGTTGCTGCTACCTTGATCTTATTATGTTCCCGACCTTTGGAGGTTGCAATGTTTAGAGAAGTACCATGGCTATTCACTGTACCGGCAATTGCAATTATTGGTCGGGAGGTAATGCAGATATGAATGCACCTATTACCTGTAATTCTTGTAAATTCATAACCGACATCAAGAACATCTTTTGTGTGGCATTGCTCATCGAAATATAATGATGCATTTTCTTGTTTTCTTTGGGTTTGTTGCAAGTCTTTTAGTTGGGTTTTTCAAGGAACTCAATGGTAGGTTGTTTTTTATGTGATCGGGAATCATGTCAATCCCTCTTCAACCATAGACAATTGCATCAATGAATCATTATAGTTTTCAGAGTGCCTATGTCATATGCTGTTCTTCTTTCTCCCTTCAGGTGATCATGTATTCTTGTGAGATATCATGGATTTAATCTGACCAATTGATTTGCTTCTTTTTTTAGATAACCATGTCTGCAGTTAGAGAATGGGCTGCTTCACAGAATACAAGACTTTTAGAGGTTTGTTTGCTGCTGTCCAAGCTCCACAAACACCTCTCCCTTTTCTTCTCCAACTTTTCAAAAAAATTCAGCTGTTAAGAGAAAATGCCTTACTATTAACTGTGATTTATATATTAAGAATGATTCCTATTCTCAGGCTGTTGCTGTAAATAACTTAGGGAAGTGGAAAACTGCTACCCAGATGATTTCACTAACTATCCTCTTGGCTACCCGAGACAGCAGGTCCCATCTATTTCCTATCACATGGTTCCTCCTGCTATGTGGTTTATTTACTCTTAACTTGATGATTGATGTCTCAGAAGATTTTTTTGTGTCATTCCCTGTATCTAACAGTTTCTTTGTTCCCTTGTCCTTTTTCTTTGTTGTGCAGTCTTGGAGGACCAGGGATTTTAGTACCTTCAGGTGTCCTTTTACTTTATATCTCAGCAGGTCTTTCTGTATGGTCTTTAGCTATATATATGAGTAAGATATGGAAAGTATTGCTGAAGTAGTTTGACAGCTGTGCCGTGCATTGCTTATACCTGCTCCTGAGGATGTATGCAGATGACATTGAGACACTTTCTTACATATCCCATTTCAATGATTGCTCTCACAGATTGAGTTCCTCAAGTAGGCGGCAATTAAGGGGAAAGGTTTTTTTTTTTTTTCCTTGCTTGGGAAGGTCCTCATATTTAGGTTGCTTGTGGTGCGAGCATAGACTCCCTGTTTCTTTGGGGGTTTTCCTAGTGTTTTTAAAATCACGTTAGTTTGTTATATAGAAGAATTGTTAGGATGTAGATGTCAGAAAGTCTGATCATAGCCATTGATAGTGTTGATTTGATCCCTCCTGGATCATTGATGCCATGGGTGGATGCTGGTTGGACAACATTGTGATATTTTTGCAACGGAGCTGAAAAATTCTTGTTCAGTCCAATGTAATCGATCAAGAATTAACAACTACAGAGAATTAACAACTTAAAATTATCTCTTGGATATTGTCAAGTTTAGGAGTAGGTTTTGCCGAGATGCTCAACTCCAGTGAGATGCAATATTAGGATCATAGTAACGACTAACGACTAATATGAAGAAGTTTTCAAATCTCCAATGGAAGCCATTAGATGATGATTTATCCTTGTCTGCGAATCATTCTTCGTGCCTCAAGTCTGCAAGTGATAGCATTGTTCATTTGACTGCCGTACTCTAACCTGCTGCATGCGAAGGCCTTTGCATGACATTGCAATATTTTGCTTCGTAAATTGTAAGAGCCTTCTTCAGTTTGTCGGCTACCCTAGTATCTGAAGCACCACATGTTGATGATGCTGTTACTGTAGCTAACACTCTAAACAACCGTATTTCATACTTCATACTATGGTTGTTTTAGGCCGCATCTGATTGCTGAAAAAAAAAAATAAACAGCGACGCATTCTTTCCTGCCGCTCTATGTTTGTGCTGTCAACTAGAGTATGCTCATTTTGATCATGTCCAGAAACATTACGAGTACATGGATATATAAATGAGAAGCATCCTGCATCCTCAGTAATTGTTGTCAACACAATATTATCCAACATTTCCTTATTTTTCATCTCGAAGCACAACGCAAAAGTCACACCCAACAAGCACAAAGGAGGCCAAACTAGCCCCATAGTATTTTGTTTTCACTTCTACTAGCACCATTAACCAATACACACACACACACACACACACACAAAGCTTTCGTAGAAAAATCTGCACTAAATAATTTAATTTCATGGTAGAGACGGCACCATAGTTTCACAAATGAGCCTGCGCAAGAAACATGGTCAGAGAAGTGTATTATTAGCTACCATTTTTCCTAAATGCCTCTGGGAAGACAAGCTTATGATCAATATTTCCTTATTAAAACAGCGAACCACTATGACAAGAGAACACTGATGATTTCTCAAAGGTTTGCCGAATGATTTGTTATGAAAGAAATCCTGGAGCTACCACTGGAAAATCTGGACATAATTATTTTATTTTAAAAAAGAGATGGAACGCCAAAGTCTCAAAGATGAGCCTGCACCAGAAACATGGCAAGAGAAGAGCATTAGCTACTCTTTTTGTCATTTTTATAATCTGTAACATTTCAGGAATCCAAGTTCTTGTCAAAATCCAGTAGCAAGCCATACCGCAAAGCGTTTCTTGTAGGTTTCAACATGCTGCTTTGGCTCGCGCCTGGTCTGGTTGTAAGCCTCTATTTTGTTCATCTCCTACACAGATATAATTACGTTGTGGTTTCACAATGTTTCAACTGTTGAATCATAACAGTACACTCCATAGAATCACTTGCATGTTCACTATGATATGTACCACTGCATATGGACCATTGACAGGATGACATCAGGGAATAGAACAGAAGAAAGATTCAGCAGTTTGAGCATACCTCAATCCAAGCAGCCAGTTTAGGCCTTCCCGCAGTGATGTCATACTTCTTAAATTCCAGCAAGGCAGGCTGAAATCTTTCGATAAATGGAGCATAAGCTATATCCACCTGTGCACATCAGAGCATTCATTATTCAGATTTCAACAATATAAAAAATAAATGAGATTTGAAAGAAAATAAAAACCTGCTGGTATAAACTTTCATTGACATATAAAGCATTATTATGCTACACTTGATGAAAATAAAACTCAAGCTAGCTTGTAGCAGATAGCAGGTATAGCTGCCACAGGATATGCAGGACTCTTCTCTTACCAGACTGAACTGCCCAAGGAAAAAGGGCCCGTCGTCAAATTTGGAAAGAGCGGTTTCAATATAATCAAATGCAGCACCTGGGGCAATTCACCACTTCAGTCTTTTTATTTGTGTTTTTAGAGGACAGAGAAACATCAAAGGCAGCAAGCATTATTCTCACCAGCCTCATCTGCTTCTCCTTTGAATGTGGAATTATTGGCTTTGCTGAATGAACCAGTGTAGGACAACAAATCCTCTGCAAATTCCTTCTTTGCAGGATCCTATGGTTCACAGTCTGAACATCAGTTATCCATTTCAATGAAGGGCTCAAACACATGATATAGAGGATAATCTGAATCTTACATCAGGAAAAAGTGACGGCCCATCGAAGTGACTGTCAATATATTTAATCAAATCAAGAGACTCTCCTTTCACTTCGTTATTGTGTTCCAGTGAAGGCACCTGCACAAGAACCTTGCATGACCAATCCAGGAAAGAAGACAGCAGCACTAGTTGGGATTATCAAACAGCTTTACCTTGTTAGGAGGATACACTTTCTCCTTGTACCAAGCAGGCCTGTCTTGTAAATCAATAGGAACCAATTTTATCTTGTCCTGAAGTCCCTGCTCTTTCAATTTGATGAAACAAAAACATTGCCACAAACTGATTGTATTGACGAAATTATACAGAGACTAAACAAACCAGGGACAGGCCATGAAATGTTGTAGAAATAACCTTGCAATTCCGGGTAATCCACACACGCTGTGCATAGGGACATGTGTACGATATATACAACCTAAAACATAGAGAATGCAACATACAACATGGTAAGATAAATTGCTAGTTAATTTTCACCCATTTAGGAATTGGAGGAAATGCATTGGTAAAGGGATAAAGAAATTCAGCAATTTTATCACAGCATAAGCTGTGAATTTGGAAGCAAGTGAACTAAATGAGACCATACCTTGTTGTTCCATCAAAAACTGGAGGTGGTTCTGAATTAGAAGTAAGAACTGGTGGAAGAACTTCTTTCCCGCTTCTGTACAAAATTTTGCCAAAAAAGAAGAAGAAAGAAAACCTAAAATCCACCACTAAAAGAATAAAAAACACTCTGACCTGTTTGACTGCCAATTGAAAAGAAAACGGATTTGAAATCTTGCAACACTTGTGAAAGAAAAAGGAAGTCTATCTTTTATTTTTCTTATTAGGTGCTAATTAACAGGGTTCCGATGTTCTAAGCTGCCAAACAAAGCAAGTTTTTCATGAAGTAGAGATGGGAGGTGCCAGTTTTTCATCATCCTTTTCCTTTCCTTTTATTTTCTCAGCAAGCAACCAGACAGAAACTCTAACAAGTAACAACCAATCCAATTCATGCAAGTATGTACATGTAAGGACAATTGACATACCCAGTAGCCATCGTTGCTGATATGGGACCAGTTTTGGATTTGCTTAGTGGTTGAAGTTGAAGCGAATGATAGCGTGGTAGTTTTACGGCATCAGCGTCTAGCCATCTTCTTGTTTTCTTGGAGGACAGATGGACAGAGAAACGAAGAGAAAGATGTTTTGAAGGCGTCAGTGGTGCTGAACCATTGGAATAGTTCATGGGCAGTAATGTGGCCATGTTGCCGATTGTTTTTTTGAGGGGTAGTTAGATCCTTACTACTATTACCATAGCTTTTATTACTATTACTATTGCCATAGATTGGCAAACGTTGATCCAACATAAAGACAAGGTTAGAATAACTTTGTGAGCTCAGCTAATTGAATGTAGATATGTTATCTTACTGAACAGAACTCGAACTTCAAACCTTGGTCTGAATAAATTTTGTTCTTAGCCACCTGATAAATGATATTACCCTTGAAGTCTCTTACGCTATTACAACCACATATACGATAGACTTTGTCCTCTTCTTTCCTTTGTTTCAAGTTTAGAGGCCTCTTTCAGGTGTCCATCTCAGATCACTCTGCTTTATAACTATAGGCTAGGCCCATTATTGATATAGCTGGCACAATTCTGTATTAAAGACTGCAAACAGCACACTAAGCTTGCCAGGAGAGGATGGTACCCCATGGATTACATATCATTTCGGGTTGGAATCCAATGAGTTGTAAAATTAACATAAACACATTAATCTAGTCTGTGCAAAAGCTAAATCCAGATGCTGTCCCACCAAAAAAGCACAAACAATAACCGCTGTTGGACCTGTTACTCCGTTAGATAGTGCTGTTAAACACAAACTGATGACACGCAGAAATATCCCAATAATATCTAATTGCAATACAAGTCCAGGAACGATGAAGGGGAATATACACAGCAAGCTTGGAAGGAGCCAGATGGCAGATCGTGACTCACACCGGAAATGGACAACTCAATGAACTAAAACTGAATAACATAGCGACTCTCAATTTAAATGGGATTATTTTTTCTAGTTCTCAAGGCAGTTGAGTAAAACCACAGCTACTGTAAGTAGGTAGTTTAGCAAGTATCATATGCCAATAACCAGACAGCAACTAAGGCTTTAGTTAAGGTATCTGTCAGTCAAGGCATCAACTATACTACCTAAGGAAGTCTTTTAAGACGTTACATAAGTAGGTTTTTGAGATGCGTGGCTATACAATTGACAAAACAAGGAAAAAAAGGGAGGGGGGATTCTTTCAACTCTCTCCTCTTCAAAGAAAAAAAAAGAGTTTCTCAGTACGAATGAAGAAATGGGGCTAGAGGGAACAAGAATTCTCAAACTAAGTGTTGCCATTTCCAGAGACACCACAACCTCCCTTGATTGAAATTAGGGGGCCACGGAAGGAGCTGCGACTGACAAGATTCGAATCAAGAAACAAAACTATGACTGTGATATCATCATGAAAATGTCTCCTGACACCACGATCAATCCTTTTCAAGTCTGAATATCTCATTTCTCTTTTCTTTGCTGCTTCACAAAGTGCAGCTTTGAGAAGTTTCCTTGCAACACCCTGCAAAAACTTGGATAAATTAAGGTCCCTTCATAAGCAAAGGAAAAGGATTGATTCTGAAAGTTTAAGAAGTATTATAGACAACCAGTAAACACAGTAAGTCACATGTAGACAAAAGAAAGTTGAAACCATAAACAGCAATCCTACATTACGCGGACAACTGTGGACAATGTCAACTGCCTCCTGATTGCTGAGGTGCTCCCACAGGCCATCTGATGCAAAGATAAGAAACTGATCTTCAGGGCAGAGTTTCTGCACTAAAATTGTTGGCTCAGCTTTAAGAATTGGTTTATCGAAGGGTTCAGGCAATCTAAATTTAGCTAACAGAGGTTCTCTGTTAAATTCCGCCCTTTTCAGATAGGCATCACCTATAGATCTTGAGATCTGAAGAAGCAACAAAGATTTGCCAACAGATTAGATTGTAATATCAGCAATCATGAATATAAAATGCCACCATTTATCATCATAGAAATAGAAAGAAAAATTAGGTGCCTAGTGGAACATAGAAAAAGCTTAATGGCAATCACGGTGCCAAAATAAAGTTGCATTATCCTAAAGTCAAAGCCATATAAAGATATCACCGCGACTAATTTTTTTTTTACCATAATATATTGAAATTGATTTGCGAAAAAAGAATGAAGATGGGGCAATAAGCAATTTGCAGTTTCAAAAAAAGGCATGATAAAAGAGCTATATGAGAGGCCCATATTCACCTGAATCAGACCCTTCACACGCCAAACCTTGTGCTTTAGAACAACAATATGTGGATCATCAGGGTGCAATGAATGCAACTCCTCTCTCACAGATTCTATACTTGCATTATGTTCATATGATAACTGAACTGCTTTGATCTCCTTAATGGCCCTTTCCAGTCTTCCTAACACAACCCGAGAATCTCCTGCATTTGCAATGTAGAGAACACCACTGCATACTACACCTACCAAACAACATGCACCAACAGAAGCAATCTGTGGCTTATTTAGCCACTGCTTCTTCACTAGAGAGAGAAATTCCTCTTCTGTTGCCAGAAATGCTTTGTTGATAACATTGGCTGACATTCCATTGTTTTCTGACGTGAATTCTGCACCATGAATAGCTGTCATGTCAGTGAACATGCGCATTAGCTATATAAACAAGAAGTTAAATAAGGCAGAAGAAAAGAATTTTTTTTTAGATAAAAGAAAATCATATTAAGATATCAACCAACAGATACAAAAACTCGAAGGTGAATGAGCTATCCTCCAAAGAAAGCAAACAAAAACAAATCATAATAAAGCAGCCCAATCCCATCAATATCCAATAAGGATACACACCTAAAGGCACCCGATGCATAACATCACAAGGAAGAACGAGAAACTATCTTGGCCCATAATAATTGTTTCATAGAGTATTAATTTCTGAAAACTCCAGCATTGCTCTCCAACCAAGGACACCAAAAAACAGCACAGAAGAAACAAAACCATATAAAGTCCTTAACTCTTTCCTCCTTTGAAACCTACAAAGTCAAAGACAAGTAGTCTGCCACCTCCTGCACAACAACCCAAGACTCTCCACTGAAAGTGAACAATCTAGCCCACATATCCCGAAACGAATAAAATACACATCCACATTATGAAAAGAATAAAACATATATATGAGTATAATGCACCATTCACGTCAGAAACACAATCTGCTTTACGAATTCTTGCAAATAATAAGTACACTTGCAACTCAATGCAAATGAGGTGTTGAAGCAGGAATTATGAAGCTCTCAAGCTCGAAACATAAAGGTTTTGGTGCATCCATTGTCATTATTCTTAAAAGATCATTTAAGTTGTAGTTTTGACTTTCCATTAATCTAGCACAACTCATATATATCTGGAAAAGATTTTTTAACATGAAATCAATTTTAATTTTCCATTGATCTTATTAAACCTGTACATATTCTGAAACCTATCTCTGTCCCTGATCAAAATCCAAACAAAAACCGATGATCCTTAATAAAAGAAATAATTAAAATGCACTCCAATTTGACTTAGATAATCTGTTTTGACCTCTTCATGTGAAAAACAAAAGCATCTTCATGGTGGGTGAATAGTACTTCGGGTGGGGTGCTAAAACACAAAAAAGTATCCATCATACTCATGAACTTCAAAATAGCCCAACATCAAGATGAGTGGAAAACAATAAACACAAAAAAGTATCCATCATACTCATGAACTTCAAAATAGCCCAACATCAAGATGAGTGGAAAACAATAATCATCACCACGCATGAAAAACAAGATTTCACTGATGATATTCATGGAGCAATTGTAGAACCATCAACCATCCAAATTGGGATGACATGAATGACAGCATACAATCATTTGAATAAGAATGAAATTCATCATGGAAGAGGAAAAAAACATACTCTTGATGTTTTCGAAAAGGCGCTCATTCACAAACCGGGCAGCTTCTGGACCTCCATGGCCATCATAAACTCCAACAAATGTTCCATGAGGACCTGATTCAGCTGAGCTCATTGGACCTGATTCAAGATGACTACAGTCTTCCAATAGATTGTTCGCTTGAATTACTGCCATTGAAAATTCCCCATTAACATGCTGACCTGAATCCTTGTACCATAACAATCCCTCAGCTCTACCAGCAGCATCCCCACCATTACTTGAATTTTCACCCTCGACGGAAGGCTTCCAACAGGGTGAAACAAATCTCATCAATGTTGCGGATACCATTACTTACATATTCTCTCCCAAATAACCCAGAAATCAAACTATTCCTTGAATCAGTATCAATAAGTATATAAGAGACTGTTCTTGGCTCTTGTTTCTCACCAATCTCCAACCCCACAAAAGATGTATCAGAAATTAAACCATTATTGAGCGCAGACACCATTAATCTGCAGAGGATCACAATATTATGAAGCCAGTGAACATGTCCAAGAAATTGCATAAAAATGATTTTGACATGTATTAAAATCCACAGGCCATAAATCTGAAAAGCAATCCGCAATACAACAAATGACAAATAATGCACAAACTGCATAGCATGACATTTATGGAGGCACCAAAACGCAAGTAGCACTGCCTCAACAAAAATTCAAGATGCAACAAACATATTGCTTTGCAGGTGCAGAAACTGCATGATACAGGCTCTAAAAAAGTCATATTCCGACACACTATCAATCTAATGAACCAGATGAATTTGCATATCTATAAACTGGATAATGTAGAGTTTAGAAAATGCATCAACCAAAATTGTGTCGTCATGGTGTGGCCCCATATTTGAAAGAGAAGTTTAAGTTTTGAGACAATAATCAAATGCAGGCACCATAAAAATTGATCATCTTAATGATTAGGAGGCATGTAAAGGAAAGGACCCAAAACATGAAAATCACAGCACATTACAGACTATCTGACGATAATTCTGTATACCTCGAGAATCTATAAGTAGTTGCCTTGAGGGATTCTGGTCAGTCAAATTGCAGACACCATCACCCTGAAACATAAACACAAAAAATACAGATAATAGGTACTGCCCAAAAATTATGTCTTGGGACCAAATCCCCTTGAAATAATGAAATTTGACATTACGGGTTTCTCATAAAATTGCGTGAAATGAATTGCAAACTTTTTTTTTTTTTTGAGAATCAAAGAAGTTTCTAAACATACCTTGTAATCAATTTCAAGAGGTAAGGAACAAAACTTTATGATCCTTCAATGCAAAAGCCTTAAGATAAAAGCAAAAGGCCCAAACTTTGAAGGATTTATTAGAAGAAAAAAAAAATCCAAGGGAAGGGATTTTAGAATGTTCTAACAGAAAATAAGGTTGTAATAAAGATAGATCTAGAGAGAGAAAGACGCAGGCAGAGACATTGTGGAGTTGTGATTGGTTAAAGAAATAGAGGACTGTAATTACTTATACATACAACAAATCTTGGGTTTTGAAGGAAATCCATTGATAAGAAGGTTCTCTTCTCTGATTCCTTGGTGGGCTATTAGGTCGTGATTTTCAGTTTTGTTTTTTCTTTTCTTTTTCTAGTTTATTTGCTTTATGGGAGGGGTTTTGACTTTGACCTTATAACAAGCCCCGCCATTTTAGGCAGCTTTTGCTCATCTTCTTTTGTCCTTTTTATAGTAATGTTAAAACTCCCCTTTGTGAAAATGATTCAGATTTTCTATCATATTTATTTTAATTTTTGAGAAATTGTTTCTTGGAGTTGGAAGTTGAGTGGGTCTTTTATGAATAAGATTATCAATCAATCAATGTTCAATTCTAAAAATAAATTTCAAGAATTCACTTTTTTAAAAAAATATTATGATTTTATCTAAAGTTATTAAATCAATTTTGTTTATAAATTTGATGAATTAATTGGGTAAATCAAAATATTTCAATTTTTTTTAAAAGGATTAAAATCTTGAAAAAAATAAAAATCAAATTGAGTTTCTATCCGATCAATTAGGTTATGAATTAATATCCTTAGATCTGTTTGAGAGTGTGATTGCGGTTGTTTTTTCAAGTATTTTTTTACTTTTTAAAAATTATTTTCGATATCAGCGCATTAAAACGATTCAAAATATATAAAAAAATAAATTTTATCAAAAAAACATTTAAATTTTTAGAAAACACAGTTTGCACCGTTATAAAAAACTTGATTTGACAAGTCTAGTTTTAATTGTAGATGATATTTATTTTCATACCCAAAACATAAACTTTCAAAAATAACTAAAAGTTAATATTTTTTAAAAAGCTAGTTC
>Ga0307511_10003480_pt1 | contig 16176 bp, 16 predicted proteins | sample 13_EM_MG_FD_200266 | JGI IMG/M metagenome (GOLD analysis project Ga0307511, IMG submission 200266) | Populus trichocarpa ectomycorrhiza microbial communities from riparian zone in the Pacific Northwest, United States - 13_EM | ecosystem: Host-associated > Plants > Roots > Unclassified | place... | reverse complement strand
CACAATGTCCTCAACCTTCTTCTGGCTCATCTGTATCCCATGTTTTCCTACCTGAAAACCCACAAACTTCACTTCTGGTACGTGGAACAAGGACTTATCTATGTTAATACCTAGAGTATTCTCCTTAAGCTTCTGAAGGTTCCAGCGAGCCAGTTCAATATGCTCCTCTTCTGTCTTAGAATATATCCCTATGTCATCAATATACACGACAACACCTTGGTCAATTTTGTCCGCGAGAATATTATTGAGGTGTCACTGAAACACAGATGCTGCATTGGTTAATCCAAAAGGCATAACCGTATACTCGTACAGACCGTACCGAGTTTTGAACGCTGTTTTCCATTCGTCTCCTTTAGCTATACGTAGTAGATTAAAGCCGAGCTTTAAATCCAACTTCGGGAAAATCTGAGATATGCCAACTTGTGCCATTAGTGTAGTCATGAGTGGTAGAGGATACTTGTCTTCAATAGTAATGGCATTGAGTCCACGATAGTCAACTACTATTTGCAACTTGCCAGGTGCCTGTTTCGCGAAAAATATTGGGGCGCCAACATTGCTCTTGCTAGGGCGAATTTTCCCATTTTTCAGCATTTTCTCCAGATACTCTTTTAGTAACTCGTGTACATCTGGGGACAGAGGGTAGAGTTTCCCTGAGGGTGGTTGCTTTCCCGATTCAAGGTCAATAGTTATATCTTGCTCACCATGTGCTGTGAGGGCAGCCTGCGCCTCTTTTCCAAGTACTCGTACAAAACCTCTGTACTGGGTTGGCAATCTCTCTACTAGTCCCTGTAGGTTCTCCGCCACTGTGATCTGCATCACATCGAACGCTTAAGCAGTGGGTACCTGGGGAGATTCCATTTCGCCTACATGTATTAAACCGACATATTTCGCATATTCCAGGATTTCATCAAACTCAGAGAAATCCGTTACCTCTTCAATTTCCAAAGCGCGCTTAAGCTCCAGACCATAGGGAGATGTAACTCTGAGCTTATCACAGTGCACGGTAATCCAATCGAATCCTAAAATGAGTGGACAACCTGGTTCGACGCATACAACCTCAGTAACTAGGTCAAGGATTTTTTGTTTTCCCGATCTTGCATCGGGGAACTCCAACTGTAGTTGTTTGACTTGTACAGTCCCAGACCTCTTAAGTGGGGAGCCGTCGGCGCTCTCTAATCTCAGTCTGTTCTCCCTCTTAACCCAAGGTATCATCACCTGCTCTACAAAATCCATATCCAAAATTGTCACTTCGGCACCAGTATCAATAAGGGCATTAACAGTTATCACTCTTGTATTTCCACCGTAAACCCAAGATAACTTAACAGGAATATGAAACTTCATTCCACCAGGCCTTAACACTTTCACAGGGGATTTTCCAACCAAAGAAAAATTAGAAACAGGATTCCGAGGCAATGAAAGATCTGACACCACTACCATTCGTAGTCTTTTTTCAAGAGTGCTGATTACAGTAGCCAACTTGTCCTCAGCTTTTCGTTTTTGTACTCTTTTGGGGTTTTGTGATATAGAAAGATTGCGAGAAACAGAACAAATCAAAACCAGGTTAATATCCATAAGTTTCCCCTCATATTCGTCCTTCTATTCCTTAACAGAGATGCCTTTCCTAACAACACAATTCAAAAACAAACCCTGCGAGACTGCATGACCCGATGTACAGGACAGCCCACGTTCCTATCGAGTATCCAACTCATCTACCTCAAAGTCTAACTCATCCTCCGAAATAATGTGACCATAGTAAATTGGCTCAAGAACTACGTCCACTGTTGCCGTTATTACGGACACCTTCGCCGCCTTCTCCTTATCCTAATCAGCCTTCTTCTTCTCCTCCTTGGTAGGCTTCCAAGCATTTATACAGTCCTTCTTGATGTGGTTCGGATCACCACATTTAATATACTAAGAGGATGCCATCTGTGCCTTTTTCATAGCATAGGTGACAAGCTCTTCACCAGGTTCTTTAGCTTTCTTGGTGGTATCGGACTTGTCGTATTTCGCACTGGTGCTCTGAGATTTAGGCTTTGCCTACTTCTTCTGCACACGCTTAGTGTCATCCTTCTTGGTAACTTCTGAGGGTTTATTGGCCTCCTTCTTCTCCTTTATCCCACCTGCCCTGTCTATCTTGTGCTGGAACTCAGTCCGAGCATAGGTCTCTCTACCCTATTTGTACTCCAAGCTCGATCCTACGTTAGTGATGGTATGGTACCACATCTCTATACTGGTAGAGACTTTATCTAATACGTCCTTGTCAGTACTTGTTCGGATCATGTGGGTTCTGACCTCAGGTTGAATGGAGTTGACAAGGTGCTTCCAGAGCGCCTCTCTTGATAGACAAGCTTTCAATTGATGTGCTTTATTGCGAGAGATGTAATCTACTATCCTCTCGCCCTTCCCCTGGTAGTCCTTAAGCATGGTCTGCTTTGTTTCTCTTTTTTTGTAGTGGTTCCTGTGGACTTGTATGAAATCGTTTTGGAATCATTCATATGAATCCCATTCAAGCCACTTGGTTTGCTCGTTTGGTAAACATTTGTGCTGGTTAGCACGGTACCATACATCAGCTCGACCAGTTAATAGATCCGATACATACAGGATTTTTTCGATGGTGGTGCTCTATGAAAGTGGCATGCGTTCAAAAATATTATCGACTTTTTGAACGAATTCTTCCAGCTAAGAGGAAGTACCATCGAACATGGGAGGGTGCGGAAGGTTTTGAGGTTCCTTCTTGACCAAGGGAACAGGAGCAACTTGTTGTCCTAGAGTAATGCGGGTTTCTGGTGTTGGAGGTGGAGGTGGTGGAGGTGGTGGTGGAATAGTTCCACCTAGTCCTCTTCCTAGTCCATCGCGAAGTCGTGGAGGGGTTCTGTGTCTTCGAATCTCTTCTTCAATATGGGCTAAGATTCCTCGTTTGTGCTTGCTAGTGGTATTCTCAAGGTCTCTGAACTTGCATTTGATAGTCGTGGTTGTTCTGTCTAGAGTTTTGATTGACTCCTAGTTCTTTTCACAACTTTTTGATCCATACTGCTGCTCTTGTTTGATAGCCTTCTGACTCTAGTCATAAAGGCTCTTCAAATCGGCCTTTATTTGATCGAACTCTGCTTGCGCTTCACCAATGATCTTATCATTTTCCTCACCCAGCTTCTTAATTAATGCCTCCCACTGAATTACTAGTACGGCTTTAATTTTATCTGTAAGTGTTTTGACCGCCTACTTTTGTCTAGCTGCTTCACCTTTCAGAGCAGCGATTTCGTCTTTGACCTGTTGACGAAGGGTGGTGAGTTCATCATAGGTGGTCTTCGCACCATCATAGTTGATTTTGGAGGCAGCTTGTTGGTCAGTAATAGTTTTTACCTAGGCAAACAATGCATCAGTTAATCTTGTGATTTCCACCTGTTGTGCCTCAAATTCAATCTTGCCATCTCGGATTATTGCTACTAGTAGTTCCTGGTATTGTTCTTGTAACAACCCTGGTCTTCGTCGCCTATGTTCCCTTGTATCGACTGATTGTCGGGATGAAGTAGTGCTTCCAGGAGCGTTCCTAACTCGTGGAGCACCTAGGCGATGCATTAATCCTAGTGGGAAGGTTAGATGGTCGGGGGAGTCATCTGCTTGTGCCTCATATGATTGAGCACCTAGTGATAATATATGTGCCATTACAGAATCGTGTTCTTCTGATTCTGAGTGGGTTACCTCTAAGTGAGGTCGTTCGGTTATCGCTTTCGGAGCCATAGGTGTAAATTGTAAAGGGTTATAGGGTTGGCGAGACCCTAAAGCCTTTGGAGTCTGGTCTTCTGGAGCAGACATATTTTTGATATGGGTTTTAGCACTTTAGCTAAACGAAAATACTGCGACTACAAAGTAATGTCACAAGAGCTCTATTAACTATGTAGCGGACACTCCAACTATAAAATAGAGTGGCCATATGTTCTATTGCCACAAGGGCACTTATTCAGAACTCCGAATAATGCTTCAGCATGTAAAGTCCCTTCTAGACTTATTCGCACCTTCAGGCTTTATTCCGCAAGAGAAGACGCAAGTGTCCAGTTAACGCGAAATCAAGCACTACAAGGTCAAAACCACAGATGAAGTCAGAACTCAGAAATTGTCAACTTAGAACTTTGTAGGCTTCGTGTAGAATCGATTGCTTAACAGCTATGGTGGGCGCTATCTTCACCTTCGACAATTCTCTCACTATTTGTATTCCGCGGTGATGTATATTGTAATAACTCGTGGGCTTCGGATGGCTCATATCCGAAGGTTGTCACATCAGCTTTTCTTTATACAGTCGCCTTCTGCACTTAGTCTGCCAGCGTTTCAGCTACTGCAGAGTCATACTACACACTTGACTCAACTAAGAATACTTTTCCCAACTGTATCTCTAGGCGCTTACAGCACCTATTCTTGGTCACTCCTTAAGCGTGATAACCATAGTCTTATTCCGATGCCAGAGTAACTTTTAGATAATAAACTTAAAGTCGTTCAGTTTACAACTCAGAGTTCTTAATTAATGGATCCGGCATCACCCATCCGAGTTGTCTAGTATCCATTGAGAGCCTGCCTCATATACACGTGTACCAGTTTCAACTGCTCATAACTCCGCGGATATGACTCCGTTGATCTTCATTAAGGTTTCATTTGAAAGCTCTTTCTGCGTGGAATCTAATAGACTAGGTCTGTTGGCTACCTTTGTTAACTGGGCATGGGCTAGAACCTGCAGACGTAGTTTTAACAACTTCAACAGCCTATGGCTTGCCCAGTATAACTCTGATCGCAAAACGGATTCCATGAATGGATTCAGCGTGTAAAGCCACCCCTAAAACCAACTTGAACCGAAAGTTTCTGAGAACCTTTATTTTCGCTCAGATTTCTATTTCTCCTTATAGTGTCACCGGATGCACTTTAGTCCAAATTACGCCCTTGTGGCTTGATTTTTTTATTTCTCTCTAAGGATATTTCAGCATAACCCAAAACGGCTAGGGGTGATGAATGCGGCTAGTATGCTATGTAGATAGGAGCGTAAAAATATGCTGATCAAAACCATGGTTACGGTTTCCTGATCGGGCTTAGTCTCATCCCCTAATAAGCTTCAGAAGTTGCTTACCATGGGGGAGTGGACCTAAACCGCATTTGGTAAGTAGCTAACTTAGTAGGTTCTGCATACCAAATCCTCATTAAGGGTAACTTGGCAAGTTCAGGGTAACTGCTCTCATACAAATTTAGACTTAGAAACATTTTCTTCAATCGTATAGTAAGAAACTTGTCTGACTGTAACTAGATCACTAGTAGTCGGAATCAAACGAAATTTGAACTGTAGCTCCAGCTACACGTTTTTGTGTAGTTATTGTATCCTTAGACCCAGCACGCAATATTTCTCTTGTCGACCTGTACTGCAGATAGAAGTATTACTGCTACGAGTAATATTTTCTAGTAAGGTGCAATACTTATTATTAAGTATTCCTTAGACATGTATAACATATCCTTGGGTCGTTTTGTATAGTGCAAGTACCCTTAGGTGGGCCGGTAGTCACACCATGATACTCTTGTTGTCTTGCCCAAGCTGGAGGTAGTCCTAAATAACATGTGTAAGTACGACAGTTATGAGAATAGCAATCTTTGCACTGAATAGTAAGAGACCAACGTAACTTCCATATCATCAATAGTAGACATGCATGATATAAGGAACAACAAAAACCTGTGATAGATACCAACTTTGTGATATCCTCCTCCATTGTTGATTCAGAATGATAATTAAAACTACAAGAAGGAATGCGGGATTGTCAGCTTAATTCAACCGGCACGATTAAATACTTTAGGAAAACATTAAAGATATCTTCTGCAAGGTTAGTAGCAGCGGAGGTGACATCTTGCTTATCAGGACTGATGGCGAAAACTCTGTCTCGTTCAGTTTGAATTAGTTACTTGGGGGTTTCTTGAAATCTGACACTTCTTGTGTTTTTTGCAGGATCTTCATTGCTTGAATTTGTTTGTTACGGCTATGCTGCAGGCTATGAGGTTACCACCAACGAACGGTGGGAGGCCTGATGCTGACCTCGCTTTCTTCTATATATACACATATCCTGTATCTAGTTGTTGGCTCTTCGAGCAATGTTCTAAGTTCAATCCGCACCCGTACATGCACTCAGTTAGGCCCGAGTTTGGTGATCGTGACATCGCTCCCTCTATTTCTACCAATTCGCAATATTCCAACAGTATTCCAATGGTCACCAGCTCACTCCTGACAGTGTTGGAATAATTTCCTCTTGTACAAAAATCTTGAATGAAATCAAGACCGATGTCTTCGAAGTTGATCCATACATCGTCATCACTTCCATACCCTTTTCAACGTACCAGGTATTGGCTTTTGCCGGTACCAGGAGCAATAAGAAATTCGAGTACTCATTCGACTCTCTATCTTCCTTCCGTTACTTCCCCACGTTGTTCATCATGACGACCTGGGAAGTTCGTCGAATCGTTTTCGACATAAGGTTTGATCTTGCTGATGTGGAAGGTATTGTGAATAAGGGAAAGTCGACTGTCCATTGACAGGTAGAGTGTATAGTTGTTCTGCTTCCTGTTTACCTGTTGGATGCGGAACTGTCCGACCCATCTAGGCGTGACTTTCATAGATGTGTTCAAGAGGTTGATGTTCTACGTTGAGAGAAGAAGCTGTTGGCCATCTGAAAGAAGTGCTGGGACAGACCGCTTCTTGTTAGCTTGTTTTGCTTGCTTGACTTTGGAGGAGTAGAGGTTGCGAGAGGTGTCAAGATGACATTCCTCTGCAGGGGTGTAAGAAGTGATTGAGTAGGGGAAGAAAGAAGGGCCTAGGTTTACCACAAAGCCTAGTAGTGAAAAGAATGGACTATGTATTCTTGCGGTATTGTCTCGAGAGTTCACCTTGAGGTGGATCTCGGAGAGTTTGTTCAGCCATTCGTTTCCTTCGACCTTGCACGCTCGTGCAGCTTGGAGGATTGCCTTTCTGATAATTTCTGACTGACTATTCATCTGAGGGTGGTATGCGGTAGGCGGTTCCAACTTGATTCCCTTTCTTGCTGCCCATTCCTTGAAGTGGTCTGACATAAAGAGAGTGTCTCGATCAAAAACAATATAATAGAGATAACCAATAACAGAAGCAACGTGCATATCAAAGGTATCTGTGCACTTCTCCGCCGTAAGATTATCAGAAACTGGAATGAGAAACATAAATCCTGATTGTCTACAGGCAATCGTCCCAAGTCTCGAAAAGTAAATCATTTGATCATCTTCCAAAGGAATGTTCGGGTATAAAGTAGAATAGTAAGTCAAAACAGAAGACATTTTCAGAAAATCCATTATGATATCAATCCCGGCTCTTGCAGGAACATGTAATATAGTTACTTTTCCTAGTGGTGGCTTGTTGCTATACTTCGTCCAGTGATAGGTATCGCAACTCATCATGTATTCCTTAACAAGCCTTGAAAATAGCTGGCAAATAAATCTATCAGTCAACCATTTCAACGTTTTCTCAACTCCACTATGTGCCGTAGCATCATGAGCTTTCTTGATTGCAGTTTCTAGGTAGTTCTTACCGTTCAGGTCGAACATGCTTGGTAGAACCAGCCTCCATTCTCCTTTCTCATTCTTTTTGTACAAGAACCCATTTTCCTTGCTTACTCCTTTCTTACCTTGTAGAGCGTTGTATTGCTGGCTCCACATGGGGCATATCCTAATGCATGCAATATAGGCGTCCCTCATTCTATCATCTTTGTCAACGTGAGCAATGAGATAGAAGTTGGGCTCGTCTTTGGGGCAGTCTTCGAGACCGAGGTATATCTTTGCCATATAGCTCGCTGGCACGATTCTATACCTGAGGTCTGCATCTGCCTTGCATTTCGCCTTGTATGTTCACGCATAGTGTCCCTCGCCTTTGCAGAAGTTGCAGCGGCCAGTGGCAGTAAGTGCAGGAGGAATTGACATCTTCTCCTATGTTTGAGGATCGTGAACTAGCTTGTTCTCCTCACTGGTTGTTAGGTATTGTTAGTGCATAAATCCCACTCCTAGCACATATCTCATAGGATTAGTAGGGGATAGGAGGGTGTTATGACCTTCGTTAGATCTCCTAGCTTCTCCGGAAGCTGCGTTGCATTGTGATCTGGTGGTTACTATGGTAGACAGGGAGGGGCATCTTTTCTCATCTTGTACAATCTTGATGTTGTAGTCCCAAGGGTTGTTTAGTTCGGTTTGCTGACCCCATAGTTCGTGGCGGCAAATAGGAGCATTCCTGATTGCCCATTCTTCCGCAGACCACATGTGAGTGCGGTTTGGAGCTTCTTTGATGTTAAGGTCAGGAATGCCAATATCGGGAGTTTAAGAGGAGGGGGTGTTGTTAGGAGAGATAGTGGTAGCTTTCAAATTCCATGAGTCTTCCTGAATCGACTGGAATTCCTTCTCCTTCTGATAAACTGCCACCGCTAGATTGCAGTCTAAATATCTATATCCATAGGTTCTACAAACTGAGCATCTGGTGGTGGGAAAGTAGCGGTTCCCATTTTGGTACGAGCTACCATGCAAGAGGCAGCAGTAGTCGTGACAGTCCGTATTGTGTTGGTTTCAACACTGCTTGTAGTGTTCTCAGGCATCATTGACAACGTCTGTAATGATGGCAGGAATGTTGTCATCATTGGTGACGGTGGAGGTATCATCTGCAGGAGTGCTGATGTGATGATAACCACTTAATTGATCTTATTCAACAACGTAGGGGTAAGGAGCAAACTCATCCCCATCAAAGATTTCTTCGGGAATGGTGGAGAGGGTATCCTCATCTGATTGCATTTCTTCTTCCTTTATGTCGCGTAGTCTTCATAGTCTCTGTTGTTTTCATTGTCGAGCTAGGGACAAGAGGGGTGGTGACTGAGGCTCACATCATGACCTGCGCACTTGTTGTAGTCGTAGTTGGTATGCTTAAAGTTGATACAGCTGCGGGAAACCATTATGATTTCTTCTGGCATAGCAGAAATAGATAGGTTGTTGGTAGTAATAGAAGTATTCTGAGGTTCTGTATTGTCTTCAGTGGGATTGATGATCAGTGGAATGAAGTCTTGTTCCTCGGAGGGATCGAGGGAGTATTTATGCTTCCTTGATAGAGTGTCCGCAAACAGGTTTTCTTTCCCAGCCATATGTTCGATGACTAAGTCAAATCCTTTCATGTAAACTCACCAACGGGCTAGCTTCTGAAATGTTTGTCGTGGCCGGAGGAATGAGAGTAGTGGTTGGTGATCTGTGAGAACCGTGAACTTGTAGTCTCGGTGTTGCGCCTCAGAAAATTTCAAGGAGTCAACAATAACAAGTAAGTCCTTTTGGTAGGTGGAGTACTTCAGCTGTGTGGGGCTGAATTTCCGAGAGTGAAATCGACAGGGTGGAATTGAGCCTAGTTCTCCGTGTCCTATCTATGATCCTAGTCCAATATCACTAGCAGCACCTACCAGGTATTTTGGTGCTTCCGAGAAGTGGTTCCAAGGCTTGAGAATTTGTCGAGAATTAACAAATTCCTTGATTTTCTCGAGTGCCTTGGTATGACTGTCCATCCATCTCCAGGATGCGTTTTCGCCTAACAGTTCTGAAAGGGTGCTTGACCAAGAGTCCAATTCCAGACAAAACTTACTTAGGAATATGACAACGCCGAGTATACCTCATAATTCTCTGCGGTTACTGGGAACCTTGAAGTCCAATACTTTCTGGTGTTTTTTAGGATTCAAATGTAACCTATCTGGAGTGAATATGTGTCCTAAAATATCTAAACGTTTGATGAAGAACTGGCACTTGAAAGGCTTCGACCAAAACTTCTCGTCTAGTAGCTGTTGAACCTTGCGTGAGGTAGCTACATAATTATCGTAGGTATCTGAAAAGATAATGATATCGTCGATGTAGATGACAAGGTCCTTGAAGACCATGTTCTAGAAAACTTTGTATATGGCTTGTACTATGGTGGCAGGAGCATTGCAGTCGCCTTGTTGCATAATGCGACTGTGGTAATATCCCATGTGTGTAAGGAAGGTGGCATGTTGTTCCGAGTCTTCTTCGATTCTGATGTTGTAGTACCTATCTGCTAGGTCAAACTTGCTCCAATACTTCCGAGCAGCGACTAACTCCATGAGTTCCTCAATGCTTGGTAGGGGTATATGGTTGGGATTAACAACATCATTCCGATCCCTGGCGTCTAGAATGCGGGGTTGTTTGGTGGGATTATCTCCCTTAGCTTGTACGAATAGGACTACAGTATTGGTATCATGTTTTGCACAATAAATCCAACCTGAGGCTTCTTTTTCAGTAAGTTGTCTCGTGAGCTCAGCATAACACATTGAGGCTGAGGGTTGCCATTTTGGTACTCATGTTGAGCCGGGTTTTGGGCATATTCGATAGTTGATAGTTCTGAGGGGTGGCAACTCATTTGGTGTGGTTGTCGGAAATGTCTAGGCAAATTCAATGAAGAAGTTAAATGTCCGCCTATCACAGAAGCTCTACTAACTATATAGCGGATACTCCAACTATAAAATAGAGAGGCCATATGTTGTATTGCCACAATGGAACTTATTTAGAACTCCGAATAATTCTTCTGTATATAAAGTCCGTTCTAGACTTATCCCCTCCTTCAGGCTTCAATCTGCAAGAGAAGACGCAACTGTCCAGTTAACACGAAATCACTAGAGTAGCACAGCGAGGTCAAAACCATAAATAAAGTCAGAACTCAGAAATTGTCAACTTAGAACTTTGTAAGCTTCGTGTAGAATCGATTGCTTAACAGCTATGGTGGGCGCTATCGTCACCTTGAACAATTCTTTCACTACATGCATTCCGCGGTGATGCATATTGTGACAACTCGCGGCCTTTGGATTGCTCATGTCCAAAGGTTGTTACATTAGCTTTTCTTCATGCAGTTACCTTCTGCACTTAGCCTGCCAGCGTTTCAGCTAATGCAAAGTCCTACTACACACTTGACTTAACTAAGAATACTTTTCCCAACTATATCTCTAGAAGATTACACTACCTATTCTTGGTCATCGCTTAAGTGAGATAACCTTAGTCTTATTCCAATGCCAGAGTAACTTTCACATAGTAAACTTTAAATCATTTAGTTTACAACTCAGAGTTCTTAATTAATAGATCAGGCATCATCCATCCGAGTCGTCTGGTGTCCATTGAGAGCCTGCCTCGCATACATGAGGACCAGCTTCCACTGCTCATAACTCCGTAGATATGACTCTGTTGATCTTCATTAAGGTCCCATTTGAAAGCTCTTTCTGCATAGAATCTAATAGACTAGGTCCGTTAGGCATCCTTGTCAACTGTGCATATGCTAGAACATGGAGAAGTAGTTTTAACAACTTCAACAGCCCTTAAGTTGCCCAGTATAACTCTGATCGCAAAACGGATTCCAGAAAGGGATTCAGCATGCAAAACTACCGTTAAAACCAACTTGAACCAATAGTTTCTGAAAACTTTCATTTTTGCTCAGATTTCCATTGCCTCTTACAGTATCACTGGACCCACTTTAGTCTAAATTATGCTCTAGTGGCTTGATTATTTTATTTCCCACTATGTACATTTCAGTGTAACCCAAAACGGCAAGCAGCGACGAATGTAGCTAGTATGATAGGTCAGTAGAACCGTAAAAATATGCACATCACAACCATGGTTACGGTTTCCTGGTTGGGCTTAGTCTTGTCCCGCAATTAGCTTCCGAAGTTGCTTACCAGTGGGTGTTGAACTAAACTGTATTTGGTAAGTAGCCCACTTAGTAGGTTAAGAGTAACCAATCCTAGTTCAGGGTAACTAGGGAAGTTCAGGGTAACTACTCCCATTCAATTTTCGACTTTGAAATATTTTCTTTAGTCGTATTGTAAGAAACCTAGTCTGCCTGTAACTAGATCACTAGTAGTCGGAATCACACGAAACATGAACTGTAGCTCCAGCTACACGTTCTTAAATAGTTCCTCTGTACCTGAACCCAGCACGCAATATTTCTATTGTCAAGCTGTACTGCAGATAGAAGTATTACTGATACGAGTGATATTTTCTAGTAATGCACAATACTTATAATTAAGTATTCCTTAGACATACATAACATATCCTTAGGTCATTCTGTATAGTACAAGTACTCATAGGTGGGCCGATAGTCACCCTGTGACACCGAATTTCTCTGAGACTCATGGCTGAGATCATGAATTCCGAGACTGGTAGATGATAGTCTAGCGCTTTGTCTTCTGTGGTAAGTGCGGCAGATGTGACTTGCCCCATAGCAAGCCCAGCTTTCCTCCATTCCTTGAGTGCAAAGTGTGCCATTCCTTCAGGTTGGAAGGTAATAGGCTTTGGACCTGCTGGAATTAAAGCGTTAAGAGCTGTAAGGGCTGGCTTGCCTATGATCATATCCCCTCCTGCAAGATGCGCTATATAAAGCGTCCTTGTTTTCGTATATCCTCCATAGTTCAATTGGATATCACATGCTTTTTCTACCACACCCTTCAATCCCTTGCTCGCGGTGCTAAGTGACTTCTTATCAATACCATAGGTGGGCAGACTGTAGAGGTGCACAAATTGTGCCTTGATGAGAGCTTCGCCGGTGGTCTATAAATCCATGAGGGGTAATGCAGGGTGTGCATTAACCTTGACTCGAACCCTGCTATAGTCTAATTCTTCGGTAGACTTGGGTTTTACCTTAGTTTTGCCCTTGTAGTTATTCCTGGTGATAACTGGTTTGCTTGTATGCTGCAGGGATAGGACTTGTGTCGTAGTACGCATGGGTACTTTAGATATTCCCTTCTTGCATTCCATGCAGGTGTGATCAGGTGTACGGCACTATAGACACTTCCGTTCCCTGATCAACTTTATCTTGCCTTGTGATGTTAACGTTTTGTTAACCACTTCCTAGTCAGGATCCTTGCTGCTTGTTGTGTTCGTGGCATGGGTCCTTCCAGGATTAGAACTTGGTTTCTTGTTATCTGTCTTCCAATCCCTACAGCGATTTCGGCCTGGGTTCATAACCGATGGGGTAGTTGGCTTTCATGCAGGTTTGGACATAGTAGAGATACGCCCATGTTTTCGTGCAGCCTCGTAAGATTCCGCTTTCTTAACCAGGTTATTGAATGTCCATGAATCAAGTATTTGGGGAACTAGGGTAGTTTCCATGTAATTCGGTAGATGGTTCAGGAATTTCCTGCGATTGACGTCTTCTAAGATGCATTGGTTTCTATCTTTGTTGATAAGCTTAATCTAAAGCTCTTCCAACCAATTGGCAAAGGTTTTGACACCCATGTGTCGTCCATCCTTGTTGAGTGATGTGGTCTCCCATTCCTTCCATAGGAGGTCTTTACTAGTGGAGGGAATAAGAAATTCCCATAACACCAGCATGATCCTAAAAAAGGATGCCCAGTCTTTTTCCTTGATGAGGTGGTGGTCATAAGTAGTGATTGCGCTGCCTTGCAGTTTGAATCCAATTAAGTCCAATGCTTCCTTCGATTCCAATGTTATACCTTTCATACTTAACTATTTCTGTATCGCGTTGACCTAAGTTTCAAGATCCTGTGAGTCTCGCCATTTCTTATCTCCACTGTTGAGATTTTCTGGAGCATCAATTTTGATACTCTTTATCCGTTTGGACGTTTTTGATGACGTTACAGGTGTCACAATTCCTGTCATCGTTTCTCATTGCTGTTGTTCTAGTGTCTTACCATGATATGTCCATTTCTTGATCTTCTTGATCTTCTTTAGTTTGCGTATACTTCTTTGACTGTGGACTGACGATCCACTGCTAGAGCTGCCACAGCTAGAGCTGCTATCGTATCCATCATCTTCTCCTCCACCTGCTGTTGTGCCCAGTCCTAAGGGAGGGGTTTGGGCCTTATCATCTTCTCTATTGTTTGGGTTGCTAGTATCTGAGGTATGTTCCACAATGTCATCTTCTGGCACGATGGCAGTTTGAGATTCTGTGCTGACTTCTGGTGCGAAATGTTGTTTGGTTGGCGTCTCAGGAGGGTTCCTTCTGTCTTGTCCTTTGGGTCTTTTGGCTATAGGTGGGTCCTCAAATTGCCCTGGTATGACAGGTAAAAGGAGGTGCTGACCACATAGTATGAAGGACATAATCTCATCCCATTCCTTCAGAACCCAGTGAGGTTCTATGAGTTATGGAATCTTGAGGCATTTGAGGCGCTTCGTAAGCACCATGGTAAGCTCCAAGCCCTTGCTTTCAAATGGAATAGTTGTGTTCCAAAGATAGTGTTTGGTTGTGGCTTCGAGAAGCAGTTGGATGTCCTTTGGATGAAAGCAGTGAAGATACTCAAACGTTTGCATAAAGGCGAGGATATCATGTATTTGTGGTTGTACTTTCTTCCAATTTGCTTCTGTCATAGGAGGGGACTCAAATTCCCATGTTGTGAGGGGAGAGTCTTCTTCTGGTTTCAGAACATCGCCGGTGTAGACTGTGAGAGGAGGTGGTTTGACTGATTCCTCGAATGTTTGTGGTTCAGGAGTCTCTCTTTTCTTTCATAGTGTGTCGGCAATTAACTTCTTGATATCTTCTGGAATCATAGCTAATCTTTGTGACTTGTTGTAGGTCTATGGCTTGTCCATCTTGGAGGCCATAATGTCGGTTACTCGTTTGGGTATTACGAGTTATTTTTCCCCCTTGTCTGTTTATTGTGGGGACAATTACGTCACTCCCGATATTCGTGATTTCCAATCGACTTCGGATGATTGTGGATCGGCTGCCTGTTCGATATGCAGCCAGAATAGTAGGAACGAGGAAAGCACAGATGCTTGTTCGTCATTTTCTTACCCTCCTACAATGGTTGGTACTTCTGAGGCGTGAGTTATACCAACAACACTTAAGATGCCCTTCCTGATGGAAGGTTTTGGACATAGTGAGGGTGACGGTAACAAGAATGGGAGGTGGTCTCCTTTTATGGAAGAATTGGATACCTCAAACTCTTCGAGTTTTGAGCTGATGCCAACTGAAAGTGGTTCAATTGGGAAGGAGGATAGATGTTCCTTGCCTGTAAGGAATCTGGTGTTGGATGGAACAGGAAGTAGCTATGTAGTTCCTGCTGTACTTTCATATGTCTCTTGTAATGGTGAGAAGAACGAGGGTGAGCCTTGGGATGGTGATGCGTATTTGTACATAGTAATTATTCCTGGGATGTATAGTGCTGCAATGTCTTATGCTCTCTGGTATAAGAAAATGAATGGGAATTGTAGTTGCCAGGAATGCAAGAGGTGGTGTCAATATTGGTGGGGTAAGGTAATGGAACAAGAGTGGAATTGTTTAATGGTGTATACCACTGCCTGTTAGAGCTCTGCCTTGTCTTGCACTAGGTCTTCTGTTGACTGCAGGTTGAGAATATCTCTATCTTGGTAGTGGATTCTTGTTGCTAGCTTTTGTTGAATGAAAGTGTTGTTGAATGTGTTGACATCCAATATAGGTGATACCTAAAAAGGTATTATAAAGATACCAATGGGTGATCAGTCCGTGGTAATGGTTTTAACAGTTAGATTATTTTATTTGTTAAAAAAAATGTAATGGGCGATGCCAATAGTAGCACCGCGGGCTGTTTAACAGAGTCTATACTATCACCGGAGTGATAATGTATGTCTGTTATTGGTTCCGCTAAGTCGAGAACTCAGAGAGTCTTTGAGAGCATACAGATTTCTCAAGCGGGAAGAGAATTAACAGGTGTAATCTTTCTGTAATGAAGCTATGTAAGGCTTTTCTGAACCCTGTCTGAAGTGATCTGGTCTAAGAATCCTCCTTCAGAAGGGCGGAACGGCTCAGTACTTATACTAGCCGCCAAGCCTTCTGGAGTCTGAAAAACCTGTTTTCTGGCCTTTCCAGAAAACCTGCTTTCTGGCCGTTCCAGAAAGAACTCATCTATGACCATAAATACAGGTGTGGGAGGTCAGGCCACCAGTGCTCAGAAAAACAGGTAGTGAAGCGTAATGCATCACGATAAACAAAATGTACATAAGAACCGGATACGCGCAAGACACTAGTACATAAGGTACTATGCCCGAGCTATCTGCTATATATGATAGGTGCTAGGAAATGCTAACTAAGACAATTATAAGAAACAGTCTTCCGTTAGACGTATGTAGATGGTTTTCCAAGATTTGGTTAACTAGTTCTGTTTGACCATCAGTTTGAAG
>Ga0307511_10003479_pt1 | contig 16179 bp, 14 predicted proteins | sample 13_EM_MG_FD_200266 | JGI IMG/M metagenome (GOLD analysis project Ga0307511, IMG submission 200266) | Populus trichocarpa ectomycorrhiza microbial communities from riparian zone in the Pacific Northwest, United States - 13_EM | ecosystem: Host-associated > Plants > Roots > Unclassified | place... | reverse complement strand
ATTAGATGTTTATAGTAAATGAGAGAAAAACAATGAAAAAAAAATACATGAGATCAGAATTAAAAAAAAATTTAAAATAGGTGAGAATTTTGAAAAAAATTATGACGCTCGGGAGTAACTAATAACATCATATTAATTAGTTATTTTCCAGAGTATCTTAAAAAAAAACACACACAAAAAAGGAGATAAAAAACAAAGCCCATGAACCACAAAAATTAATGAAAATATATTTACCTAGATATCTTTTTTCTATGAATTTATTTTTTTTCTTTAAAACAGGTCAAACTGATTAATAGGATATCACGAGTTATTTACTGAACATCATAAAATTTCTCGAGAATTCTTACCGATTCTTATGGTTTCGAATATTATTTTTTCTTATTATTATGTTTATTTTTATTCTATATTAATAAATATTAATGTTTATTAATTACAGTTCGAACACTATAAAAAAAATCCCAGTTGAAGAAGCAATTTTGTTTTTGCAAGGTTGAAAGCTTAAAAGGGAAAGTTTTAGTCTTTTTGGGTTTGTAGACATAAATAGAGCTCAAATAATGCAATTAATTTTAGGGTCTTGAGTAAGTAGAGACAGTAAATCAGAGAGAGCATACATTATGACTTCTTCATAAATTCATGCACCAAACCATTAATTAACCTAAATTTTATTAGAAGCATAAATTAATTGGAGAGCTTACATTATATTATGACTCTTGTAATGTTTCCTACAATGGCAAACACAAACATAATGTATGCACCAACCATTAATTAATTAATTTTTATTTTCGGTGCTGGTTTATTTTTTCCATTGTAGGGAATGTTGTAAGATCAGTTACATCTTCATCTTTATTGCATCTCAGGTTTGAAATTTTTAATGCAAAATCGAAATGTTGGACTACATGTATATATATATATTTCTTAATTAATTGATAAATAAATACTTCAGAATATTTTTCGTGCAACATAACTCATCTTAAATACACGGAGGGCTGGCAGGAGTTCGGGCCTGTATATAAAAAAAAATTAATATTATAGAAAAAACTATTTTAAATTTTAGAGCTAAAACTAATAAATTTTAACTTTTTCTAATCTTGGCCCCTAAGAAATTTTCATGACTCCCTCCTGTCAATATATCTTACAATCAAATACCTACAATATATCATCTTCTAACAAAACCAACATGGGATTTAAGGTCGTTTTACTCTCTCAAGCAATAGACTTTTCAAACATTTTCGAAGATTAATATACTTATTATCTTAGATTAATAACTAAAAAAAAAACATCATAGGTTCAAGATCTTTGTTATGTCTTGATAATTAATTAATAGATGTCACACACACACACACACACACACATATATATATGATTTAATTTATGCTATATGTCGGTAGATAATATGGTGCCCTTGGAGATAGGATGCTTGGACTGAAGATACACTACGATTTAAAATCCCAACCACCATGCATGAAGTGGAGCTAGCTAGGCCCTCTAGTACAGTACATAGAAACCGGTCTACTTTCATAAAAAATGGCTACTCTATTTAATGTCACTGATGATAATCCTAGTTAACGACAATATTTACCATTGGCTTTAATGCAGCCACCTACATTTTTCAGCCATTTAATTATTGGTGGATTACTGCATAAATAAAGCATGAAATAATTGGAAACCATGCTCGAAACCAGCCTTATATAATTAATTCAAAACATCTTAATTATAAAAAATAAATTAATTTTTACTCGGGTTTTGATCGATTCAACGATATAAATTTTAAAATGCAAAACCTGAACCATAGTAACCATTTAGGTGGTGGCTCAGTGGTAAAAACTTGGGATCAAGAGGTTTGCTCCCTCTGTGGTCTCAGGTTCGAGCCCTGTGATTGCTCATATGATGGCCATTGGAGGCTTACATGGTCGTTAACTTCAGGGCTGTAGAATTAGTTGAGGTGCGCGCAAACTGACCCGGACACCCACGTTAAACTAAAAAAAAACCTGAACCATAGTTCAAGTTTAATTATCATATACTAGTTAATTCAGATCTTCTTAGTTATAAAAATGAATTGATTTTCACTCGGGTTTTTGATCATCGAGTAATGAGTTGACCCACCTAGTTAAATCTTGAACTAATCTAATGTAAAACTTGACCCGAAGAAGGTCCTGTGACTCAATCAACGGCTGAAGATGCACAGAACTAGATTGATGTGGCCTCAACGATGGCATATTATTTGTTTCCTAGGAGTAGTACTCATCTGAAAAGACAGCTATGATGGTAGGGAAAGGACTATAAGGGAGTGTTTGGAATGATTCTTACTTTAGGGTAGGGTTTGTTGTCTCGGTGCAGTGTAGGGGTTAGGTGGTGAAGGTTTTCGACTCACAGGAAATGGTGTGTGGAGGTGAGGGAGCAGCCCATGCTAAAATGGCTATGGACGGTGTTTGAGGGTCCCACCACCTCCCCTGAGCTTGGGGATGACAAGTTTCATTTCATTAATGGAGGAATGGAAAGGGACAAGAAGAAGCCCATACTTTGTAATGCCTGCCTGCGACTCCTTCACTTCACGCCAGGTATGGCTGACACCTGTGAAAGTGAGTTCGTTTTTGGATACTCGTTCTTGCAGATCTATTTCTGCATGGTCAGTCCCTATGTCCATTATTTTCCCTGCAGTGATAAATTGACTGTCGGAGCTATGGAGGGAGTACTATCCTTTAGCTGGTGGTGGCTGAATGTTGTATTAATTATACGATTTTAAATTACCTCATCACAGATCTTATACTTGATGCATTGATGACGATAAGATTAAAAATTTAAAATCCAAATTTCTTCAAGTATTACAACATTTTACGATACTAGTTAAAACTCAATCTAGTTCACCGAGTTTACGCGGGAAACTTGGTGTCCAAAACCCAACTTAATCTAGGAATTTATTTAACCTAACAAATATTAACATGATAAAATCCGATAGCCCTAATTGGTTTTTTAATGACCCGAATTACTTTCATCCCAACCTGACTACTCGTTAATCTATATCATTGTTTTAAAAGGATGTTAGCAAATATGATACCGATTGTTTTTCAAAATGTTTTTTACTCAAAAATATATTAAAATAATATTTTTTTTATTTTTAAAAAATTATTTTTTAAATCAACACATTGAAAACATTAAAAATTTATTATTTTAAAATTAAATAAAATTATTTTTTAGAAATATTTTTAAAACACAAAATAAAAAAATCCACGACAACTATGACATTAACTACCAATAACTATGGACATTCGACCGTGGCTAGACCGACCTCATTAATATCCGGCTAGAGCAGCACAGATCTAGCCATGCTTCCAGGGATTTTTGAATTTTAAAAACACTGAAGGAAATGAACCCAACATGATTACAAAGGTAGCCAATCACTGAAATATAATTGATTGAATTCAAGAGGAGCAGATCCACGTGATAATTTCTCGAACTTTACTACAGCTTGAATTTTACTTCATTTAACGTAAAATTTGCTCAATGCGAGTTTTAAACATTTACTGAGGATGAATTGATATCCGATGCAAAAATATGGGGAAGCGCGCAACAGAATCGGGTAAGGAGGGGGGAATGTATCCTTTACAATCTAGAGACTACAAGTAATGTATAAATAAGCTTCGGCTTACAGCTCGACTATGTCATCTATACGTTGGTTATCGCAGCGAAGAAGAAGAACAACCCCGTAAAACTCAATTGTCCTTGCAGTTCCTTGTGTAGTTTGAAGATAATCTGGATTGTGATTGAAAGAAATCAAAAGGAGTTCCTGGTCCGAAAGACCTTCTGGTGCTAGGAGAATCGGAGAGAAGAGGTTCGTAAACCGGGTTTCTGTTCTTCGATTGAGTAATTGATAATGGAGCAACTTCTTTCTCAATCAATCGTTGTTGTGGTGGCTCGATATTACCGAGAGACAAAATTGGCCCACCCAGACGTTCTGCCTGCTGAAGGGTGTTGATTTTGCTGGGTCTGTATGTATAACGGAAGTACTTTATAGCTAGAATTGGACCCATCCCCGCCGCAACGATGAGCTGCAAAAAATGAGCAAACATATGAATCGCGGTTCTGGAAAAGAGTTCCAGGCTATTTCAAAGCTGCTCTCGGGTTTTCTAGCAACCAAAATAGTGTCAAGTCTTGGGGGGGGTTGAAAACATGCCACTCCCCCATCCTTGACCAGACAACAAACAGATAACTACAGATAGAACGGGAAATGGTTCTCTCTTTGGAGACCATTTTTGGGAGATGCTGCATTTTGGAACATCAACTCTGTCATTGCAGCACCACGCCCAAAAAGAACTGTTACACTAAGATTTTCCTAGAGCACAGCAGCAGCATCCATACCACGGTGCGTCATGCTGTAAGCAGTCACTTGTAAGTGAGAGGGGTGGAAACAAGAGAGGAGCTGCTATTCTAGCTCATCAAATCACACAGTTGTTGCTAAGATTTCTAACAATTTTCATTCGATCAAAACTCATTTTCATCTGGATTTGTGACCGTTAAGGAATAAAGAAGGGCCTAAGGCTTTTCTATGACCTATATCTATTGGACCAAAGGGGGAGTAAAGGCACAAGAATAAAGCAAAAGATGGAAGAGACACTTACCAGTATAGTTAGCCAATAAGATGGTTGTCTACATAACCGGAACATTATTGTGTACATTCCTGATGATGGAATGGCACTGACAATCCAGTTGATGACATAAAATGCAATCAAGTTCCCCCATATGGCAAGATGTTGCAAAATTGTAAAGGAGCTGCACATGAGCCAAATTCAAGACAGTTACAAACAAATTTATTCAACCATGTTTACAGTCATTGACTTCAATTTTGAAAAGTTTCATGAGAAATGACAGATCTCTCAATGATTTCTTGAGATGACTTGAGCGTTTTCCTCCTCAATGAGGCATGAAATATTGTGATCCGCCATTTCACTCTCTGATTTACAGAATTCAGAAGATTCATATGGTAGATCTTCTATTCCCTAGAAACACCAAATAGATTCATATGCTCACAGAAATATAACAACCAAACACAAGCATGCACATCTTCCACTATTAAATCACATAGCGCAGGGCATTCAAGAGACAAAGCCTGTGCAACCTTTGTATGCAGCAGCTATTTTCATCCTTATTTCACTTGTCTAAAAATCAAAAGAAAAGTTTCGAACATTACAAAAGACAGAGGAGAGATGGATGCTCACTTGGTCTCTAATGTTACAACAAAAGCCTGTAACCATATACATCCGGAGAGTGCCACCATCCCAACCTCCTCCATTTCGCTTTTTTCAAATGCATAGGCATGTATGCTGATTACAAATACAACAATCGCCTGCAAGTCATCCCAGTATCAATATAAAAGTCACAAGATGAACAAATATTTTATAGAAAATCTTCATATCACTTTGGGGTTTCTTTCATGAAGTAAACTTTCAAAAACATTTTTTAAGATAGAATAACAAAAAGAAGAATTTTTAATTGTGTAATCACATGATCTAACACACACACTTGTACAAGCTCAATATTTTGGAACTTCTACAGTTGAAAAATCTGAAAATGAAGTATATGTATGCAAAACCTTAACACCTAAGAGGCAATTATTTGAGCCATCAGAAAAGGCAATTATTTGAGCATTTAGAAGATCCATAAACCACATCTCGTAGAAAGTTGTGCTTTCAGTTTCACAAGTAAACATTCTCAACCATGGAATCTCACTATTTCAACTAGTTCATTTCCTGTTAAAATTAGCCAAGGAATCAGTTGTCCTTTATACATTGATGTTTCCATCACTGATATCAAGTTTCATCGGTGTCATTTGACATTTCTTCAAATCTCAGTTGCAAGCATTGATTATCCACTAGTCACATAATATTAGCAGAAAGGAAACAAAAGGAATGAAATGGCACTCACATGAAAAAGGGACCGGCCAAACCATCCTGCAAATGTGCTTGGGTTAAGAAGCCTGCATCCAGAATGATCATAACTTAGTTTAATGATTATGTAATAACAAGAACTGTAGTTACCTATAGATTTGTCAACCTATCTCGTTTAAACCAGAGAAAAGGTGTACCTCCCAGCTTGACAGTAAAACAGAATTTGTGGATGCTGCATTACAGTTTCTTCACTAAGATCTTTGTCAAGGACACTAACTAGAACAGGTATGCTGGTGTAAAAAACGTTATAAGCCATCAAACTAACAGAATTGAAAAGACTGGTCCCAGAGACACCTGAAATAAAAGAGAAGCTGAAAATGCACTAATGTCAGCAATGGGAAAACAAAGGCCATAAAGTGCATCCCACCAAAAGTAATGTGCTAACTGTTTACTACCAAGATGGGGAAAGCAACAAAAGAAGGCATTGAATGTGGAAAAAACTCACAAGATTTGGATGAAACATATCAGTAGGGATTTATAGAAAGAATACTGGGACAGGAATGCAGTTCGGTTATACGAATACCGGCCATGGACAAGAATCAATCTTTTTAGAAATCTGAATCCTGAAACCAATAGTGTAGGTCAGGAAAGGCCAAACATGAAGAACTAATTGAAAAGAGAATCAAACTGCGACAACAAAACATACTAAACATAACTTCCTCTTTCATTGGTGGTTTGCATGTCACAATTAAATAACATTAAACAATATTTGCATAACATCAATCAACTAATCTTGCAAAATATACAAGACAAGAAGAGTTGGTGGAAATTCCCCACTTTATGTGATTGATTATAATTTTCAAAAAAATTGTCTCGGGTGATGTCATGCATTAAAACAGTCGAAATATTTAAGCTGTCATGATTAAAATTTTACAGTTTCTTCCTCCAACAAAACAAGGAAAGGGAGGGGGGGTGGAACAGGCCCCATGAATACATTGGTCAAGAAAAGTTGCATGTCACACGGCGGCTAACAATATCTCTCATCTAGGCTTTGGTATAGTAATGTTCTTGTAAACCTTGCTTCCAGAAACCATGTGCAAGTTTTTGATCATGTCTTCAAGAAGATCACTGTTTCACAATTACAAATCTGAAGTGCACTAGTAAAATCATGTATCTTAAACTATTAGGTAGTAACCATTAACCAGCATTTTGTTTATTTAATGCTTTCAAGTTTTTAATAAAAAAATTAATGTTCCTAAAATCTAAACAAGTGTCATCAACGCCAACAGCTTGAGAACAGTTATTTTGAAACCATTAGCATCCAAACATGATAGAGGATTTGATTCTAACTGTTGATGCCTGGAAGTACGAGAGTGGTTCCTTAATAGAAACAAGAAGCAACAGTGTAAGCAGCTAGCAGCAAGTTTTCTAAATCAAGTCAGTACATTAAGCATCTAACTTATAATAGTTATATCATGCAATGCAAACCTTATAAAACTGAGACATGACTCGCAAATTAAAAAGAATAGGAAAAAACTTACTTCCAATGCTATAATCAGCTGCCCTGGCTGCCTGCAGTCCTTCTCTCCCACTAATGCCAACCCCAATGTCAGCTTGTTGTATCATTCTCACATCATTCCCACCATCGCCAATTGCCAAAGTCCGGTAATCACATGATTTTAAGATCTGTACAAGCTGCAAAAACAAGTTTCCATGAGTCATTGAATTATCTTTTCTACAGTGACTTGGAGAAAGACACAAATAAACATATTACCTGGACATCCATCATATTTTAGAGAGAAAACTAACCATGATGCTGTTTTGTCTGCTAACTAGGGATAGCAAGGAAGATATCACATAGTGCATAGCATTTACTGATAGCATAGCAACAGAAAAAACTAGAGCACAGGTAAACCAAAAGTAAGAGAAATGAAGGACTGGCCTAAATCTAAGAGTTCCAACCTCTACAAGATGAACAGAATACAAGCTTGCAATTTTGGTCACACCGACGACAGCAAATGATGTTTCGTTTGTTTCAACAGCTGATCAATTTTTTCAAACTGAAATTCTGCCATACAAAGGTAGGGGGCCCTTGAGAATGATATCCCTGTGTAATAAAAGATAAGAGGAGCAAGATAGGAGTGCCATGTGATCATAAAATTCCTCCTAGGTTGATGGAAAGACTTAGGGAAAGGCAATGAAAGGAAAATTGTTGTAGGTGGGAGTACTTTTATCAGAGAGGGAGGGATTTTGGGCATTCAGAAGAGGTTCCTTACTCCTATCAAACCCACTTTAATTTCCCCATGTTGAGAGAATTTAAACAGATAAGACATTGATGAATTGTCTTTGTGATTCCTACAATACACCTTTTCCATTCCATATATATACATCATTTTAGAACAGACAGGAGCAAGACTATCAACAAGGTAGAGGATAACTATTTGTTCTCCTTTAAGCCTTATACCCTCTTCTTCCTCCCTTCAAACTCCCAAACGAAGTGTTCATCTACCCATCTTCATCTTTTTCTGTCCTCCTTTGGTACTGCATGGCTAGTGTCTCTTGAAAAAGTGAGATTCATTCAACAGCTATTGAGCCCTTCAAAGGTAGAAGCAAGACCAGACTAGATCTAGTTATGCCATCAACATCCGCCATAATTAATAGACAGATAACTCATCCGCATACGCATATTTACCTCCACTAAAGATTTTAACAATTCATTTTATTTTTCCAAATGAATGAAGCCTGTATCCTTCTCCGCAATAAAGCTTAGGATGCTATTCAATAGACCTAATTTTTCTTATGTTGACGGTGACATCAAACTTTAATATATAAAAATTAAAGGATCAAGATAAAAAGGGACTTAATTGAGTAACATTCAAAGTCTCAGTTTAATTTTGAAGTCCAAGTCGGGCATGCAAAGAAATGCCAGCATTACTGAAACCTGCCAAAGATCACCTGTGCTTTTTGAGATGGTGTCACACGGCAACATATAGCAGTTCTTGATAATATTGCTAATTCAGTGAATGCTTTCCAGTAATGCTTCAGTGCAATTTCAAGAGCCCAGCCATCAACAACAAATGCAACATCCTGTAAAGAAAAGTATGTGTCATAAAAATTACTCAAAGCATGCACCATTGAGGATGATGTAAAAAGTAATTCTGCAGTTCATCTGTCTAGTCTCTCTAGAAATTCAGCATACCAAAATCATCGTAATATTTATGGCCAAACAAGGCTCTTTGACTATTACATCCATGAGTGCATTGTTCTATCGACAATGGCAATAATTACTACAGCAGCTACCAAGGGGCTATAGCTCCTGGTTAGCTAACATTCCTGAAGACAATCTTTAGTACGAACAGAGTGAGCTGCTAATGTGAAATCTACCTAACTAAACCTAATATGTTAGATGGAGGGATCAACATAAATAAGTCTATAAGGGACTATTGAATTTGAGGACAAATGATGGAAAAGGAACTCATCAATGAATTGAAACTGAAAATGGAGTGTGTTGGATGTACCTTTGGTTCTGAAGCTGTTGTCCTCATTGTAAGTAAAACTCTCTCTAAACTTCTACCAACTTCCTCTTCAGTTTTTCCATCAATTAATAGAAGCTGACCTTTTGGCTCTGTTAAGAAATTAGACAAAAGAAATGCAAGATATAGGATTACTTATATTTTGATTGTGGAAAAAAAATGTCATGTGGATTGAGGAAATGTAGAAATAAAGAACCAATAATGGAAACATAGAGAGTTCTAGGTTGCCAGCGGATTTTTAGCAGAATGAAAGAGGGAAGATAAATTTAATGTAAACAAGCAGGAAGATCACGGACAAGTGATGGTTGCTGAAGAATGCATCTTATATGTCTCAGCTTTTTGGAACAAATGCATCTACCTTGACAATTATTACTATTGAGAAAATTAAAACAAATGACTTCCATATAACAAGAAAAAGGACTACAAAGAATTTCAATCAACCTGGTGAAATGAAGTTGCTTGAGAGAGAAATTTGTATGCATCTACCTTGACAATTATTACTATTGAGAAAATTAAAACAAATGACTTCCACATGACAAGAAAATGGACTACAAAGAATTTCAATCAACCTGGTGAAATGAAGTTGCATGAGAGAGCAATTTGTATGGCTGTATTTTGCTTGTCTCCAGTAAGCATCCAAAAATGTATTCCTGCTTTTCTTAAAGTGTAAATTGTTTCTGGAACACCATCCTGAAATATTTGTCAGAAATAGAGATGAAAAATGTCTGTATCTAAAAGCAAAAGGTTGGATCTCAGTGTCATAACTCTGAAAATATTCACCTGTAGACGGTCCTCTATGGCAGTAACTCCAAGAACTTCAAGATCACGTTCTAATCTTTGGCAGACCTCAGCTATTCTCCACTGAAGGAAATAGTAACATATAAGACCCGATCATGTGTATTCATTATTGAATTAGTACTCCTTTAAGAAAATTAAGTATGAACAGAGAGATAGTGAGATGTATCCTTTACCTCCCTATCAACCAAAGTACTACTGGCCTCTCTAAACATAAAAGACCACTCCTCATATTCATCTTCTTTTAATTCCCGCCAAGCCAAGCATAATGTGCGCAGCCCCAATTGAGAATATTGTTCCACAGCCTCATTAAATATCCTTGTTTGTTGTCCTGAAATTGATTTGAGATTATCAAATTCAAAGTCAAGCAATGACAAATTGAAATATGGGTTCTACACCCGCAACTATGACAAATTGAAATAGCTGACCAGTAACCACCACTAATAATGTTCACCAACTACTAAAGCACACTTCTTTCTGTATAGGTAATAGCATCATCCCTGGGGTTATAACCCCAGAACAACCACAGTGATATGGATGAATGCAATCCTATTGATGATAACTATTAGCAAATATACTACAAGCACAACAAAGCTTTCGAGATGAGCGAAGGCAGCTCATGTGCCTTAAAATAATCCTAAACAATTAATGAAAAATATCCAAAATAAAATAGGCAATCCTTCAATATGAAAGGTAGGACGATGCCAACTGATTGCCTGAAACAATGGGCCAAAACTTAAGAATGACAAGAAAGCAGTTATGTAATAAGAAAACATTTCAAAGTCTTGGTGCAAGGAGTTCGGAAGCTGTGGAGTTCTCAGCTTGAATGAGATCTGAACATGGATCTTAAAAAAAAAAAACAAAAGAGAGAGAGAGAGAGAGAGAGGTGCTTGAGTTTTATGGGGAAGCTGGTCCCAAAGTTGTCAATTTGGGCCCTTATCTTTGAATGTAGAGTAGACACTTTATAGACCTTTTTCTAAGACAAAGCACAATAAACTCCACAAAGACCCATGACTCAAGGTCCCAGACATCCAAGTAAACAAAAAAATCCACTTGGAACACATTATAGAGCAGCTGCACCTAACAAGACATGATATGGTGCCGGATTACCATTAGCGCCCTAAAGCAAAAATGCAATTGCTCAAAGATAATATGGCTCAAGAAGAACAAGAGGAGTAAAGACTGTAAGAGGTTCATGCTTACAAGTACAGTGTAGGAGCAAGTTGATTTCTGGATTACCTAAATTATATAATATAGACAATCAAGAGGGTCTAAATTCATGGAGAATATTATGTGGATGGAAAGGCATCATAATCCATCAAGTGGAGAACATGTATGTGGAAGAATAATTTTATCCATGCAACTTAAAATGTTTTCTTGCTATCCTACAACAATCAATTAGCAGCTCCTATATATAAATTTACCAGGAGAAGCATAAGGAAGAATTGCTTCATCAGCTCCCTTTGACAAAAGCAAAATCTTTCCATTTTGGCAATCTCTCACCACTACTGACATTCTTTTCCTATCAGATGTGAACTCCAGAGTTTCCAGTACTTCATACTGAATTGCTGAAGTATTGAATCTAAGCTCTGCACAACATTAAAATAATTAAACTTATCTTATCATATCCAGTTTTGGAGCCATCTCAACAGCCAGATGAAAATGAGTTTTACCAAGAATATTTCCATTTTTACAGACGAGGACCATGTTTAACTTAGCAGCAGCATGGACAAGTGCGTCCTCATCCTGGGATTGCGCTTTGTACAAGATAGCTCCAGTTTTGCTACAAACAGAAAAAGCCAAGAACGAATATTTTAGAATGACGAGACGATGTTGCTATCAAGCACATTGATGGGTTTGCACGTGAGGATAAAACCTCAATACAAGGAAAAGAACTTTAAAGAATATAAGGAAAAAAATTTAATCATTAAAAGAATGTGAGTCACCTTTGGACAGGTATAACAGTATTACATATTGCCATGACTGTGAGAAACCGAACAACATCAGGAGATCCACTAGAAATGGCATTTAACAGTTGCTTATCTGTGCAACAAGAATGGGAACAGTTAGAAGCAAAAATCCAAGAATACCCACGTCAGAAAAGTATTTTTGATGCAAGAAAACATGCATGAATTAAAAATAAATAAATAAATTAGAAACACAAATCTAAATATCTGTTGTTCTTTATGATTCATGGCAACATAAGTTCAGAATTCAAAAGTAAGAATATTCAACCAGAAACGTAAGCAATAAATAACCATATATTCTCAAGCAAGCTAAATGATTTCCAAGAAAATAGAGGAATAAATTTAAATTCTGATCATACAAAATTTAACTAACTATGAGTTGAAGTAAGCAAGAAATTAATGAATCTAATGATGATGGGGCACTGGTAATGCACTTAAGCATGACAGAACCTGGATGGATTACAGCAGAAATCTAATGTCAAAAAATTCAAACTTAAATTAGTGTGATATGGTCAAGGATTGGAAGTAAAAGGCATTCCCCATCGGATCTAAAATGCAAAATACTTGGAATTTTTGTTCAAAGCATGAGTTACTGAAACAGATGCCAGCATGATGACAATTGTATAGGCCTTTGTGCCTTTTTTCTATTTCAAAGATTTTCCCATCTCATAAAAAAAAAAGTTAAAAGCATGACAGTCGCATTCTGCTCCAATGAATTCCATTAACTTATATTTTCATTCTTCAGATGCATAGACATAAGAAATATAATAAAGACAAATGACACACATGGATCAAAACATCCATAAAAGTGTATGCATACTTAAGCTTTATCTATTTCTAATTTATGGAACCTTGAAATCATACACACATCTACCTGTAGATCTTGAAAACAGAATGCTTTCTCATAAGCATTCTTCAAAATGAAAACATATTTTACATCGCCAGTCATACAAATGGCAATATGGTGAAGAGTTTGATTCTAGAGATTAAACCAACATATGTCTTGGATCTATGGAGATTGCATAATTAAAATTAACCGGTTGTGGACAAGGTATGCTTTGAAACAACTAATCTCGGCTATTCAGGAAACAAACTTGTAGAAGAAACTCAACTATAAATGCCTATAGAAGTAACTGATCTATATACGACACACATGCAGGCACAAAATTGACTTAACAGCTTCTAACCTGATTCCAAAACTAAGCTTAAAACAGTAAATTCAAAACAACAGAAGGCATTCAAAGTGCAGCAACTACAAGTGAAGAAAATGTATTAATTGATTAAGTCTGAATTTGAGGAAAAAAGATGAGCTTGAAAAATCAAGAGAAAGTGTGAGGGGAGGGGGGAAAGAAACCTTTCGAAGCATCCCCAGCCTCATTCCCATAAAAATTGCCACTGATGCAACATATTCTGAAAACCATTTTATTTTCAGTGAGGGTTCCGGTTTTGTCAGTCAAAATGTACTCAACTTGCCCAAGATCCTCACTTATTGCTGTGCTGCCACATAAAACAAATGATACTTCAATTACGTGTTCGAATATCTGGATTTACATATCTAGTTCAAAACAAGTGCTTTACTTTCATTCTATAACTTACTTTGTCGCGTGGGATGGAGTCTCGGTTTCTAGGTCAATCATCTCCCTATCCCAATCAATGAACTTTGCATATAAGCTCTTAACAAGATCCAGAGATACCTGTTGCAGAAAGAAGTTCAGATTTTACACACTGGCCTAGATGGTGATCATAAAAAATCAATAAACTCATCATCACATTGCACCAGAAAAATGATAGATGGTTTGCAGTGTCAACACATAACAGGGCAAAACTTGTAACTTTAAAATTAAGCAGAAAGTATCATTGTAATTTCTTCAGGATTGTAAATCTCACACCAGTGATTGGAAATTTAGACTGATATGGCATGAGCACAAAAATAAACCCTCCCTTCACAATTTTCCAACAGTTATACAAGATCGATTACCAAAGGCCTCCAAATAATCAAAATCTTTTTCATGAATAAAAATAAATCTGCCATAACAATTTATAGCTTCTCTAGAGTTCATACATGGGATAATAGAGAAATCTTCAGCTTCTAGCTGAAAGGAGTAGAAAAATCAGTTTGTTTTTTTTTAGTTTTTCTCCCTCTAAGATCTCATCCATCCTTTTACAGGGGAGTGAACAGGCCCATGATGTCCTTAGTTGCTCAACTGGACTATGATTCTTCCAGCATTCATGAGGCATGAGTGAAATCGAAGCCAAACCATCAAAACAACAATAATATGGGTGCTCTAAAATAATTACCACATTATGCAAACTTACCTTAATCGATATCGGAATCATGATGGAACAGAGAAGCTCAAACCGTAGAGGGATCACTAGTAGCTCATACCAAGGACCCTCATCTGGATATAAAACATACCATAGCTGCAAAGGATGCAAAATCAAAACTTGAGTACGTGTTTGAGAGCTAACATTTTCATACACAAAAAACATAGAAAAAAAATTCACTACAAGATAAAACTTCCACGTTATGGGATGGAAATAAGAGGCAAATTGAGCTACTATTATGAAACCAGTATGTTTCCTGGTTAAGGCAATGTTATTCGAAATCAACATTCTTAAGAGGTGCAAACGACTTAACAGAGACCTCAAGTTCAGCTTAATAATTATACAGCGTATATTAATTATTAGGCTATGGTGGTGAATATGAAGTATTTGCAAGTACAATGGCTGATTGTATGCTGATCTCATTTGGTATTTGAGAGAAGGATTTGAGGTTTTACGACAATGTGCAATCAGTGCAATTTTTGGTGCATTTGATTAGAGAGAAATGCAAGAGTTTTTCAGAACCAGTATACTTCTAGAAATTTGATATGGTATCTTTATGGCGCCATGCTTCCTGTCACTTCTAAGGGTTATCCATGGTTGACATTCTATGGGATAGCAGTGCCCAATTTATAAGTGTTCTGTTTTGTTATTGTGCTTCCATGGAGAATGACTTGACTTCATTTGTCTTTCTATTCTTTTACATTTTCATTAATATAGCATTTTCTTTTATCTGAAAAATAATAATAGAGCATCACAGTCTGGCAAGCACAACAACGTTACCTTTCTAGCTTCAGTGTCCTTCCAGACATTCCCGGCTATCCCTAGAACCATAACAACCACTATTTGAAAAACAAATATAGCTCCAGTCAACTTGTCAATCATGGCATCCAAAGCTGTCAGCTTTGGTTCAGGTATACCCCTACTCATACCCAGCTTAGTCTCATTACCTGAAAAGGAAGTATCAAATACAGAAATTGCATAATTTAACTCTGCTGCAATTCACTGAGACAATTGGAAATGCATCAATAATCTAATCCATACCAAGGCACTGTGCATAAAAGGTTATGCAAGTTGAGAATAATAAACTAATAACACAAAATAGTTAAGCTCACTGCATTTCAATAAGTAGGAAATTGCCTGTGTAGACAGCAACTCCACACGCCCACTCAGTGTTACGCAAGTAGCATGACTGAAGAATTGTGTTTTTTATGGTCAATGGGCATACATCATTATCAATAAATGGAGGAAACAAGCGTAAATTTGCATCAAGTCGTCGGATGTCCTTATCAGGATTGGGGCATTCAATGACACCCTAAGGATAAACAAGGAAACAATGAATGATTGACCAATGGAATACAAACAAATGACTTTTACATGAAATCTTAATTAAAAAAAAAAAAACTTGCCTTAATTTTGTGCAATAATTCAAAATCTATCCCCATGCAGGCAGAGGGTGTTACCCTTGTCTTCAAATCAATTTCACCATCTAGAGCGGCTGTCTGCAAAGTATGTTATATTATCAGGATCCTGAAATGTTTGGAAAAAGAATACTTCAAAAGTCATACTACAATCTTTCACCATATTGAACATTGCAGTTACCATTTGGACAGGGGAAGGGGTAATTTTGAGTTTCTAATCAAGGGTCAGGTCTAGATATTTGATTGGGGGGGGGGGGGA
>Ga0307511_10003478_pt1 | contig 16180 bp, 11 predicted proteins | sample 13_EM_MG_FD_200266 | JGI IMG/M metagenome (GOLD analysis project Ga0307511, IMG submission 200266) | Populus trichocarpa ectomycorrhiza microbial communities from riparian zone in the Pacific Northwest, United States - 13_EM | ecosystem: Host-associated > Plants > Roots > Unclassified | place... | reverse complement strand
TATCATCACTTGGGTAGTACCCAAACTTTTTGAGGTATTGTTTGAGCTCAATAAGCCCTTCCACAGTTTGGCCCCTTTGAATCCCCTCCAGCCCTTGAAGGAAGCTGCTAAAAGATTGCCGATGCTCGGGTTTCAAAGTTCTTGCCTGACCTCTGAAGGACTGGATAGAAAAGATAACGAGGATTGCTGATAAAAGATGGGAAAGTATAGGAGCCATATCGTGTGTTGTTTCGGAGAATGGCTTCAGAAGTGGGTGTGGCTTTCAATTCTAGTATCGGATGGCTATTTATAGACATATAGTATGTTGAATTGGCATTAGGACTATAGAATATGTCTTGAGATTTACTACTGTCCTTATTTTTGTTAATTCTGATTACTTATTTTCAAATATTAATTATTTAGACTACATTTGTCCTACAAGCATCTAATTTATTTATTTTCTTTCATAATAATCGATGAAATTACTATCTAAATATTTGAGTTTAACTTTCATTTATATGGTTATTATTAGATATCTTTATCCAACAAAATCAACAACCCTGAAGGGTAGCTTAACTAGTCAGGCCTTGGGTTTGCTTTCTAATGGTCACGGGTTTGAGTTTTCTCAGGGCCACTATAGGCTTATATGGTCGTTAACTTCAGGGCCCGTGGGATTAGTCGAGATACACGCAAATTGGCCCAAACATTCATTTTAATAAAAAAAAGAAAGTACATCTCTCTTATGTGTCTCATAAATTTAAATTATTAAATGACTAATCCTAAATTGAATCAAAGTTTTATTTATCATTTCAATAATTTTTTTTTGTCATTGTTAGTATTGAATGATTAAATATAGTATATTCTTTTAATATATCTTTTTATTTAATTCATTTAAATAATGCTGTTAAGAAGGAGCACTCAAAATAGATGATTATGGGTTTCCATATGTAAACCATACAAGATACATATCACAAAGGTGATGATCTGAAAAGTCTGCAGTCTGCTCATAGTGTGTAGATGACCCAAAAAGACAAGCCATAAGATGAAGGAGTGTCGTGAGACATATCCTGAAAACCAGAGAAGATGGTGCATAGTATTCTTGGGCCTGGTATCTCGAAGTCCCTCCCAAGTTGAATCAATAGTGAACCTCCTTGAAGAATGACCTATCCAAACATAGTGATCCGAAGAGTTAACTGGGCATGGAATCTAATGCAGTTCTAGATCTGTTAGAGGTCCTAACTATCTAAAGGAAAGTCCCAACCACCATCCTTAATAATGTTTGTAACCTTTGCATCCCAAGACAATCCAATAGATGATAAAGTCTTGAAAGGCAAAAAGTCACGAAAACGTTGTCCATATGACAAATAATAATCTAGCCATAGAGAAGTCAGAGAGCATCACCAATGCAAGATACAAACATACCTCTACACCAATCTCGACTTTGAAAAATCTTTCGCCATGACCAAAAAGATACCAAAGGTAGCCTGTCAAAAATGATCGCCCTCTGAGCAATACAGAATGCACCCAAGCTAACCAAACTGAGGATCTGTTTGAAAGTAGCCTCCAAATATGCTTGAGAATAGCTGCTCTATTTCAAGTCTTAACCCTTTTAATCTTAAGCTCACCCTCCTGCAGATGATAGAAAACTAAAGCCCAAGCCACTTTTACCCCTAAAGGGGAAGTAGATGAACTGTTCTAGAGAAAGGCAATTAACATGCCCTCAATCTCCTAATAATAAAACAAGGAAGGATAAACATAGTAGACCAATATACTTGGATGGAAAAGAGAACAGATTTGATCAGTTGCAAATGACAAACATATGTAAGAGATGCCGAGGTCTATAACCTGATCTTAAAGAGAATCCGCTCAACTAAAGCCATGCAGTCACTATGTTTTAACTAGGTAGTAATCAAAGGAATCCCCAAGTATCTGATCGGTAAGGAGCCCAACCTGAAACCCAAGAGATCCAAAAGAGATGCTTTCAAATCATCATCCATACTTGATATGAAAACATGGCTCTTCTTTAGGTTGTTCATCAGCCTTGATAACACAGCAAAGTCATCCAGAGCCCTCCTCACAACACCCATTGAATCTGTGTCTGCCTAACAGAATATCATAAGGTCATCAACAAAGCATAAATGAGTAATACTCTCGTGTTGACACCTCCAGTGATAGTGGTATCTCTGGTTCTGGGTAGCCTTTCTAAGAATACCACCAAGACTTTCATAGCCAGCACAAACAAAGTCAACTACGCGTTTGCTTTGGTTGCGAGACAGCTTGAGGGCATACAACATGTGCCAAAGATGACTAAACTATCACAATTCTCTAGGTTATTCAAAGACAAATCCACTTTAGAAGTCAATGAAAACATCAAACAAGATTGGAAGCTTCTGGTATTGATAAAAAAAAAATTTAGATGGTTTGAGAGATCCAGTCACTAGTGAAAAATACCCGAGGTGGAGAAATTTATCATTGGTGACTTTCTTCATGAATCTCGAATTCAAAATCGAAACTTCACAAGCTGCTGAACTAAATAAGAGAAAAAAAGATTAACAACGAGGACGAGTTGAGAGAACAACTGGAAAAGCTCTAGGTAGAATTGGGCACCAATAAAGCCCTCAGGATCTCCCTCGAGGAACAACTCTTCATTGAAGAGAAACTGAGGAAGTTTGTGGAGTAACAATTGATAGAAAAAGACAAAATAGTCGTGTCTTTAGAGAAGCAGCTGAGAGAGGGAAAAATGGCTAGCAACCGAGTTGAGAAAGAGCGAGGAGAATTGGGAATAATTTGGATGCAAAACAACACTGAATTTGAGACATTGAAAGCCAATTTTAATGATTGCCAAGAAAGAGCTGATATGTCTTCAAGGGTCCAAACAGAATTAGAAAGTCAGATTGAACAATATGAGCAGTTATACAAAGAACATGTGATGCTTGAAAGTGAGTTGGCTGAAGCAAAAGCCAAAGGAAAAACTGTTGGGAATTCCAAGATTGATAAGATCAACCTATTAAAGAGAGAGCTCGATAATGAAAAAATCAGGGCAAAACATTTAGAGGAGAAAAAGGGGCTGTTGGAGCACCATAATCAGATGATTGATACCGACAATAATTAACTGAATAGGAGCAACATGTTGCTCTTAGAAAAGATGAGTAACATGGATGAGCATATTGACTGAGCTTTTATCCATGCTCAAAGAATTCATCTCAATGCTCAACAAGTTGGGATAGATCTTCATCGATATCAACAAAGTATAGCTGAAACTGGTGCTTTTCTTAGGAATATGGGAAACAAAGGCTTTGTTTCCCCCCTGTAGACGATGATGAATGAACTAATCCTCAAATGTAAAAGCTTTCACTGAACATTAATGAAAAGGGCTTGGACCTAATCTTCTCATCAACATTTTGTATTGATGAGTATAAATTTATTTGGAATTGGCTCAAATCAAATTGCCTCAACAATTACAAAAGGATCAGAAATCTTACCCAAATGATAGCATATATCAGTCCATAAATTTAGCTAATCCACATCCAAACATGTATCATCATGCATAATTATACATTCATATGCATTTGTGTTTATGAATTTAAAAATGTGCCTAATAGGTATTTGAAAAATAGGCCCCTCTACTAAAATCTACAATACTAGGCTTTGTAAAAGGATGTAAAATGAAGAAAGGGTTCACTACCAAAAAGAGCTGGATGATGTTAAGAATAACATGGCTCGGGTGACTAGTTTACTCGACCAACTCTTGTGAGCGTAGTTAGGGGAAGGGACATCCAGTCAGCATCTGAATTTGTTATCGCCGTTAGCAACTCTAGTTATCATTGACCCACAAAACTTGGAAACAAATCCTATCACTAGACCACAAGGAATAACAAGAAATTCAATGACTTACCCAATTATGCCTGCTCAAGTACCGACCATAATAGATCTAACTATGAGGGAATCCCATGGGGTTAAATCTTTTGGTCACCCTAAACAAGATAAATGGGTTGTTTGGGAGGAGAGGTTTAGAGTTGTTAAGGGATTTGACGTCTATGACTTGGTTAGAGTAGCTGAGATATGCCTAATACTAAATGTAATGATACCTAAGGAGTTTAGAGTACTGAAATTTGTCAAGTACACGGAGTTAGAATGCGCTAATACACATCTGAGGTCATATTACAACAAAATGACGGAGGTCATATATAATGACAACTTGCTCATTCATTTCTTCCAAGACAGCTTGATTGGTTTCGTGTTAAATTGGTATATGAGTTTAGATAATACAAGGGTTAAGAAATGGAGTGATCTCGTTGATGCTTTCTTAAGGCAATACAAATTCAATATTGACATCGTTTTGGACTGGACAAGTTTAATAGTGATGGAGAAGGGCAATAAAGAAACAGTGAGGGGGTATGCTCATAGATGGAAAAACAAGGCAATGCATGTATAGCCGTCTTTGTTAGAAAAAGAAATGGTAACTTTATTCGCTAATACTTTCAAATCTCCATACTATGAATACCTGATGGGTAGCTTTACCCACCACTTTTATGATGTCGTGGTTATTGTTGGGAGAATAAAGTAAGGGACAAGAGCCGACAAAATATCAGAACCCACTAAAAAGGAAGGGTTTACTAGGAGGAAAAAAGATGTTGAGGTAAGCAATATAGAAGAAGGGTACATGGGTAAAAAGGATTTCCAAACCCAAAGCTATCACATCCAAACCTATTAAGCCTTGTCTCCTAAAGTACACAATATCGGCTTTGCCAAGTCTTTTGTAGTAAACCAGCCTACCAACCCATCAAAAAACCAAACTGAAAACAACCCAAAAAGAACATACCAAAGTAACCAAGAACAACTCCCACCTTTACCAATGCCCCTAGAGAAAATATATGCAAAACAGTTAAGTATAGGTCATGCGACCCCTCTTCCTTTTCCACCATTTAAACCTCCCTTCCCAAGTTGGTATAAGTCAGAATTGACCTATAAGTACCATGCTAGAAATCCTAGCCACATCATACACTTGCTTAGCATTCAAGAAGAAGCTCGTGCAATTATTCAAGGCAGGGTGAATAACTTTTAAAGATACCCCAACATCAATTTCAACCCTTTGCCCAATCATGCTTCTAGTAGTGGAGGAGTAAACATTGTGGAGTATGAAGGGAAGAAAAAACAAGTTTTAAGGCTAAACATGGATAGGCTATAAGACATGTTGTAAGCCGAGTATTTTCCAGCGAAAAATGGATCAGGTCCAAAAAAGGATGATGGTTTTGGTAGGTTCCACAAAGCGATGAGACATAATATTGAGGGATGTGAGGAGTTTTAGCAGAAGGTGATATAGTTGATGACTTTTGATCCTTTACAAATAGAGAAGGAGGAAGAGGATGATGTTGTGGATATGATAAGTTTATTAGGGAAGAAAGTAGAAGTGTGTAGGATCCACCGTATTGAGAGTGGTCTACTAAAGCTTGTTTTGACAAGACCTGTCTTTTGAGGAAAAGTTGTTGACCATACACAATTTTTATTCTTCTGATTCTAGAAAAACCAAAGCAAACACCCATTAAGATGGATTGGAACTCCTTTAAATAGTGTTTTCTATTGCTTAAAACTCTTTCAAAACAACTTTGTAATGGTTATAAAGTGAAGAAAGTGGTTTTTATTATGGCTTTTTTGGTGGTTTGATGACAAATTTGGGTCTAATTTATGGTTTACATGGTAGAATAAGTCAAGGGTAGTTTATGTTCTTATATAAGCCTTGGCTCATTAATGAAGCTCAATTATCTTTAGCTTCTTGTGCCACTATTTGAACATATAATGACCTTAAACTGCTAGTTAATAACTTTATTGGATTGATTAAGTCATCTCTTTAGGTCTAGGTATATGATATGACCCATCACTTTATTGGACTAAAAAAGGATGAATCAAACCTTAAAAAGTCTAATTGACTTAACTACCCCATAACATTCTAGTCTTTAGATTAAACCTAAGGTTTCCACATAGCCCAACACAACAACACACTCGAGTAGAGGGACAAACCAAATCCAAAACACAAGTTAGGATATGAAAAGCGTAACCCAAAATTATTCTATCCACTCTCTTTATAGTTGGTATCAAGCATTAAATGCTCTCATGTCCTCCTGTTATAATTAAGCTTATAGATTGGTGTTAGGGATGCCCATAGCCAGTGGATAACCCATATGATATCATTTCTTTACTCAATAGTGAATCACCAACCACGAGAATGTTATCCTAAGTAATTGCAACTAATGTAGGTTTCATATTATTTTCCCCTCACTTTATCCTTAATTCCATGCAAGTTGGCATGATTTATGGCTATATAAATATCCATGAATCACCAGGTAAGGCAAGTTCTAATAACATATTTCTTAGTGCATATTTTTCCTCTTCGTAACTACATATCATTACGACCCTGTTTGGGGTTGCGTTTGCACCAGAATTTTAGTAAATTTTGAAATTTCTTTCTTCAAATTAATTATTGTTATGTATTTTTAGATCATTTTGGAGCGCTGGTGTCAAAAATAAATTAAAAAAATACAAAAATATATTATTTTAATGAATTTCCAAACGAAAAACAATTTAAAAAGCAACCTCAACCACACTTTCACATCTCTTTTAAATTTAGCAAACAAATATACTACACAACTTGAAAGGCTTTATTCCTTTTAAATTTGTAATAACTTAAGTATTTGAGGATCTTTCACGCTAAAAAATAATTGTCTTCGGGTATTCACGATTTCCAATGCTTTTCAACAATCTACTTTAAATTTTCAGCCCATTTATTAATCTTGAAAAGGTCTTAATCTTGTGTGGTTTTCCTCACCCTCATAAAAAAGAAAGTAAATTAACATGTCCTTTGCTCTTATATTTACACCTTAATAAACAGGAATCCATCCTATGTCTTCCTCGTAAAAAGAACAATGCTAAATAAATTACAAAGTATTGATTTCTTGGAGAGAAAAATATGGTACCTGCATAATTAATGCCGAAAATATGTGAATAAATTAGAAAGAAAGGATTTTATATTAGCCATAGTTTCATATAAAATATGTGAATAGTTGTCTTTATTAAATTTCCGGAAGTATATTCAAAATAATCATCAAGTAAGTGGCCTTTGTTTCATAACCTAAAGCACCGGTCTTCTTATCAACAGCAGAAGCAATCCTTCTTTTCCTTTTCTATTTATAGGCAAAATAGTACAAGGAACGCCTATGAAGAGGCAGCAGGAAATTGTAGCTAAAGGAGATTAAAAACAAATCACACTATATTACTATCAAAACTCATGACACTGCTTATGATTAAGTACTGCTTCTAAAGTGCAAGACTTCATCAGAAGCAGATACCAAGACCAATCCTAGAGAAAATTCAATCCTATGGGAGCATCTTGGGTTTTCCTTTATGATGGGTATCGTATGTCCACAGCGTTACAACTGGAGTTTTGCTAGCTCCGCATCAAACAACTCATCACGTCGGTATTATGTGTTCATCCTCGCCGGGCCAAGGCAAAAGTGTCGTCTTCATGATACCGATTTCTCTTGTAAGGTATGGAAAATATCGGCATCAATTCCATCTCCATCTCCATCTCCATCTTTCCTTGCATCAAATTTTTTGTTTGATCTTTTGAGCCAGCAGTTTGGACCCAATGATGTAAGGGTAAATAATGATTCATGGTCATCAGCATGTGTATGGGATTTGGTATTCAGACTTCTTATGTTTACTCGTATCCTCGGACGAATCTTGATGTCTTGTCGATGCAGTCTGGCAACAGGAAGTCTATGGGTTTTGGCTGTAAATGGCGCCGAGAGAGCCCTACCATCAAAGGCAATATCGTCTTCAGTTTCATTATCGTTTGTCCTGTTTACCTTTCTTATTACGGACGAAATGGTTTGACCTTCGATTCCGGATCATTCTTTCTTGTTAGAAATTTGTCTTAGAAAACTTGGCGTTAAGAAATTAAAAGTAGAGTACACTTATTTTTAAATTTAAGATGATTGAAAATTATTTTTCTGACAAAAGTATTTTTACATAAAATATTAACTTGTCTAAAATAAATTATGAATAAATAATAAATTAATTTTAAATAACTCTTAATTAACATATTTTTAAAAAAATTAAAAGCACTCAATCTCACATTGGGCACAAAGAACACCAAAGTTTTTAGATGGGAAATGCCCTAATCTAAGTGGGCTTAGGGCATAATTCACACGCCCTCGCTAAGCTTGACTCGACATCGAGCTCAAGCTTGGAGCTTGGGCTTGTTATAAAATAATTTTTTGACCCATAAAAATTTAATTTTTGCCAACCCTTAAATAAATAATTTGAATAGTTTATTTTCAAAAATAAAAATATATGGTTTTTAAGGAAAAAAACTGTTCGGTTTTTTATTCTTTTTATGGTAGGTAATTTAGGTAAAATAGCAAGAAGTAATTTTGGTAATTATTAGAGTTAATTCCATATTAGTTTTTGTTCTAAAAATCGGTATAATAAGGAGTTGAAGAAGAGATGTTTTGTATAACTTGCAATAGTTTTTTTTCTTTTTCTCCATAGTTTTTTCATCTTCCTTAACATGATCTTGCCTTGTTTTTACTTTATTCTAGAGCTTAGGTTCTAGTACTTTAAGAGTGATTCAAGGTCTTCTTATTTTTTTTACACTATCAGAAAATCAATGAATACAAATAGAAACACCAACGGAAAAAATACATTAGTATTTTGTGGTGATATTTACCGATCAAATTTTTTCAAGTGCTAACTCTGTTGATAAATACTGATGGAAATATATCATCGGTATATACCGAGGGAATCCCAGTCAGAATAGAAGGAATTAAAAAAACCAAACAGTACGATAATGTGTAAGTTTTTATAGATGCTTTTACCGATGGAATTACAGTTGAATTCAAACAGACAAGTCGTACAGTGACGTGTCACTTATACCGATATAAATGTCGACAGATTGATAGACGAAATAATTTCATCGGTAAATCCATCGGTAATATTTAATATATGACTTGACGCTTGACCCAGCTCTCCCCCTCCCCTATTTCTCTTTTTTTCAAAGCAGCCCCCCCACCATATCCCCTCTCATCTTAATACAACTCATTCTTCCGTAATTTTTCAGTTACAACAACACTCTATTTGACAGCATTCGTGTTCCGGTTGAAATTTTATTGGGGATTTTTCATCTTAAGTAAGCAAATCTATCCTTTTTTATTGCATATTTTTGTAGTATATGTATTTTGTTTGAATGTTTACTTGTTTTATTATTTTTTCTCAAACAAACTTGTAATATGGATTTATGAATTTGTACATGTTATGGTTTATTTTAGGTTCTGTAAAATTATATTTGTTTGCAAATTGTTGAAACTTATATCAAATTATCGACTTAGGTGTGTTGTAATAAAATAGCTAATGACTTGTTTAACGACTCTATTTTATATTTTTTTAATTTTATTGTCGAGTTGTAATTTTTGTTAACGTGTACAAATTTGTATCTACATAGATAATTTATAATGAATTAAGAGAAGTATTAAAGTAGGTTGAATAATCTTGAGTTAAACCAATATTTTTGCAAATTTATTTAGTTAACATAGTTAATTAATACATGTTGTCATCATTATTTGATATAAGTTCGATGGACGTCATGGATGATCGTTCATGAATGTATCGAGATTCACCCCAAGGATTGTGGAGGATGGATTATTTTAATGGGTTTTAGGGTTTTATTAATTATGTAACATCTAATATGAGAAATATTAGTGGAGGCAATATTAGGTGTTCATGCAAGAGGTGTAAAAATAAAAAGTTTCTCGATTCAGATGATGTAATGATACATCTTCTACACAAAGGGTTAATGGAGGAATACTTGTGTTGGTATGCACACGAAGAACCATTTGTTCCTCACGAGACCATGGTACATAGGATGGTTGAGTCAACTTCTAGTGCTAGCAACGTGCATGGAGTTTTAAATGACAACAACAATCCTTTTTAAGACTATGGTTATGGAAACGATTATAATGAATCAAGATCATGATGGTTAACGTCCAATTGTAGATGAAAAACCTAATGCAGACATTGCCAGATTTTTTTGATCTTTTGAAAGATTCTGACGAGCCATTATGGGATGGCTGCACAAATCACTGTAAATTATCGGTGTTGCACACGTGTTTACCATAAAATTGGATTATCGGTTGATAATGCAGGTTATGACAGAATTGTCAAATGGGTGAGAAGTATTTTACCTGAAGGGAAGAGGCCAAAAGAAAATTTCTATGCTGCTAAGTCTATGATGAAACCCCTTGGTCTAGGATACCAGAAAATTAACATGTGTCCAAACTTTTGCATGTTATACTACCTTGAAAGTACTGAGCTAACCAAGTGCAGGACATGTGGGTATTCCCGTTATAAACCCAGAACTAGTAGGGGAAAGATTCTTGTTGCACAAAAAAAACTTAGATACTTGTCAATCACATCAAGATTACAGAGGTTATTCATGTCACTAAATACTGCTGAGCACATGACATGACACCAATCACATAATGCGATGGATGAAGTGATGACACACCTTTCCAACGATGAAGCATGGAAACACTTTAATAATGTGCATCTTTACTTTTCAGTTGAATCAAGGAATGTGCGTTTTGAGTTAGGTATAGACAGAATCAATCCAACCGAATCATTTGCTACTCCTTTTTCTTGTTGACCGGTTATACTCACGATTTACAACTTGCCACGAGGGATATGTAGGAGTTCATGTTTTTATCTATATTCATACTTGCCACCAGGAATATAGATTTTTTGTCTTCAACTATTGATTGATGAGTTGACGTAGTTGTGGTCCTTCGGGGCTTTGAGTTATGATGTATCGATAAAACAAAATTTTCTTATGAAGACAGCTTTAATGTGGACTATCAATGATTTTCCAGCTTATGGAATGGTTTCTGGTTCGAGCATGTATGGAAAACTAGCATGTCCATACTGCACAGAAAATTACTAGGCATTCACGCTAACAAACAACGATAAAATGTCTTTTTTTGACTGCCACCGATGTTTTTTTGCCAACGGATCACAGGTATAGAAAGAACAGAAAGGATTTTATTATTGGCAGAGTTGAAAAGGATGTTCCACCCCTGTGTGTTTCTGGTGAAGAATTATATGACGTGGTGTCAGAGTACGGTGATATTGTGTTTGGTTTTCAATCCTGTAAGCAGAAGTTTTCGAGTTTTGGTTTGACCTACAATTTTATAGAAGCTTTTTTATTAAAAGACCAATCTCCTCTGCCACAACCTTGATGTCATGCACATAGAAAAGAACGTGTTTGAGAATATTTTCAATACGGTCATGGACGTGAAGGGGAAGACAAAGGATAACATCAAGGCTAGATTGAATATAACTTTGTTTTGTAACCGTAAAAATATGTAGTTGGTTTATGCTGGGTCATGGGTTGTAAGACCCAAAGCAAGCTTCGCTTTAGACAAGAATACACAACTATTAGTCTATCAATGGCTTAAGAGTTTGTGTTTTCCCGATGGACATGCCTCGAACATATCAAAGTTTGTTAATTTAGAGGATTGCAAATTGTATGGAATTAAGAGCCATGACTACCACGTGTTTATGCAAACATTAATTCCATTAGCTTATCGTATTTTATTGTCAAATGGGATATGAGATGCACTCATGGAGATCAATTATTTCTTTAGAGATATATGTTTCAACAAGTTGCAGGCACAACACATTGAGAGGCTTGAAATGAATATCGTCTAGACAATATGTAAACTTGAGATGATATTCCCTCCATCATTTTTTGACTCGATGGAGCATCTACCCATACATTTACCATATAAGGAAAAAATTGGAGGCTTAATTCAGTATAGATAGATGTATCCATTTGAGAGTTTAGAGATTACACATGCAACGCAATTAAAAAAGTATTTTCATTGTTTTTTGTTAATTGAAAACATTCGTTTAATTCCATGCAAGTACCTTTTTAACCTTTTAAAAAAGGTTAAAAACAAAGTGTATGTTGAAATTTCAATATGTGAGGCCTATATTGTTGATGAGATCTCAAAATTTATCTCCTACTATTTTGAGCCTCATTTAAGAACAAGAATCAATCACGTTTCAAGGTATGATGATGGTGGTGAAGTGCCTTTAAGTGGGAACTTGTCAATATTCTCCAATTCTGAACGACCCGCACTAAAAAATGTTGTTAGGGGAAGATATTTATCTGAAATAGAATTCAGATAAGTATATAATTATATGCTATTTAACTACGATGAACTGAGACCTTTTATTCAATAAGTAGAATACTCAACTTTGTTATTAATAGACTATTTATCTCTTGTAATATCACAAACTTATACATTGTTAAATACCTCGTAGGCAACATCGTTAATATTTACTGTCTAATAACTCACAATAGATTGAATCCCAAATCTTTCGATTACAAGATGAATAATTTGCCACGTGGTTCAAAAAACATGTAAGTACTATCACAAACTCATTATCAATCATGATACTTAATTTCGTTATAAAATTCTCGTTCACTATTCACTGTTGTACTTGATGTACCACGTTTATAAATTGGAAGGGAATGCTAGTGCTACATTGTCTTTACTAAGTTTAGGTCCTGAAAGATAGGTGAAGTGCTACAACATGTATTTTGTCAATTGATACGTGTTTTATATTAAAGAATATAGGCAGGGTAGAAATACATATGACAATGAGATTTATGTTAAGAGATCGACTTTTAGTGAGTTTGAAGTTGACTATTATAAGAAATTAAAAGAGATAATTGAATTGCAATATCATAGCAAGCATAATAGAGTATTTTTATTCAAATGTTATTGATATGACACCGCTGACTAAGGAATCAGAGTAAATCCCCATCATGGTTTGGTCGAAATTAACTCAAAAGCTAGACTCCGCAATGTCAACAATTTCTTTGTTTTTGCTAAGCAATGTTAGTAAGTTTATTACACATACACCCCTTTTTCAGAAAAGATTATTCAAGAGTTGATTGATTATCCGTATTGAAAACCAAACTCAGGGGTCGTGTCGAGGTTGTTTAAGATGAGAACGATGACTCAAATATGGGAGATGATGTTTTTCAAGTTAGTGAGTTAGTTGAACTATATCGAGTTGCTCTATCGATTGACTTATAAGAAAATTTAAATTTTCACGTCTTCAATAATATTTTTGTTAATGTTGACGTTGAGGAGTTAAATGTTGTTCTCAGCTCCAACGGACAAGCACAAGTCCATGAAGATGATGGTAACAATGATATCAACGTAGAAGATTATGATGGAGCTGGCGACGAGTCAATTAAAGAAGAAGAAGACAATTCTGACTAATTATCAAAACATGGAACTGTAATGCCATAAATTATAATATAATATTTATTGATGAAATTATCTACAAAGAAGTATTTATTTTATTATTGTTATGTAAACTCGTATTATTGTGTTGTGCGTGCAACTTTCAATTTAAGTATTTGCAGGATGAATATATAGGAAATACAAATATAATCTGGCATCAGACACTGTTTCACTTGGATATACATTAAAACAATATTTTTTATTTTAAAAAAATTAGTTTTGATATCAATAAATCAAAATATATAAAAAAATTTTAAAACTTTTTTTTTTTTCAAAACTTGCCCAAATTTCATTTGGAACACAATAAGAAACGAGAGGCTACCATCAAATGCAATATCGTATTCAGCTTCATTATCGTTTGTCCATTCCACCACGAACCAAATGGTTTGCCCTCCGATTCAGGGTGATGCATCTTTCAGTCAGCATTAAGGCTCGGTAATTATATTTCCTATGATTAAGAAACTTTTGGATCTATTCCCACTCCATAAAGATTTTATTGTTATTAAACTTCTTCAATCTTTATATTTTCTCTTGAAGTGAAAGCTAAGGATATCTACAAATAAAAGAAATTCCAAACCTAACAAAAAATTGAAGTGTACATTAAACTTATAATTGAATTTGGCCTTGTTGCTTAAATTCTGATTCTTTATATATGATTTTATTGATATTTTATTGCAAAATAGATTATTACATCTCATCATTTTATCATCATTAATTCTTTTTATTAAAAAGAATATTTTACGGCCAATTCATTTCATGACAATGAATGAATTTATTTAACATATTAACGATTTTTACTTTATTGAAAATATATTTTAATAAAAAATTTTAATAGATAGTTATGATGTTATATTATTATGAAATATAAATATAAATAAAAAAACTCAAAGAAGGTAAGTTTTATCACTCAACAAATTTAAAATGGATAAAAATAACAATTGGAGTGTGAATAGCTAGTGCTTTCATTCTTTTTATGAGAATTATGGTGTACTTTGAATTGGTTTCAAAATCTAATGTAGAAACTCCCTTCATACTATGAAATAATTTGTCTTTGTCAATTGAATATAAAATTAAAAAATAGCAAAAGATATTACCTTTGGAAACTAAGAGGATAATCTTTAGAGAAGTCCCCCTTCTCTCTCATCAAATTATATTACAAAATTAAGGAATCAAATTATATTAAAATATCTTTTATAGAATTTGATAGGGAATTAGGGCCCATCTTCAATATAGAGATTAAAGAGAAAATCATTCTTAAAAAATGAATATCTCCACTTTAGAAATAAGTGTTTTGATTTATATCTCCTCTTGATATCTATTTTTCTCTGTAAAATAAAAGTTAGTATTCATTAGTTACTACTGAAGTAACACATGAAAGATTTTAGTGAACTAGATCGATTAATCTAAATTTCTCTATTTAAATATTGCACTTGACCCAATTGCAATTGTGATTTGATTTCAGTATAATTGATGAAACCCAAATGTGCTCATTAATTGTTAACATCGAAAGTTTAAAAAAGTTGAATGTGTTAAAATCACTCGAAACCTATATAAATAGATACATACATATGATTAAAATGAAAAAACGAAGAGACACAAAATATTTATAATTCTTCCAAATAAGTTTTATTTAATGCAACAATTTGTTTAACAATACTAATATGATGTTGTTGAGTACTAGGATTATAGTTGATAATAATAAATAATTGATGAAATCTTCATGTTAAAACAATACTAATGACAAGAGGGAAGATTGAAAAACAGAGAGGAATTGTTTTGAGATACAGAGACGAGAAAAGAGAGAAAATAGAGCAGAAGAGAGAAAAACCTCCACCGCCTGCCTTTTTCAATATTGCCGCCATGAGAACCGCCTTGAGCCACTGTCGACAGCAGCTCTGTAAACCCCCGATTATAATTTTTCTGCGTATTTAAAAGATGAGAAATTTAACTAATAGTAAAATGGGTTAAATTAAATTAAATAAACCTAAATCAAGATAAAAATAGTGAAATTAATGAAATGAAAAGTGAATATAGTACTAAATTATTGAAAAGAAAAACATTTGTGAGGACAAAATAAATATGTAAAATCAAGAGAGGTCAATATTCAAATAACATAAGGTTGAGAGTTTATGTACAAATGATAAAAAGGGGTGGGGATAAATGTGCAATTAACAAGATGTTAGAACTATAAATATCATTCTATTTTCTCTTGTGGAGGGACTGACAAGAGTAAGAGAGAGTTTAGAGAGAGGCTGGAGAGAAGACATATTGATGGCAGAACATGCGACAGCTATAACTCCACTTTCCACCATTGGATCAGAATGATATTCAGATATATTATTCTCATCCATGTCATGGACATTTTCACCGGAGGGATTTGCTATATGAGTCTCCGTTTGAGAGATATCGAGGGAGGAAAATATCTGGGAAAATACACTTCTGGACAATCTTCTTTGCTGTCTGTTTTCTCCTTCGGCCACTGTTGGATTAGGCTATAATTTGGATATGTTGTTCTTCCTGATTCTGTCTAGACTCTGAACGGTGGAGATCTGAAACAAACATTCGGTATAGAAGTTGTGTATCTCGCACAGTAGGTCTGCAAGTTTGAGGTCAGTTCGGTTAAACCCATATTTATAGAAATTGCACCATTTGATGAAGTTAATATTTGGATATGTTATACTCATAATAATGAATTATAACTTGACAGTATGGATTGTTTGGAATATTATTCGTTTGTTATTTATGGTTGATTGAAACTGTTGTCAAGGATTGTGTTTAGAAGAATATTGTTTGGAAAGTTTGTAAAATCGATAAGAATGTTTTATTTTGAC
>Ga0307511_10003477_pt1 | contig 16184 bp, 13 predicted proteins | sample 13_EM_MG_FD_200266 | JGI IMG/M metagenome (GOLD analysis project Ga0307511, IMG submission 200266) | Populus trichocarpa ectomycorrhiza microbial communities from riparian zone in the Pacific Northwest, United States - 13_EM | ecosystem: Host-associated > Plants > Roots > Unclassified | place... | reverse complement strand
AGATGCGACGCTACGGCTCCGGAGGCGCGGTCGCTCGGCTCGACCCGGAAGGACGCCAGCCCGGAGGCGGGATCGTCGACGGGTACGAGTGCGGTCGCCCGGGCCTCCTCCAGCGTCAACACCCGCCACTCACCCGGGTGTTCGGCCGCCGCCGCGGCGACCTCGCGGCGCAGGATCAGCAGGTCGAAGGGTCCGCTGGTCGGCACCTCGGCGAGGTGGAAGACGAGGGCGCCGGGGGTGAGTTCGTAATGGTCGATCTGGCGGCCGAAGAGTTCGCGGCGGTGGATGCGGCGCAGGACGCGTTCGAGCTGCGAGGCGTCCATGTGCTCGTCGCTGAGGACGGTCGGGGCCTCGGAGATGAGTTGCACGGGGGCTGTCGAGCCGTCGGCCGTGGTCGCGATCAGTGCGGTGCCCTCGGGCGGAGCCACGACGTCCACCTCGACCAGCGCCGAGCGGTCGGACGGCAGCGGGTTGGCGACCAAGTAGCCGTCGCTCGGGACCAGTTCGGCGGGCTCGGCGAGCGCCGCGTCCCGTACGGCACGGGCTGTCTGTGCGGCCTCGGCGAGGCGGGCGGCGACCTGGTCGCAGGTCTCGTCGGTGCCGGAGCCGACGACCGAGTCGTGCGCGGTCGACTCGATGATCTTGTGCCAGGCGAGGTCGAGGAACGGTGAGTCGTCGCGCCGCGACCACAGGGCGTTCATGCGCTCGGCGTGGTCGATCGTGCGCTCCGCGACGGCCATCCGCTGCTTGAGGCCGAGCCGTACCGAGAGCACGCCCGGGAGGATGTTGCCGCGCACATGGCTGCGCAGCTCGCCGGTGACGACGGTGGACACCTCGTCACGGACGTGCTTGCGGAGGTACTCGTCGAGGGTGGCGATGGTGATGGCGCGGCCCTCGTCGGCGGCTTGCCGTAGCCAGGAGGCGAGTTGGGGGTCGGGTGCGTTGTGGTCGGTGCCGGCCATCGCCAACACCGGGTCGCCGCCCCAGCGTTCGGCCGTCATCGCGGCGTAGTCGCCGAGCGCGCGGCCGATCCGGTCGGGTACCAGCAGGACGTCGAGGCCGTTGTCGTAGCCGTCGAAGAGGAACTCCGTACGGACCTGCGAGCCGTCCGGCGCCCGCCAGTCGAAGGCGTGGCCGTCGACGGAGCCGGGCACTCCGCGCCACAGCGCCGCGTGCTCGATGCCGGCGCGCGCCAGGATCTGCGGCATCTGCGCGACGTGGCCGAACATGTCCGGCAGATAGCCGATCGGCATCGCGCCGCCCAGCTCGGCCGCGGCGGCCCAGCCCATCCGCAGATTGCGGACGATGGTCTCGCCGGAGCAGAGGAACTCGTCGAGCAGGATCAGCCACGGCCCCACCGCGAGCCGGCCCTCGCGGACCAGGGCCGCTACACGCTCGCGGCTCTCCGGCCGCATCTCCAAGTAGTCCTCGATCGCGGCCATTTGACCGTCGACGGTGAACCGGAAGTCCGGGTCCGTCTCCGCCGTCTCCAGCACGGTGTCGAGGGCGGCGACGAGCCGGTGCCGGAACACCTGGAAGGGCTCGTACCACTCCCGGTCCCAGTGGAAATGGGGCACGAAGACAGCGGAGTCGCTCATGACGGGTGGCACCTTCTGTACGGGGGCGGTCACTTGAGGGAACCGGCGGCGAGTCCGGTGCGCCAGAACCGCTGGAGCAGGATGAACAGAATGATCACCGGCACGATCGACACCAGCGAGCCCGTGATGACGGACTCCTGGAGGAGCGGGGCCCGGGCGGTCTGGCCGTTCCACTCGTAGAGGCCGAGCGTGATCGGGAAGAGGGACTCCTTCTGCAGCATCACCATCGGCAGGAAGAAGTTGTTCCAGATGGCGACGAACTGGAACAGGAAGATCGTCACCAGCGACGGCGTCATCAGCTTGAACGCCACCGAGAAGAACGTGCGGAACTCACCGGCGCCGTCGAGGCGCGCCGACTCCAACAGCTCCTGCGGAACAGCCGCGTTGGCGAAGATCCGGGCGAGATAGACGCCGAACGGGCTCACGATGCTCGGCAGGAACACCGCGAAGTACGTGTTGACGATCCCGGTCGCCGAGAACAGCAGGAACAGCGGGAGGGCGAGCGCGGTGGTGGGGACGAGGACGCCGCCGAGGATGACGGAGAACAGGAACTCCCGCCCGCGGAACTGGAACTTGGCGAGCGCGTAGCCGCACAGCGCGGAGATCAGCGTGCCCACGACCGCGCCGAACACGGCGTAGATCACGGTGTTGACGATCCACTTGCCGAAGATGCCGTCGCTGCGGGTGAACAGGACGCGCAGGTTCTCGAAGAGGTTGAAGTGCGAGAACGTCAGGCCGTTGGTGGCGGCGAGGTCGCCCTGCGGCTTGGTGGCCGCGACGATCAGGAAGTAGATCGGCAGCAGGAAGTAGATCGCCAGGAGGAGCATCAGGGCCATGGCGGCCGTACGGCTGACCTGGCTCTCACGGTTCACGGTTTGCTTGCTCACAGGCCGGCCCTCTTCGAGGTCAGTCGCATGAACCCGAAGCTCAGGACGAAGGTGATGACGGCGATGACCACGGAGATCGCCGCGGCCTGCTGGTAGTTGTTCCCGGAGGCCACCGCGTACGCCAGCATGTTCGGCGTGAACGTGCTGGAGATGTTCGAGGAGATCTGCCGCAGCACGGCCGGCTCGGCGTAGAGCTGGAGCGTGCCGATGATCGAGAACACCGTGGTGAGAATGATCGACGGGGCGATGATCGGGACCTTGATCTGCCACGCGATGGTCCAGTTGCTCGCGCCGTCCAGCTTGGCGGCCTCGTACAGCTCCTGCGGGATCGACTGCAGCGCCGAGAACATGATCAGCATGTTGTAGCCGGTCCACAGCCACGTCGAGATGTTCGCCGCCGACCACAGCACCGCGCCCGGCCCGAGGAAGTCGGGATGGAGCCCGATGCCGTTCAACAGGTCCACGACGGGGCTCAGTTGGGGCGAGTAGAGGTACGACCACATGATCGCGGCGATGACACCGGGCACCGCGTACGGCATGAACGCGGTGATGCGGAACACCGACTTGAGCCGCAGCACGGGAGTGTCGAGCAGCAGCGCGATCACCAGGGCGACGAACAGCATCACCGGCACCTGCACGATGCCGAAGAGTCCGATGCGGCCGACGCTGGACCAGAACTCGTCGTTCTGGAAGACCTTCGTGTACTGCTCGAAACCGCCGAACGTCGTGTAGGACGTGCCGTACTGCCCGCCGGTGCGGCGCACGACGCGGACGCTCTGCCACAGCGCGTAGCCGACCGGCACCAGGTAGAAGAGCACGAACGGGAGGAAGAAGGGGATCACGAACGCGAAGATGGTGCCCGCCCGGGGGCCGCCGCCGTTGAGACGGCGACGGCCCCCGGGTGACGCCACCCGACGCGTCGCGCGGGTCGCGATGTCGGTCATCGTGCGGTCACTTGCCCGCCGCTGCCGGGATCGCCTGATCCTTCATCGACTTGAGCGCGGCTGCCTGCGCCGCCGACAGGGCGTCGGAGAGCGTGCCGCTCCCGGCCGCCGCCTTGGCCATCGCGTCCTGCAGCGCCAGGTTCACCGTCTTCTGGGTCGGGCCCCAGGCGAAACTTGTGTTGATCTTCTTGGACGAGTCGGCGAAGACGTCGAAGATCTTCTCGTTGTTGTAGTACGGAACTCCCTTGGACAGCGCCGGGAGTTGGAGCCCGGCGTTGGCCGCCGGGTAGAGGCCGCCGAGCTGGTTCTCCAGCGCGAGGGCTTCGGGGTCGGTGTTGAGCCAGGTGTTGAACTTGACCGACTCGTAGAGGTGCTTGCTGCCCTTCATGAACGCGACGGTCGAGCCGCCCCAGTCACCGGAGGCGCCGTCCGAACCCCACGTCGGCATCGGGACGATCGTCCACTTGCCGGCCTGCTTGGGGAGGTTGTCGCGGAACATGCTGTAACCCCAGGCGGCGCCGACGTAGCTGGCGATCTGGTCCTTCTGGTAGGCCGCGTACATCTGTGTCGAACCGTTGGCGAGGTCGGTGCGCACGAGCTTGCCGGCGATCAGCTTCTGCCAGTAGTCGGCGACCTGCTTGCTCTGGTCCGAGGCGACCGTGACCTGCCACTTGTTGCCGGAGTAGCTGTACATCTGGGCGTTGTTCTGCCAGAGGAGACCATTGAACCACTCGGCGTTGTTCGGGTCGAAGAACGTGATGTCGAGCTTCGAGTCCGCCTTGTGCAGCTTCGCCGCGGCGGCCGCGTACTCGTCCCAGGTCGTCGGGATCGCGATGTTGTACTTCTTGAAGATGTCGCTGCGGACGTAGAGGGCCATCGGGCCGGTGTCCTGCGGCATGGCGAACACACCGGTGTCGCCGAAACTGGCCTGCGACCAGGTCCACGGCACGAACTTCGACTTGGCCGCCGTGGCCGCCGAGCAGGCCGACGCGTCCACGAAGGCGCTCTGGGTGCGGAGGTTGGGGAGTTCGTCGTAGCCGACCTGGGAGAGGTCGGGGGCCTTGCCCGCCTTGAGGGCGTTGCTGAGGATGCCGTACTGGTCGTTGGAGATGTTCTTCGTCTCGACCTGGATGTTCGGGTTCTTCTTGTTCCACAGGGCGACGACCTTGTCCATGCCCGGAACAGTGTTCCAGTACTGGAGGGTCACCTTGCCCTTCGCGGGCGCGCAGGAGGTCGCGGATGTCTTGGCCGACGGCGAGGATGACGAGCATCCGGCGAGTACGGCGACACTGGCGGCCACGGCGACGACGGCGAGGCGGAAGCGAGTGACTTTGCTGCTCATAGTTTCCGTTCCAGACAACGACTAGCGGCGGTGCTAGGCGGCTCGATGCTGATCCCTCGGGCGGGATGCCTGCTGGAGTGGGTACACCATTTGTGGCGGTCTGCGGTCTCCCCGTGAGCGCTCCCGTGAGCGCTCACGGGACTGCCTGTGGAGTGGCCTGTTCAAGTGTGTTGCGAATGTTCGGAAGTTTGCGCTCCGGCGCGAGGGGTGTCAAGACATTCGGACCGGATGCGCACCGGTGCGGGTCAGGCCGAGCCACTGAGCCGCAATTCGGCCCGTACGACCAGCTCGTCGGCGGCCAGCGCCTCGGTGCCCGACAGCAGCCGCGCGACCTGTTCGATGGCGAGGGCGCCGAGTCCGCGCGTGTCGAGGGCGACGCTGGTGAGCGGGGGCTCGACCAGCGCGCCGAGCTGCAGACCGTCGAAGCCGATGACCGCCAGCTCGTGCGGGACGTTCCTGCCCAGTCGGCGGGCTTCGCGCAGGGCGCCGAGCGCGATGATGTCGTTGAACGTGAAGACCGCGGTGACGTCGGGATGGGCGGCGAGCATGGCCTTGAGCGCCGCCCCGCCGCCGTCGGCGGTCTGGTTCGCGCCGACCACCAGGCCCGGGTCGACCCCGTGTGCCCTTGCGGCCGTGGTGAACCACTCGTGCCGGATGCTCGGCTCGGCGCGGGTGTGGTGGTCGAGCATGCCGATCCGGGTGTGCCCCCGCGCGACCAGATGCGCGACCGCGGCGTGCACCCCCTCCGCGCCGTCGATCGTGATCGCGCTGAACCGCGTCCGCTGCTCCCGGCCGATGAGCACCACCGGCATCCCACGCGTGAACTTCTCCAACTCGCTCTCGGGACAGCTGAAGTAGCCGATGACCGCGTCCACCTGGGAGCTGATCACCTGGAGCGTGCCGAGCTCCTCCTCCGCCCGGTCCCCGGTGTCGTACACGACGACCTGCCAGCCACGGGCCCGGGCCGCCTCCAGCGCGGCGGCGGCGACCTCGGTGAAGAACGGGTTGAGCAGGTCGGGGATGACCAGCCCGATCGTCATCGTGTCCTGGCGGACCAGACCGCGGGCGAACCGGCTCGGGCGGTACCCGAGCGCCCGAGCGGCGTCGAGCACCCGCTGCTTGGTGTCGACGTCGATCTCGTCCTTGTCGTTGAGCGCCCGTGACACGGTCTGCCGGGACACCCCGGCCGACTTGGCGACGTCATTGATCGTGATTTTCCGGGGCTCGGTCCCCGCTGTTGATGGCAGCACCATCGCCCACCTCCCGCTTCTCGCGAACGCCGGTGCGCGCGCAAGGCCCGAGTATGCCCGTACCGGGGCGGCCGGACGAAGCGACGGCCACCGGCCGGAGTGGGTGTCGGGCAGCGGGGACGGCCTTGCCGCCGTACGGCGGTGCCACTACGGGGACGTCACGGCGATCGGGGTCCGGGGGATGGCCGGCACGCTGGTGGGGTCGTCGAGGAGGGCGTTGGGGCAGGTCCGGGGCGGCCGGACGAGGCGACGGCCACCGGCCGGAGGCGCCGGCGTGGGTGTCGGGGCGCTCCGTGATCATGGGGACGGGTGGCGGGGGAGGGGCCCGCTGCCGGACGGTCGCAGTGCTACGGGGACGTCGCGTTGACCGGGGGTGCTGGCAAGGCCGGCACGCTGGTCGGGTCGTCGAGAAGAGCGTCGCGGCAGGTCTGGAACGCGCCGCGCAGCGTCGCCTCCGTACCGAGGACGCCGAAGGTGATGTCCGGCTGGGTGTCCGGCGCCAGGGCGCGGCGCCCGGCCAGGCGGGCGTCCAGGCCGGGTCGGAGCCACGCGCCCCAGGTGGCGAGGTAGCCGCCGAGGATGACCTCGCCGACGTCGGTGACACCGCAGACACCGAGGACGGCCGCACCCAGCGCGTGCCCGGCGGCGCCGAGCGCGGCGGTCGCGTCCGGATCGCCCGCGCGCAGCCGACGGTCCAGCTCGGCCAGCGCCGCCTCGCCCCCCTCCGACTCGGCGACGGCGTCCAACCCGGCCGCGTGGATGAGGGGTTCGGGCCCGATGTACATCGCCAGACAACCCCGTGTGCCGCACCGGCATTCGGGACCGTCGAGGGCGATCGGCAGATGCCCGATCTCGCCCGCCATGCCGTGACTCCCGCTGTGCACACGGCCGTTGACCAGCAGCCCGCCGCCGACTCCGGTGTCGGCCTTGATGTAGGCGACGGTCTCGGGGTGCCGTACACCGTCGGCCGCGAGGGCGTGGTACTCGGCCAGGGCCGCCATGTTGGCGTCGTTGACCACATCAACCGGGCAGTCGAGACCGGGGAGTTGGTCGACCACCAAAGCGCGCAGGTCGGTGCTGTGCCAGCCGAAGTCGATGGCTGCGGCCACCAGTTGGCCGGGTCCGACGACCGGTCCGGCCATCGCCACGGTGAGTTGGGCGACATGGGCGTCCGGTGACGCGTCCCGGACCGCTGCTTCGGCCGCGCGCGTGACACAGCCGATGACAGCGGCCAGGGCGCGCGGATCGCCGTACGGCGCGTGGTGCGGCGCCGACTCGCGGTGCAGGACGTGGCCGCGGAAGTCGGCCGCCATGACGTGCACGGACTCCAGGGTCACCTGCGCGGCGAGAATGACCACCCGCTCCGGCACCAGCCGCAGCAGCCGCCGAGGCCGGCCCCGGCCGCCGGACGGTACCGAGCCCGCCTCGCGGACCAGACCGCGGTCGATGAGTTCCGCGACGAGCGCCGTGACGGAGGCGTGCACAAGCCCGGTCCCGGCGGCGACCTCGGTACGGGCGCAGGGGCCGTGGGCGTCGAGATAGCGCAGCACCAGGGCCAGATTGCGGCGTCGTACGTCGGCGGAGTCGGCGGGGGCGTTCACACCGACGATTGTGCCCCGGCACGGTGCGATCCGGTCAGGGTGGCCAAGATATATTTTTTCGAGTCTTGAAATAAATAAATGGGCGTGCCCATACTCCCGACACCGGCAACGAAGCCGGTCCGTCCCCGTGGAGGCGACCTTGTCCGCTTCGACCTCTTCCGCCCCCGCCACTTCCCTAAAGGACGACACCCTGGGCCGCTCCCAGGTCAACGTCCTGATGTGGTCGATGGGCGCGGGATTCGCCGCTCTCTACACCGCCTACGCCGGTCTCGTCGTCGTCCTGCTTCCCACCCAGATCCAGAACCTCGACGCCGCCGCGAAGGAATCGAACCTCGCGCTGGTCACGATGACCTCGTCCATCGTCACGCTCTTCGCCCAGCCGATCATCGGCGCCATCTCCGACCGCACCCGGGGCCGCCTCGGCCGCCGCACCCCCTGGATGCTGTTCGGCGCCGTCGGCGCGGTCCTCACCCTGCTGGCCATCTCCCACGCCACCACCCTGCTCTGGCTCACCCTCCTGTGGGTCGCCGTCCAGGTACTGCTGAACGTGGTCCAGGCCCCGCTCACCGCCGTCATGGCCGACCGCGTGGCCCCGCGCCGGTTCGGCATCGTCTCCGCCTTCGTCGGCCTCGGCTCCAACCTCGGCGCCACCCTCGGAGTGATCCTCGCCGCCCGCTACGCCGGACGCCTCGGCCTCGGCTACGGCGTCATCGCGGCCGTCGTCCTGGTGACGGTGCTCGCCTTCGTCCTCCTCAACCGCGACCGCACCCGCCCCGAGCCTCCGGAGCCCTTCTCCTGGCGGGAGTTCCTCACCGGTTTCTGGGTCTCCCCGCGCCAACACCCGGACTTCGCCTGGGCGTTCGTGGCCCGCATGACCTTCATCCTCGGCTACTGGGGCGTCGCCACCTACCAGCGGTACGCCCTCCAGGACTACGTCGGCCTGGACGGCGACGCGGTCGACAGCGCCCAGCAGCTGATGTCCGTGCTCGCCCTCGTCGGCACCCTCGCCGGTGCCGTCCCGGCCGCGAGGATCTCCGACCGCACCGGCCGCCGCAAGATCTTCGTGATCGGCGCGTCGGTCCTGCTCGCCCTCTCCATGGCCATCCCGCTGCTCAGCCCCACCCTGCCCGCGATGTACGCCTACGCGCTGGTCAGCGGCATGGGATTCGGCACGTACATGTCGCTGGACATGGCACTGATGACCGAGGTCCTGCCCAAGGGCTCGGCGGCGGGCAAGGACCTCGGCATCCTCAACATCGCCACCAACATCCCCCAGGCCCTCGGCCCGATCATCGCCTCCGTACTCATCACCTCCTTCGCCGCGGGCTCCGACAAACTGCCGGGGTACCGCGTCCTGTTCGCCTTCGCCATGGCCGTCGTACTGATCAGCGCGCTGGCTATCCGGCCGATCAAGAGCGTCAAGTAGCAGGCCAGACGCAAGACTTCGACCGTCGCCCGTAACTGCCCACCTCCACAAGGAAGTTGCTTCGTGCCCCAGTCCGTGATCGCTGCCACGTCCCAGGGACCCGTCCTCGGGACGTGGCAGCACACCACCGCCCGCTTCCTCGGCATTCCCTACGCCAAGCCCCCGGTCGGCGACCTCCGCTTCGCCGCCCCCGTCCCGCCCGAACCGTGGACCCAACCACTCGACGCCACCCGGTACGGGCCCACCGCGCAACGCCGCCCCTTCATCCTCGACGGCCCCACCACCATCCCCGAACCCTCGATACCGGGCGACGGCGTTCTCAACCTCAACGTCTTCACCCCCGACCCGCACCCGGGCGCGGGCCTGCCGGTCCTCGTCTGGATCCACGGCGGCGGCTACGTCGCCGGATCCGCCGCCAGTCCCTGGTACGACGGCTCGGCCTTCGCCCGCGACGGAATCGTCCTCGTGTCGATCGGCTACCGGCTCGGCATCGAGGGCTTCCTCCACCTCGACGACGCCCCCGACAACCGCGGCGTGCTCGACTGGATCGCCGCACTGACCTGGGTACGCGCCAATATCGACGCGTTCGGCGGCGACCCCGCGAAGGTCACCGTCGCCGGTCAGTCGGCGGGCGGCGGCGCCGCGCAGACCCTGATGGCCACGCCCGCCGCACACGGACTCTTCCGCGCCGCGATCTCCCAGTCCGGCGCGGTCAGGTCCCCCCAGCACCGACGCGACGCACTCGCCGACTCGGCCCGCCTGACGGAACGCACCGGCGTCCCCGCCCTCGCGTCCGCGCTCCGCGACCTGACCGTTGACGAACTGCTCGCGCTCCAGGACGCCTTGGCCACTCCCGAGGCAGGGCTGACGCTCGCGCCTTTCGCGGACGGGGAGTTGATCCCCATCCCTGTGGCCGAGGCTTTCGCCGACGGCAGCGCGGCTTCCGTCCCGCTGGTGCTCGGCTTCACCCAGCGGGAGTTCAACCCGCCGGTCGGGACTACTCCGGCAGAGGCGCCGGCTTCGGCACCGACACCCGCCGAGGCCGTACAAGCCGTGCTGGCCGCACACGGGTTGGCCCCCGAGGCCGTGTCTGCCTACGTCACCCTCCACAACGACGAGGACGACCCGGCGCAACGCGTGGGACAGGCCCTGACCGACGCCATTTTCCGGGGCCCGTCGCTCGCCCTAGCCGAGGCCCGCGCACACCACGAACTCCCCACCTGGCTCTACCACTTCACCTACGGAAGCGCCGCCCACTGCGTGGAGATCCCCTTCGCGTTCGACCTCCTCGACGCCGAGCGCGTCACGGCCGCGACGGGCCCGCATCCGCCCCAGCCCCTCGCCGACGCGATGCACGGCGCCTGGGTCGCCTTCGTCCGCGACCTCGATCCGGGCCCCGAGTGGCCCCGCTACACCAACAAGCGCCGCACCACGATGACTTGGGACACCACCCCGCACACACTGGACGACCCGCTGAGCGCGGAGCGCCGCATCTGGACCGGATCGCCGACCACTCCTTGAACCGGCAGGACCGCTGCTGCCGGGCCGGCAGCAGCGGTCCGTTGCGGACGGGCAGGTCGCCCCTATGCTGCAGCGGGGGCGATGGGGGGCACGTATGCACAAGCCCGGCAGGAGCGTGCGGGTCAGAGGGATGCTTGGCGTGCTCGTGACTGTGACTTCGGCGGCGGCATGCGCGCATCAGAACCCGGCGCCGGTGAAGGAACCTTCTGGGAGCGCCTCAACCTCACCGGAATCCATGGTCTACGCCTCCAAGTTGCAGAAGAGCGACCTCCCTTGGAGCGGCAGCCCGAGCCCGTACAACGCCGAGGTGAAACTCGGTGACGGCCGTCGGGTGGCCCTGCACTACCGCCAGGGCAAGGGGCTGGTGGAGCAGCACTACAGCCCCCGGGCGAAGGCCTGGACCGAGCCGACGGTCATCTACCGCACCACGACCGACGCATGCCAGGGCATCCAGCTGCGTACCAAGAACGGAACCGTCGCGGCGATCGCCGACTTCGGCCCCTACTGCTACGACGGCGAGACCCCGACCGAGTCCATCGCGGCCGTCGCCACCGGCGGCCTGACCGACTGGAGCGTCAACGTCACGAAGAATTTCGACGGCTGGGAACGGGTCTCGGTCTCCGACGACGGTCAGCGGGTTGTCTTCGGAAGGGACACCACTCTCCGTTGGAGTCGGACCAATGGGTTCGCGCGGCAGTGAGCCCTTTCGGCGGTGCTTTGAGGAGTCAGGGGGCGAGCTTCTTTCGGGCGGCAGCAGCCTCCTTCCGTACAAAGGCGTCCGGGTCGTCGGCGAGGAGGTCCAGTACGGCCGAGCTCGCCGGTTCGGGAGCGGGGAACCGGCTCAGGGCGATGGCGACCCATGCCCGTACGCGGGCGCTGTCGTCCGCGGCGAGGCGGTGGATGGCCGGCAGGGTCCTGGGCCGACGTGCGAAACCGAGGGAGCTCAGGGCGCTCACTCGTACCTGAGGGCTGGGGTCCCTGAGCAGGGCCGTCAGCAGATCTACGGCGCGGGCCGTGGTCTTCGTGTGACTGCCGATGGTTCCCACCGTCACGCTGCGGACGCGGTCGTCCGGATCCTGGGCGGCGCCGGCCAGGAGGTCGAGGTCGTCCGGTTCGGGAACGTAGCCGAGCAGCCACAGCGCAGTCCTGCGCAGTTCGGGGTCGGCGCCTGTAGCCCACGGCAGGATGATGCCGCGCGTATAGGCACGGTCCTGGCGAGCGAAGTCGGCCAGTGTCGCCGTCAGGGAGTCCTGGTCGTCCCCCAGATCGTGGGCGAAGGCCCACAACAGCTCGGGCAGGCCCCTGGAGCCGGCCGTCGCGGCCAGAATGCCGGAGAGGACGTGGCGTCCATACCCGTTCCCGGCATCCACGGCACCGACAAGGTGCTCTTGCAGGCGGGGGATCAGGTCCCTGTCCCGAGCGGCCAGCAGTTCGCGTTCCAGGTCTGCGATCCGGTCGAGGTCGGAGTCGGGGTCCGCGAGCGCGGCGGCAAGGGTGTCGAGCTGTGCGGCAGTGTCGCTCACGACGTGGTCCTCCAGCGCGGGGCGTCGATATCGGGCTCGTCCGGGCTCGCGAAGTGGAAGGGCACGCCGAACCGTTCGGCCAGGGCACGGCCGACCGTCTCCGCTTCCCGCGCTTCGGGCCACGGCGGGACCGCACCGTTGAACAACCGCAGGTCACCGCCGTGCCGGACGGTGGCGAGCCGGTGTTCGGCGACCGGTGCATCCGTGAGCGCGATCAGGTCCACGCACCAGCCGTCGGAGTCACCGTCCCACAGCGCCTCGATGGCCACCGTGCCGCCGGGCAATGCCTCGACCTGCTCCGTGAGCGCCGCCAGGTCCAGGGGCGGGGTCGGACGGCGTTCGAACCGCCCGCCCAGCTCCCGGTAGCGCTCTGCCACCACATCCAGCGCTTCGTGCAGCCCCGGCCTGATTTCGGCTCGGAACGCCTCACGCAGACGGGCGACCGCCGCGAGCCGGTGGTCCCGCTGGATGAGACCGTCCACGGCGGATCGCTCGGCGGCCGACAGCTCGGCCCATGTCGGGGAGTCCATGACCGTATTCAAGCCGTACCGGCCACCCCACCCGACACCCACCCCCAACTGCTCATCCGCAGAAAGGGCTTGCCGCCCTCCCCCCGGGACTGGCACGATCGCCTCCTCCATCACTCCGGGCAACGGAGGGCGGCCGTCGAGGAGGTCCGGTGTCCAAGCGGTGGCTGTTTCTGTCGGCGGCCGCGGTGCTCATCGTCGTGTCGCTCGCCCTGGTGCTGCTGCCCGGTGACAAGAACGGCGAGGACGTGAAGGCCGAGGCGGGCCGCGCCGCCACCGGATCCGCGGCGAACTCCCCCTCCGCGAGCGGCACTTCGACCGTCTCCGCCGCTCCGTCCGCGCGCGCGACCGACGCGTCCAAGAAGCCGTCGACGACACCGTCCGCCCACCCGACCGCCACCTCGGCCACCCCGTCGGCCACGAAGCCCCGCCAACAGGCCGCCGGTACCGCCTCGTTGGCGGGACGCATCCGGCCCGGCGTCACCTATCGAGGCGTCGCCACCTTCTACGACGCGGACGGCGGCGGTGCCTGTCTGTACGACCCGGGCGACGATGCCCTGACCGGCGCGATGAACACCACCGACTACGAGTCGTCCAAGGCCTGCGGGGCGTATGTGCTCGTCCACGCGGCCGACGGTGCCACCGTCACCGTCCGGATCACCAACGAGTGCCCGGGGGACTGCGCACCCGGACAGATCGACCTCAGCGCGCAGGCCTTCGCCAAGCTCGCCAGCCCTTCGGCCGGCCGGATCCCGATCACCTGGAACCTGGTGAGCCCCAGCACCTCCGACACGATCTCGATCCGCTACAAGACCGGGTCCAGCCGCTACTGGTGCGGTATCCAGGCGATCGGCCACCGCAATCCGCTGGCCCGCCTGGAGGTCCTCGCGGGCGGCACCTGGCGTCAACTACCGCGCGCCAGTTACAACTACTTCCTCTCCGAGAGCGGCAGCGGCTGCGGCGGCGCGATCAGGCTCACCGACATCTACGGCGAGCAACTCACCGTCCCCGCGCTCGCGGTGCGCCCCGACGTCGTACAGTCCACGCGCCTCCAGTTCGCCAAGCACTGAGTTCACGCCGGACGGGTCTGCCGATCACCCGGTCCGCCGCGCCCAGCGCTCTCGCTCCCTGGCAGCGCTGAAAGCGAGCGAGGCGGTGAACAGGGCCTGAACCGCGGCGATCACGGCGGACAGGTCCCACATCCATTCGGGTGTGGCGGGCGGCGGACCGGCGCTGACGCCGTATCTGCCCCGGGGATCGACCGTGACGGTGAGACGGTCACCGACGGCGAGGTGCCCCGCGCCGATGACGCCGAGCCGTCGATGGTGAGCGGCGTCGGCCAGGACCGCGTTCGTTCCGGCGTCGTACACGCCGGTGCTGGGCCGCAGGTCCGTCACGACCGCCCGGACGGCCCGGCCACGCTCGTGCAGCGCCTGATCCTTCAGCGCGAGCCAGCACACCAGCATGGTCGCGGCGACGCAGGCGGCCACCGCGGTCTCCCGTACCGGGATCACCCACCCGCGGGTATCGCCCCGAAAGTCGTACAGGGCGAACGCCAGCCCGCCCAGAACACCGGCCAGCACCAAGGCGCCGAAGCCCAGGACCATCGGGTTCCGCCATCCGACGGGCGTCAGCGACGCACCGTAGACGACGCCGAAGGCCATACCCGTCAGCACCGCGCTCACCGGTACCGCGAGTGCCGTCCACAGCAGCCGCACGGCCCATCTCCGTCCGGTGGCGCTCACCGGTCGTCGGTGTTCGGACGACCCGGCAGCAGGCGGAGCGCCTCCAGCAGCGCCAACTCCTCTGGCGTGTAGGCGTCTTGGTCCACGTCCGAGGGGGATCGGGCCCAGTTCGCGATGAGTTGGCGGAACCGCTCGGTGCGTTCATCGTCGATGACAGGGGTCGGCGGATTCTCGGCGAGCAGACGGGCCACGCCGTCGCGGAGGACCTGAGGGTGTTCGAACCCGTTTCTCGGCTCGGTGACCCGGTGTGCGGGCAGCCCGGTGTGTTCCGTCAGGTGGTCCTCCGCTCCGGGCGGATGCGGGCCGGTCAGCAGCAGCCCGCCGGCGGTCGCCTGCCGGGCGGTGTCCGGCGGCGCGTCCCGCAGCACCCGCGCCACGAGGTCCACCACCGGCTGGTAGGCAGGGGCGACGACGGCGCGCAGTTCGGTCGGCGACAACGTGACCTCGGCCGGCCGACGGGGGCGGGGGCCGCCGTCGGTGATCAGTGATCCGTGGACGGACAGGGGGCCGGGCACCGTCCGCGACGGCGCGAACGCGCCGCCGTGGACGACGGCGGACCACGCCACTTCCAGGCCGAGGTCGAGGCCGTGCCCCTCGCGCACATGCCCGATCACCGCGTCGGCCAGACCTCGTGCGCCACCGGTGGCCAGACCGCTCGCGGCCACCTCACGCCCGGCGACGAGGGCCACCGAGGTGTGCACCGCGTCCAGGTGCACCACGACACACGCGGCCGGCTCCGGATCCAGGTTCGCGCCGGTCAGGGCGGCCACCGTCTCGTCCACCACCCTGACGTCCGCCCCCGGCCACTGCTCGCGAACCGTGCCCAGGGCCGGCTGCACCCCCGGGTGCGCGCAGGCTCCGGGTGCCACGAGAACCACCGACCCGATCGGCGGCCACAACTGCGACGCCTTCGGTACACCGACCGCCAGCAGTTCCGCCGCGAGCGACGTGTCCGAGCCCGGGCCCGGATTCCAGGCCAGCTCCAACACCACCTGCGTGTACCGGGCGTTGCGCCCCGTCCGCTGTATTCGTATCTCTTCCAGAGCCCACCAGAGCACGCCGCCACCCCGCACCGTTGTCCTGTGCGGCGATCTTAGGTGATTGACGACATACCGGTAGTCCTGCCTGTGCGGTCGGGCAGTGGTGGGGCGACGACCCGTCGCAGCCTCGCCTCGTCCGAACTCCCGGGCGCCGCCGTCAAGATGACGATCTTCAGCTCCGAGTCGCCGTCCGTCAGGACGTCGCAGTCCACGTCTATCGCCCCGACCACCGGATGCCGCACCGTCTTGTGGTCCTCGCGGTGTGCGGCCACCGTGCCGCTCGCCCACAACCGGGCGAACGTCGCGTTGCCCGCGGTGAGTTGACGGATCAGGTCGGCCAGGCGCGCGTCGTGCGGGTAGCGGCCGGTGGCGCGGCGCAGGTCGGACACGACGGCCAGGTCCGAGTTGTCGCCGTCGGGCACCGACACCGGCCAGGAGGCGATGCGAACGTCGTCGTCGGCGCCGATCGGGAAGCGCTCGCGGGCGAAGTTGCGGAGTTCGGGAGGCTTCGCCGACGGGTCGCCGAGCAGCGCGGCCCATTCGGGGTTCCACCAGATCAGCTGCCAGTCGGCGGCGAACACGGCGACCGCGACCTCGCCGAGCCGGTTCAGCACGCGGTGCACGCCCGGCGGGAGGTGGTCGGGGATCGGCTCGTGGTTCGGCGGGACCAACCCCGCCATGCGGTACAGGTGTTCGCGCTCGGTGTCGCTCAACCGCAGCGCGTGAGCAAGGGAGTTGACGACCTGCGCCGAAGGCGCCGTCGACCGCCCCTGCTCCAGG
>Ga0307511_10003476_pt1 | contig 16190 bp, 14 predicted proteins | sample 13_EM_MG_FD_200266 | JGI IMG/M metagenome (GOLD analysis project Ga0307511, IMG submission 200266) | Populus trichocarpa ectomycorrhiza microbial communities from riparian zone in the Pacific Northwest, United States - 13_EM | ecosystem: Host-associated > Plants > Roots > Unclassified | place... | reverse complement strand
ATCCTCACTCCGATCACTTTGAGGACGTACTGCCCTTGCTGAAGGCCGATTCCGATTTGAAGGTGATCAGCCAATTCGAGGTTGGTAACTGGTTGAAAAGCGAAGGGGTCAAGGAAGAGCAGGTCACCGGGATGAATACGGGCGGTACGACTGTCTTCAAAGATGTCCGCATCACGATGGTTCCGGCGGTGCACACCAGTTCCATCGTGGAAAAAGGCATTCATCGCGCCATGGGCTTTCCCATCGGTTACGTGTTGCGCTTTGCCAACGGCTTTACCATTTATAATACCGGTGACACGGCGGTGACGATGGAGATGCAGATTGTCCACGACCTCTACAAACCGAATCTGGTCATCCTGCCCATCGGTGATTTTTATACCATGGGGGCGGAGCAGGCGGCCTATGCGTTGAACCTGCTGAAACCCCAGTTTGCGCTGGGTGGACACTGGGGTACGTGGAACGGGATGCCGCCCGGCACGCCGGAAGCCCTTGAAAAAGAACTGGCGCGTTACGCGATCACCACGCAACTTATCAAACTGAAACCCGGCGAATCCCTTACCTGATATTATTATGGCCAAAGATATTCTCATGCCCCTGCTCAGCCCTTCGATGACGGAGGGAACCCTCGTAAAATGGCTTAAGAAAGAGGGTGATGCCGTCAAGTCGGGCGAAGTCCTCGCGGAAGTCGAGACGGACAAGGCGACGATGGACCTGGAGGCGTTTGACTCCGGTGTCCTGCGCAAAATTTTGATCGCGGAAGGGACTAAGGTCCCGGTCCAGTCGCGGATCGGTATCATCGGCACGAAGGACGAAAAAATTGACGAATCGGCCCCTGCTGCTGCACCCGCAAAACCGGCCGAAGCTCCGGCCAAGAAAGAGGAAGCAAAGGCGGTTCCTGCCGCTGCCCCGGCGGTTTCGTCTGCGGCAGCAAACGGTGGACGCGTGAAGGCTTCCCCCTTGGCCAAGAAGATTGCGACCGCCATGGGCGTGAAGCTGGCCGCGCTCATTGGTACGGGGCCTGGAGGACGTATTGTGAAAAAGGATGTGCTCGGCGCACCAGCCGGTGGCCAGACATCGGGCGGCGGTTCCTCGATTTACCCCAGCGGACCGGTGGCGAAGGAAGGAAGCACGAAGCTCACGACAATGCGTTCGGTCATTGCCAAGCGCCTGCTCGAAAGCAAGACGACGATTCCTCATTTTTATCTCGAAATCGAGGTCGATGCGGCGCCGCTGCTCAGCTTGCGCGCCCAGCTTAATGATTCGCTCGGCAAGTTGAAGCCGCCGGTGAAGTTGAGTCTCAATGATTTTGTGCTCAAGGCCGCCGCCGAAGCGGTGCGGCGAGTTCCGGCGGTCAACGCGTCCTTCGAGGGCGATTCGATCCGCCAGTTCGCCGATGTGCAACTTTCCTTTGCGGTCGCGATTGCGGAAGGGCTGATCACGCCGATTATCCGCGAGGCGCAGAACAAGTCGCTGATCCAGATCAGTGCCGAGGCCAAGTCGCTGGCGGCCAAAGCCAAGGAAGGCAAGCTCAAGCCGGATGAATTCCAGGGCGGCACGTTCACGGTTTCCAATCTAGGCATGCTCGGGATCGACCGCTTCAGTGCGATCATCAATCCGCCCCAGGCAGCGATCCTGGCCGTGGGCAATATCGTCAAGAAGCCGGTGGTCGGCGCGAACGACGAGATTATCGTCGGGCATCGCCAGAGCATCACGCTTTCCTGCGATCATCGCGTGGTGGACGGTGCAGTCGGCGCGGCTTATCTCAAGGAACTGCGCGAACTGATCGAGAAGCCCGCGTTGCTGTTGTTGTAAGCGGCGGCTACCTAAGTCACCGCGAAATAAAATTTAGCGAGGAACAGGGATCGTTCCCAAATGAAATTTGGGAACGAGGGATAAACGAGGAATAAGGCCACGCTCTGACAAGCGCGGCTACATTGATTAATCGATGCCCGGTGGCAGGCGTGTGGGAGTCGGCTTCGGTGCGTTTGTTTTGGGCACGAGTTTCACCACGGTGATCTTGATGTTCTCCATTAGTTGCAGGATGGGTGCGTTCAAATCGGCGAGTGGATTGACTTCCTCCAGGGCTGTCTTGGTGATGGCGATATGGCCGACATCAAAGCCGTTGAGCGCGGCGTCCATCGGCATCCATTGATCCGGTCCGATCCATGCTTCGGCCCACATGTGGAAGGCGAATATTCCCGTATCCTTGTCGACGGTCTTGGAGACGGTTGGTTCTTCTTCGCCGGGGGGGATGTAGCCAAAACCGAGGACGCACCGGGTGGGCAAGCCGGCGGCTCGGCCCAGCGCGGCACAGAGGACGGCGTGTTCCGTGCAGTCTCCTTCGCGGGACTTGGCGGTTTCCTCCGCTGAGGCAAAGCCGACATTGAGATCCTTTTTTGTGATGTATCGTTTGACGAAAGATTCGATGCGTTGGGCGGCTCGTACCGGATTTTTTTCATCTCCGACCGCCTGCCGGGCCAGTGCCTGGATTTCAGGCGAGTCAACTTCGAGATAGGCGGAGGCTTGCAGATAGGGATGCAATTCGGGTGTGTCGGTATGGGGCAAAGACCAGGTCGCATCGGCAGGGGTAAGCGTGGGCGTGGTCACTTCGACTTCGCTTGATCCGGGCGCAGACGAAAGGACGCGTTGCTCGCCCTGATCCCATAAGACGAGGTTTTTGCTCAGATCGGTTGTCGTTACGCGATAAATGGCCTGCGCTTCATGGTTGGGTTTGGGGATGGCGCGTTGCGGGCGAAGGAGGAACGTGGTGAAAATTTCCGCACCCTGCGGTTGTTTCATGCACTCCGCGCGATTGGTGACATAACCGTGGAGCCCGCCGACGCCGGGTATCGTGTCGAGTGATTCAACGTCATGGGACTGGTCGTCCACCCAGACGGTCGATTGCAGCCCGGGCATGAGGCTGGTTTCATTGTTGATTTTCCACAATGGACGCTCGACGCCGCGGACCTGGCGTTCTTCGCGTCCGACGACGGTGCCCTGTTCGAGCACGGTTCCCTGGGGGTAGTCACTGGAGAAAGTTTTGAGGGAATAGGTCTGGCCCGGTTTAAGGGGAAGAGCGTTGAGTTGTCGCCGGACGGCTTCCGGGCCGAGCGCATCGAGTCGAGGCACATGATAGCGCTTGGTTTGGCCCCGGCTGGAGACGATGAGGACGTCGCCTTCGCGCACGCCTTTCGATTCGATGTGAGAGCCGGTGCCTTCGGTTGTTTCGTCAAAGCTCAGGATTCCGCCGCCGGCATCCTCGGTCGTTTTGGATGTTTCGGTGAATTTGAGATCGGTGTTGAGCCGTTTCACCACGAATACTTCCTGGTGTACGGTGTCGTAGTGCGGACCTTCGGGGGTATTGGTTTGGGTCGTGATGGTGCTGCCGAAGCCGCATTGCTTGCCGTCCAGGAAGATCACGATCCATTCCTCGAAGATGGGCTGATTCGTTCCGGGATTGGAAACGGCGGGGACTTGGGCCGTCAATCCCGGTGGGATTAGGAACCAAATCAGTGCCGCCGCTGGAAGGAGGCTATTGCGTCGTGGCCGGGGTTGGCGTCGGAGCGGGAGGAGTGACATCGGAATTGGTGGGCGGAGCCGGAGTGGTCGAGGCATCGGGCGTGACGGAGGTGGGCGGAGCCGGAGTGGTCGAGGCATCAGGCGCGACGGAGGTGGGCGCGACGGGTTGAGGCGGTTGATCGTTGGGTGCGGGCGTCGCGGGGGGAATGGCGGGCGGTGTTGCCGGATTCGGTTGGGCTGGGGGATTTTGGTTGGTCAGGCGCCCAAAAGCTTGCAGGGCCCCGGCGGCTCCTCCTCCGGCGCCAGCCAGGAGAATGCCCTGATTGCCGATGCCGGAAACAGAGTAGGCCTTCATGCCTTCGTCATCGGGAGAGACTACAAATGACCAGGGGCCCATCGGGGCGAGCCAGGCCAGATCGGGCGGCAGGTTCTGGTTTTTCAGGAATGCGGCCATGTCCTTATTGAACATGGCGGCGAGGGAAAGATAGGGCTGCGCAGTCCGATAAGCGCGGTCAAATAATTGGGGAGAATCGAGAAAGATGATTTGAGTGGCGCTATTGCGTTTGTCGCCCACCTGCCGAAGGAAATCCGCGTTATGGAGGAGTCCGACGGTTTCATCGCGTTGGAAGGCGCGAACGGCCTGGTTTTCGGTCAGAAAAATTCCAAAATAATCGCCGTCCTCGGTGATGGTCGGGGTGACAGGTAAGGGGTTGACGAACTTCAGGGTGGCGAAATTGCGGCCGCCAGCATTGATTTCGTTGATGACGCCAGTGGTCGCGTAAGCCGCGCGTACGGTTTCAACAATGGCGTGGATCGTGGGTTTGAAATCGTCCGGCTTGTCCACTTTGACAAAAAATCCGGCTTCGGGCCAGGAGGTCTCCGCCGACCATTCCGCCTGCACGGAAAATTCCGGCCCGAGTGCGCCCACGATGTTGCGCTGAATGTCGAGCCCCTGGCTTTGCGCCCACGTTTGGAGCGAGGTGACCCATGAGGCGATCATCGGGCTGGATGGGGTCGGTTGACTAACTTGTTCCTGGATGTTCTTCCAATAGACCGGCCAGTTTTGGCTGGCGGCCATATAGAAGCGGGTATCGGGTCCGGTGAACTTGAGGGTGTCGAAGGGACAGGGTGATGTGGGGAGTCCGGCTTCGTCCTGGGCCGCGCGCGGCATGAGCAGGGAAAAGCGGTCCTCGATTTCACCGTTCTCAAACCGGCTGCCTACGGCGAAAGCTCCCATTGCGCCCAGTTTTTTGACCAGATTATTGATGGAGAGTTGGTTGGTTTTTGCCGCCTGATTTTGGAGCAATTCGACCATGGCATGGCCATCGACGTAGACCAGGGCCATGGCGTTTTCACCCACGCGTTTGAGCGTTTTTTGGTAATCGGGATTCAGGGCGAGGCTGGGAGTGGACGATTTTTTATGCAGGCGCTCGATCCAGTCCTGCAGGGGGGCTTCACCCCAGGAGGTGATGATCCATCCCTCGACTTTGGCGATGCAGATTTTATCGGAGCCGCCAGGACCCTGAATCCATTGGTAGTCGATGTCGGCGACATGGCCCGCGCCCGTTGTGCCCTGCTTGATTTCATCGGGATAAGCCGCCTTCACTTTTTCCACGAAACCGTCGAAGTCGCCCATGCCGGGCTTGGGTTTCATTCCGGCGATAAAGCCGATTTTGGCGGCGTTGTCGGGATCGAGGTGGGTGATGGCGATGAAGGACTGGCCGCTGAGATTGGGAAGAAAGGCGAGGATTAGGGCACGGTTTTTTTCGCCGATCCAATGGATCACCGTGTCGATCAAGGGTTGGAGGTTGGGTGAATCGACCAGCTTCTTTAATTGAGAGGTTTCGTATCCAGCCGTCAATTTTGCGGCGTTGGGAATGGAGAGAAACGCAACGGTATTGGAAGGGACCAATTGTTCGGCGGGGACGGCATTGGGACCGAAGAGATACCACCAGAGGCCAACACCGAGCAGGAGGATCAGGACAAGGCCGGCCAGCGACAAGCGGATGGAAGTTCTCATAAGAAGATAGGCTAAGGTTGCCGCCTAAAAGTCGTTTGGCAAACTTCTGCGCAGGGCAGTGACGGAATTACCAAATTTTCCAAATGAACGGAATGAAGGCAGGGGAGTTTTTTGAAGGTGATGGCTAATTTTCTCCCCGGGCCAGGGCTTCGGCGCGGTTTTTCGCTTCGGCCAGGCAACGGGCCATGAGTTGATTCAGCGCATCATCTTCTTCGAGGACGGCGCAGCCGGCGAGCGTGGTGCCGCGCGGACTTTTTACCTGGGCGGCCAGTTCCATCGGGGTGAGGGGAGATTGTGCGGCCAGTTTCGCCGAGCCGAAGACGGTTTGGGCGGCGAGTTCCTCGGCGAGCTTCTCCGGCAGTCCGAGCTTGATTCCGCCCTGGGTCAGGGCGGCGATGAAGTGAAAGACATAGGCCGGGCCACTGCCGGACAGCGCGGTGACGGCGTTGATTTGCTTTTCCTCCACTCGCCATGCCTTGCCCGCTGAAGAAAGGACTCGGTGAATGAGAGTGAGATCGGCTTCGGTGACTTTGGGGCCGGGCGCGTAAACGCTGGCCCCGGCACCGATCTGCATCGGTGTGTTGGGCATGGAGCGGACCACGCGGGCAGTCGGGTGCAGCCAGCCGGTGATTTTTTCCAGGGTGATGCCTGCGGCGAGGGAAAGGAAGAGTTTTCCCGCGCTGACGTCGCGCAGGACAGGCATTGCTTCGGGAAAGACCTGCGGTTTGATGGCGAGGACGATGAGGTCACTTTGGTGCACGACTTCGGCATTATCGGCGGTCCATTTTGCGCCGGGAAATAAATCGAGAAAGGGTTGGCCTTCCGGAGGCTGGGGTGCGGAACAGATCAGGTGGCTGGCCGGGACCACGCCGCCATCGACAAGTCCCTTGCCTAGTGCGCGTGCCATGACTCCGGCGCCGATGAATCCGATAACCATTTTTTAATTGTAGCGGCGGTCGATGGCCGCCGCACTTTAAATCTCTTTGGGTTTCCTCGTTTCCAAGTTTGGGAGCGAGGGAAAGGGGGATGCAGCTGAACTGATCCTTTGACTTCGCTCAGGATGACGGACGTTAGACTTCCAACCCGAATTTCTTGAGCTTGGTGTAGAGGGTGGGGCGATGGATGCCGAGCAGTTCGGCGGCTTTTTTCTTGTTCCCGTTGCATTGGTCGAGTGCGGCCATGAGCGCGGCTTTTTCCCGTTCGGCGAGGTTGAGCGATTGGGAGTCGGTCAATAACTGGTGCTGGCGCGCGGGGGAAGCGGAGGGGGAATCGGGAATGGGTTCGCCCGGCTGATTGGGATCGTACGGTGCGCAGTGGACAATTTCCTGCGGCAGATTGCGGGGAGTGATCATGCTGCCCTGGGACAGGACGACGGCGCGTTCGATGACGTTTTGTAATTGGCGCACGTTGCCCGGCCACGGATAGCGCAGGAGGACGTCGTAGGCTTCCGATTGGATCGTCATCTGGGGTTTGTTCATTCGGGAGCAAAATCCCAGGAGGAAGAGCTGGGCCAATTCGGGGATGTCTTCGGTGCGCTCTCGTAGCGGCGGGATGGAAAGGGTGAAGGTGTTGAGCCGGTAATAGAGATCTTCGCGCAGGCGTCCGTTGCGGATGGCTTCCTCGGGACGGCGGTTGCTGGCGGCGACGAGACGGAAGTCGGCCTTCATGATCTGGGTGCTGCCCAGTGGTCGGAATTCGCGTTCCTGCAGGACACGCAAAAAGCGGGTCTGCAAATCGATCGGCATTTCGGCGATTTCGTCGAGGAAAAGCGTGCCGCCACCCGCTGCGCTCAGCATACCGGGGAAATCCTGACTCGCGCCGGTGAACGCGCCTTTTTTATAACCGAAGAGTTCGCCTTCGATCATGTTTTGCGGGAAGGCGGCGCAATTGAGTTTGATGAGCGGGCCGGAGGCGCGGCTGCTGAGTTCGTGGATGCGATTGGCGAAGATTTCCTTGCCCACGCCGCTTTCGCCCACCAGCAGCACATTGGCTTCGCTCGGGGCGATTTGCGCCACCAGTTCGAAGAGCTCGCGCATCTTGACGTTTTTGAAGACAGGCTGCAGTTGGGCCTCGGCCCGCTGCACCCTTTTTTTCAGGCGCTCGGTTTCCTGTCGTAACTGGACCGTTTCCTCGCGCAGACCCTGATGCTCCAGCGCCTTGGCGACGAGGCTGAGTAGTTCTTCGGGGACGTAGGGTTTGCTGATGAAATGAAAGGCGCCTTCCTTGATCGAGGCGATGGCGTTGTTGAGGGAGTCGTTGGCGGTGACGACGATGACCGGCAGGGTGGGGTAGTCCTGGCGGATGGTCTTCAGTAAGTCGAGCCCTTCGCTGTCAGGCAGGCCGAGGTCGAGCAGTACGACGTCGGGATGATGTTCGGCGATGACCTGCAGGCCCTGGCGTGCGGTGAAGGCCGAAATCGCAGCGTACCCGCGTCGTTCCAGGATGGCGACAAGAGTGGCTTGAATATTGCGCTCGTCGTCGACAATTCCAATTAAGGGCTTGGGACTCATAGGGGCTACCCTAACCTTATCTTAAAATATGGCACGACAGCATAAAAAAATGAGGAAGTGAGCTTTACTGATGGAACGAGGGAAATCGGTTGCCCGTTCAAAACTGGGTTGGGTTGCGCAGGGCGGAGGCGAGTCTTTCCAGATAATCGCGCCTGCGGATTTCAATGGCGCCGAGCCGTGCAGTGAGGGGGGAGAGCACCTGGGTGTCGAAGAGCTCGAATTTTTTTGTGCGCAGATGTTGCATGAGGTGGCAGAGGACGACTTTGGAGGCGTCGGTGGCGCGATGGAACATCGATTCACCAGCGAAAAATCCCTGGATGGCGACGCCGTAGAGCCCTCCCACCAGATGGCCGTTTTGCCATGCTTCGATGCTGTGCGCGTGGCCCTGGCGGTGAAGTTCCTGGTAGGCCTCAATGAACCGCGGGCTGATCCAGGTCGATTCCCGGCCGGCGACGGATGCCGCACAGGCATGGATGACGGCGCTGAAATCGCGGTCGATGGTCAGGTTGAAGGAATGTTTTTGCAACTTGGTGGCCAGCCGTTTGGGAGGATGGAAGGATTCAATTTCAAAAATCGCCCGAGGGTCAGGTGACCACCAGGTCAGGGGATCGTCCGTCCATGGAAAGATTCCCGATCGATAGGCCAGGAGGAGGCGCGGGACAGAAAGATCGCCGCCCAAGGCCAAGAGTCCATCGCGATTGGCCGCTTGATGATCCGGGAAGGAAAGGCTGTCCGGACGCAGGATGTTCATATCATAGGGGGTCGTGACCCGAACCCAGGACGAGCAAGACGTAAACCTGGACGATGGCGACCACGATGCTGAGTACGACGATGAGCAGGGCGGGCATCGGTTTTCGAGTGCGCAGGTAACGGCGGCCCATCAGAAAAATAAGAACCAGAGCAAGAAGGAGCGCGGCATGAGGCGCGAAATGCCATGTATAACGGTAACCGAGCAGGAGGGCCAAAAATCCACAGATCAGACCCGCGACGGCAGAAGGGACGCTCCTGGCTTTTACGTAACCCATCAGTCCGCCGATGATGAGGAGAATGCCGTAAACATAAAGAAGAAGGACAGGCCATGGAATCATGGAGTCATTTTGCCTGAGTTTCCGGTTTCGCGCAATGTTCCTACCGGGTAATAAATGTAGAGGTTGTAGGGCCTGAGGAAGAGTTCTAGTTTTCGTTTCCAATCGTCCCCTCTAAAATCCGTTGCATTTCGGAGGAGTCTCCCGCAGCATAAGTAATGTTTATGGAATCGGAGCTTTTGACTGCCACCCTGCCTGAAAATCTCTCACCCGCTTTGACGGAAAAGCTCAAGTTGCTGATGCCCGGCACCTACTGCCTTCACCGCAGTTGGGGCTTTGGCCAAATCAAGGAATGGAATAATGCCAGTGACAACGTTTCCATCGATTTTAAATCGAAGCACGGCCATGTCATGCAATTTGCCTATGCCGCCGAATCGCTGACGCCGCTTGCACCCGACCACGTGTCGGTGCAAAAAGCTGAATCGGTCGATGCGCTGCGCAAGAAGGCCAAGGAGAATCCCATCGCGGTTATTCAGGACTGCATCCACAGCCTGGGCGCGCAGGCGACGGCTGACGGTATCCAGGCCGTGCTCAGTCCCGAGGTCATCCCCGCCGCCGAATACAAAAAATGGTGGGACGGCGCAAAGCGCGCGATGAAAAAGAACGGCCATTTTTATGTGCCGGGTAAAAAGACCGAGGCGCTCCGCGAACTTTCCGCCCCCACCGCCCTTGGTGATTCCGCGATGGAAAACTTGCGTCTGGCCAACGGGCCCAAGGCTGTCCTGCTCGCCCTGATCGCCGTTTCCAAATATTGGCCGGAAATCAAGAGCGAGACTATACTTCAGGAAATCGCCGAACTGCTGGAGGCGACGCTGATCAAGATCCCCAAGTCCCAACTGCCGACCCAGGTGGAACTGGCCTTGGCCCGGGACGAGTTTTTTACCTTGGCCGGGCGTGAAGTACAGGTGGGGCAATGGGCCGTTACATCGTTGGCTCCGCAAAATCCCAACGCTCTGAGCGTTCTGCTTGATGCCCTGCCCGGTTCCCGCCAGCCCAAGTTGCTGGAATCATTGCGCGTGGGATTGTCCGAGGCATGGCCCACTCTTTTCCTGGGTCTGCTTCCCCGGGCCAATGGACGAGTGGCCGAAGTGATCACGGAGGCTTTCCAGGCCACCGGTCGCGAAGGCGAAGTTCACTCCGCCGTCAATCGCTACATCCGCGAGCGTAACATCACCTGCGATTTTCTTTTCTGGCTTTGCAAAAATCGCCCCGAAGTTTACGGCCCGCTGATCGAGCCGCAACTTTTCATGGCCATTCTTTCCGTTTTGGAAAAGGACCAGTTCTCCGAAATCAAAAAAGGCACGAAGCTTTACGAGCTCGTCCTCAGTGACAAGGTGCTCATCGCCGCGATCCTCAAGGATGCGCCGGTGGCCGATGTGCGCGACATCACCCGCGCCATTTTGCTCAGCCCGGTGTTCGAGGAGCTCGACAAGCGGTCGCTGCTCGCCGCCATCATCAAGCTCTATCCCGAAGTCCAGGCCATGGTGGTTGGAACGGATAAGAGCGCCACTCCCGAAGCGAAGATCATCGTTTCCTGGCCCAGCCTCAAGCGCCGTGAAGCGGAGCTGGAAGACCTCGACAAGAACCAGATTCCCCAAAACAGCAAGGAAATCGGCATCGCCCGCGGTTATGGCGATTTGCGCGAAAACCACGAATTCAAGGCGGCCAAGGAAATGCAGACCATTCTCGCCCGTCGCAAGGCTGAACTGGAGCATATGCTCCAACTCGCCCAGGCCACCGAATTTGCCAATCCCGATACGTCCAAGGTTTCGCTCGGCACCACGGTGACCCTCAAGGACTCCGCCACCGGCGAAGTTATCGTCTACACGATTCTTGGCGCATGGGACAGTGACCTGACGCGGGGGATTATTTCCTACCAGACCGTCGTGGCTCGCGCGTTACTTAATCACGCGGTGGGCGATAGTATCGAACTTTCCACCGATGATGGCGGTATTCGCCACGTCGTGATTGAAAAAATCGAAGCCCACCAAATCGATCTTTCCATTCCTGCCTAACCCATTTATTTGTACCCATGAGCTGCACCTCCATTACCAAAGTCATTGCGCGCCAGGTCCTCGACTCGCGTGGCAATCCCACCCTCGAAGCGGAAATTTATCTCCAGGACGGCACGCGAGGACGCGCCATTGTTCCTTCCGGGGCCAGTACGGGCGAACACGAAGCGCTTGAGTTACGTGACGGCGACAAGACCAAATATGGCGGCAAGGGTGTGCTCAAGGCGGTGGAAAACGTCAACAAGACGATTGCACCCGCATTGATCGGCCACGATAGCACCGATCAACTCGGTCTGGATGCGACGATGCTCAAGCTCGACGGGACCAAGACGAAGAAAAACCTTGGCGCCAATGCCATTCTCGGCGTTTCGCTGGCCAATGCCCAGGCCGCCGCGGCTTCGGTCGGATTGCCCCTTTATCAATATCTCGGCGGGCCGAACGCCAAGACGTTGCCTGTGCCGCTGGCCAATGTGCTCAACGGCGGCGCCCATTCCGATGCGCCCATCGATTTCCAGGAATACATGATCGTGCCCAAGGGCGCGCCCACTTTCCGCGAAGCCATTCGTTATGGCGCGGAGGTCTATCACTCCCTGAAAAAAGTCCTGCATGACCAGAAGCTCGGCACCGGTGGCGGTGACGAAGGTGGTTTCGCTCCGGCTTTCAAGTCGAACGAACACGCCCTGGAAGTTCTCGCCCTGGCCGTCAAGCAGGCCGGGTACGTTCTGGGCAAAGACATCTTTTTTGCGCTCGACGTGGCCAGCAGCGAGTTCTTCGACAAGGACAAGAAGAAGTACATTTTCAAAAAATCGGATGGCAGCGTGAAGAGTGCCGAGGAACTGATCGCCGTTTATCAAGACCTGGCCAAGCGTTACCCGATTATCTCGATCGAAGACGGCACGGCCGAAAACGATTGGGACGGCTGGAAGAAACTCACCGAAGCGATGGGCAAGACCACCCAGCTCGTTGGCGACGATCTTTTTGTCACCAATGTCGAATTTCTCCAAAAGGGGATCGACCTCGGCGTCGGCAATTCCATTCTCGTCAAGGTGAACCAGATTGGCTCGCTGACGGAGACCTTTGATGCCGTCGAATTGGCCAAGCGTAATGGTTACACGTCCGTTCTTAGCCACCGCTCCGGTGAAAGCGAGGACACCACCATCGCCGATATCGCGGTTGCGCTTAATGTCGGTCAGATCAAGACCGGTTCCTTCTCCCGCACCGACCGTCTGGCCAAGTACAATCAACTGCTCCGTATCGAGGAAGCGCTGGGCTCCAACGCCGTTTACGGAGGCACGCTCAAATAAGCGGACTAATCGACTATGGGAAGCGCCCGATTTCTTGATCCTTCCAGCATTCCGCTTAAAAGGCAGAGTGGTGGAAATATCTGGGCCACGCTTGTCCATATTACGCAGGCGGTAACCATCATTGTCCTGTTATCGGGCCTGATGCTTTGCTTCCTGCCGGTCATTCAAAAGACCCATCGGTTGGAGGATGAAAAAGCCGCGTTGCAGCGACAGATCATCGCCGAGCAGGATCACCAGGAGCAGCTTCAACTCGAAACCGAGCATATGAAGAATGATCCGGCTTACGTGGAACATATCGCGCGCGACCAACTCAACATGGGGCGCCCTGGCGAAATGATCTTCCGCTTTGACGGGTATCAACGCGCGCCTGCGATTATCAAGATTGCCAAGCCGAGGGCCGACAAGGATTTCGGCTCCAACTAGCTTCCCCTCTTCAAACTTCCTTTGCGGGCAATTTTGCTTTAGCTTCGATTGATGAGTTCCCCGGAGATAGGCGTTCCCTCGGAACCGGATCCGCAACAACGGGTGGCGGATCGATTTGAAATTCAGGAATTGATTGGCAGTGGAGGCCTCGGCGATGTTTACCGGGCCTGGGATCATCACCTCAGCCGACCAGTCGCGGTCAAACGCGTCAGGATGCCGGTTCAGGGTGTGATGAGCGACCGCCGATTGGCCGAGCAAACATGGCGCGAGGCCATGACCACCGCCTGTCTCCAACATCCCAATATCGTTACCATTTTCGATTACGGGATCGACGCGGCGGGCGCATTTGTCGTCATGGAGCTTATTGAAGGCGAAACGTTTGAAGTGGTTCTCGATCGCGGCCCCTTGCAATTCGACGACTTCCTCCGCTTTGCTCAGCAGACGCTTGAGGCCATCGTCGTGGCGCATTCGATGGGATTGATCCATCGCGATCTTAAACCGAGCAATTTCATGATTGCCCGCTCGGCCACCGACTCGCCCTTTCACGTCAAGATTCTCGACTTTGGTCTGGCCAAATATCACAGCAGTCCGCAGCCCCAATCCATCGACCACTTTAATTCCCTCATGGGTTCGATTCATTACATGGCGCCGGAACAATTCCAGCGCCTGCCCATCGATCCACGCACCGACCTTTATTCCCTGGGTTGCATTTTTTATGAGGCGATCACCGGGCATCCCGCCTTCGAGGGTGAAAATATTTCCGACCTGATCGATGCCCATCTCCAAAACGAGCCTTACCCGATGAAGCAATTGCGCCGGGATATTTCACCTTTGCTGGAGCGCTGGATTTCCCGATTTCTGGAGAAAGATCCTGAGAAGCGACCGCCCACCGCGGTTGAGGCCCTACGCACCTTGCCACCGATTGAGCAATGCCGACAAGATCCCCGGCGAACCACCGGGAACCTTTTCCAGAAATTTATTCAGCGTCCACCCGGGGCTTAAGGGTGGACAGACTTTAGGGTAGGAGACGCTGCACAATCTGGCTGAGCGTCTTGCCATCGGCCTGGCCCATCGCTTTGGCCTGGGCCGCTTTCATGACGGAGCCCATCTGCGCCTTGCTCGTGGCGCCGACTTCCTTGATCGCTTCCTTGACCAGTTCTTCGACTTTTTCCAGGGACAATTGTGCCGGGAGGAAGGTCCGCAAAAATTCGAGTTCCTGCTTTTCCTTGTCAGCCAGGTCGGTTCGGCCCGCCTGCGAGTAACTCGCGATGGAGTCCTCGCGCTTCTTGACTTCCTTGCGCACCACGGCCAGCACTTCCAGGTCGGTCGGGGACGCATCGGCACCGCCTTTTTCAATGGCGGCGTATTTCACGGCGGACTTCAGCATGCGCAGGACGGAAAGTTTATCGGCGTCACGCGCAAGCATGGCTTTTTTCAGGTCCGCATCAATTTGGGTAACAAGACTCATAGACCATTCATGATACAACTCCCAAGGTTGGCGGCAATGTTACAATCCTTGGAGGAGAGCTTCTCGTCCGATTTACTGGTTTGAGACGAAAATTCTTTCCGCGTGACCCGCGTCGATTTTTGGCACAACCTGTTGCAAGAAGAGATGAATCCAACGGTTGAGGCGCTTTTAGTTTTACAGGAACGGGATGTGCGGGTGGCACATCTGACCGCCGAATTGGAGTCGCTACCGGAGCAGATTGCCAGCGCCGAGCGGGAACTGGCTGCGCGTGCGGCCAAGTTCGACGAACTCAAAAATCGCACGCGGCAGATCGAGGCGGATCGCAAAAAACTTGATCTCGACGTCCAGGCGAAGCAGGCCGCGATTGCCCGTTATAAATCGCAGCAGCAGCAGACGCGCAAAAATGAGGAATTTGCCGCGCTTAATCACGAGATTGAGCACTCGGAAAAAGAAATTACCGCCCTGGAAGATTCCGAGCTTGAATTGATGGAGGCCTACGACAAGGGGCTTGCCGTCGTCGCGGAAGGGCAAAAGGAACTTCTTCAATTTCAGGAGAAATCGAAACAAAAAAAGGGCGATCTGGAGAAGCGTATCGCGGCCGTTTCCGTTGAATTGACGGCCAGCAAGGAAAAGCAGGCCGCCGCGGAACAAACCGTGCCGGAGGATGCCTTGGCCAAGTATCGGCGGATTCTCAAAAGCAAAAAGGACGTCGCTGTTGTTCCGATTCGCGGGGGAGCCTGCGAGGGGTGTCACATGAAGCTGACTTCGCAGACGGTGATCAGCGCCCGTGGCGGTGAAGGGCTGACTTCGTGCGAGAATTGCGGTCGCCTGGTTTACTGGCTGGACGAGTAACCGACGGGGTAAGGGCGCGATTTGTTGCGTGTTTCCCGTAAAATAAAAACCCCGCCAGAAGGCGGGGATCGATCCGAGCGAGGTTAACTTTTTTACCAGAGGAAATGGGGGAGATCGTTGAGCTACTTGAGGTAACTCCTCCCCCCTCACCCAAGAGCGCCTTTCGCCACCTCATTAGAAACGAAAGGATTCACTCTTTTTATCCGGTTGTTGGCGGATATCTTCTTAGCGTGCAAAGGCCAGGGAGCTCTTATTGAAGGAGGGGACTTCAATGCCCGAGGTCAGCATCATGTTAAAGTGGGTTCCGGCAGGGATGCGGCTTTTGCCCATGTAAGAGGCCCATTGGTCCCGATCGCTCTGCAGGACTTCGATCGACTCGGTGCCGTAGGCATCGGAGCCCTTTACTTTGCCGAGGGGTATTTGTAAGCCGTTGGGCAGCACGAACATTTGGAATTCGGTCAAGACCCAGGCATTGGGGTTCGCATTGAAGTGTCCTTCCAGCATGGCGGAAGAAAGCGGACCGGGGCTGACGACCCGGAACATGACCCGCGTCGAGTCGCTTCCATTCAGCTGAACAGTATTGGCGACGACGACATCAAGGGAAGTGCCCCGGTCGAGGGTGTTGGCGTGAACGGTGTTGACCAAGCTGGTGAAGCTGAGTCCCAGAATTGTGATGAGGTGTGTGATTTTCATAGTTTGTTTTCTTACCTATGAATAAGGCACCCACCGTGCCATGAAATTCCTAGTCAAGCATTCCAAACAGATACTTAATTCATACCTAATAGGCAATAGTTTCCATGTGTTCGTTGATTTTAAGGCTCTTACGCAAGTTAATACAGGAGCGAGGTCGTGAAATCCAGTGTCTACAACTAAGCTTGAAGGCTTGTAAATAGGACATAATTTGATAACCCAAGTCCAATTATTGAGTAATAATTGCCCATATATAGGAAATATATTCCTAATAAACCTATCCATTACGCGATAATTCGGGACTATT
>Ga0307511_10003475_pt1 | contig 16190 bp, 17 predicted proteins | sample 13_EM_MG_FD_200266 | JGI IMG/M metagenome (GOLD analysis project Ga0307511, IMG submission 200266) | Populus trichocarpa ectomycorrhiza microbial communities from riparian zone in the Pacific Northwest, United States - 13_EM | ecosystem: Host-associated > Plants > Roots > Unclassified | place... | reverse complement strand
CTTCGCGTTGACATCAATGGCACTATGAGCCAATATTTGCTGAACTATCTCTACATGTCCCAGATATGCCGCCATATATAAGGGGGTTCCGATGTTAACATCAATGTCACTATGAGCCAATAATTGCTGTACTGTCTCTGTATGCCCCTCAAGAGCTGCCACAAATAAGGGGGTACCGATATCTCTGTATCTATCCCCTTTCATGTTGACATCAATAGCACTGTGAGCCAACAATTGCTGTACTATCTCTCTATGTCCCTTAAAGGCCGCCCCAAATAATGAGGTACCAGAACATCCGTATTTCTCCCCCTCCGCGTTGACATCAATGGCACTATGAGCCAGCAATTGCTGTACTACCTCTGTATGTCCCTGGGTGGCCGCCGCAAATAAGGGGGTACCGGTGTTGGCATCAATGTCACTATGAGCCAATAATTGCTGTACTATCTCTGTATTTCCCTCAAGGGCCGCCATAAACAGGGGGGTACCCCTCCTGCCCACCTCCCCCTTAACGTTGACATCAACGGCACTGTGGGCCAACAATTGCTGAACTATCTCTGCATGTCCCAGATATGTCGCCATAAATAAGGGGGTACCGGTACCTCCGCCGATGATCTTCCCTTTCATGTTGACATCAATAGCACTGTGAGCCAGCAATTGCTGTACTACCCCTGCAAGCCCCTCATAGGCCGCCACAAATAATGGGGTACCGGTATGTCCGCCGTCTGTCTCCCCCTCCACGTTGACATCGATGTCCCTTGAATCAACAATTGCCGGACTATCTCTAAATATCCCAAATAGGTAGCTGCTAGTAAAGGAGTGGTCCCAAAGTTGTTCTTAGCATTGAGGTCGACCGTATCATGTGCCAACAAGCGAGTGACCACAGCACTATTTCCATTACTGGCCGCAGTGTAAAGTAGACTACCTCCGCCGAGGTTGCGACTGCTGGGGTCAGACCATTCCCGTTGCTGCCAGGACTCATCCGTAAACGCTAGTAAAAAGTCGCAAGCGGCGACCAAGAATAGGGGGTTAGGAGGCTCAGAGTGGTGAGCTTGATCTAACCCCTCCTCAATCTGCGGTACTGGTACCCAGCCATATTGCGTCCTTCCACAAATCCAATTTCGATACGAAGGGCTAGGGATGGTAGGACTCCCAAGGAACAAACACAAAGCTTCTTTGAATGTCTTGCGAGATTTACTAATGCAACCTTTTGACACATGCTCTAACCAACAGTAATCCGCATATTCCAGGAAGGTAGTGATTTCGTCCCAAGCCAACTGTGGCCCATTCTCATGTTCCTTTATCAATGCCATTAGGCACGCGTTTGCAGCTATCCCATGAGCTTCCGCTTCGGTCCACTTTCCAGCAATGAAGTATTCTTTGACAGAGAGATGGGCGAATTGAACTACATTAGACTTTTCAGATTTGTCCCATGTCAACAGATTGCGACAGAGCTCAAGTAGGGACTCGGCAGAAATATCCTGTGATCCGGTTGCATATCTTGTAGCCTCAAGCAACAGCTCCATTGTCAAAGGTTCCAGTGTGCACATGATCCACATTAGCGCACATTTGGCTGTCTCACGACCATTCTCTTCTTCACCCTCGATCAGGGTATAGATTTGATCGTAAGCTGCTGTAAGATCCCTGGGTGCCTGCCCCAACTTTTGTCGGATATCCCTCTGAACCTTCATGGAAACCAGGAACTGGAGCTGTAGCTTAACCCATTGGAACCTGCAACATGTGTGAGCGAGTTGAGGAAATATAGAGCGTTAATAGAAAATATCAAACCTACATTCCATTGGCTTTCTTGCAAAGTTCAGCATAAACGATATTCTTGAGCTCAGGCGACCAGGGAGCCCTAAAGAACCGCTTATCTGTCTCGAACTCACGAATGATGTACCTCTCGATATCCTTCAGGTTATCCGTGGCCTTGATGAATAGATTGGGCACTTTTTCAAGCTCCATCACAATATCCTGGTCATCACGACTGGCTACAAAAATCTTGACTAGACTATCACACTGCAGAACAACATCACCCAAGAGCTCTAGCAGTAGATGGCGATGCTTAGACTCATAATCAAGATCCAACTCATCCAGGGCATCAATGATAATGGTTGTTTGTGGGTACATGTTGAGAAGGGACAATAACAAAGCCCTACACTCTTCCCACCGGAGGGCCCCTGACCTCCCCGCTGGAAAACCTTTCTCTTGTTCGGTTATATATCGGTTAAATATTTCTTTCGGAAGCCCACCCGGTTGACAAAGGCTTAGTTGTCTGATAACCGCTTGCAAAACTGTAAGAGGTATTCTCCGTGAGGCTTCGCCATCTCTTTTGCAATAAAAAAAACAAAGCACTTCATTGGGATTTGTGGAAAGCAGTGTCTTGATTACTTGACATCTAGAGATATGTTAGCATTCCCAATATTGATGTCTTTGTCAGTGGCGTACGTGAGTTTTGTTTTTCCAGCACCCGCTATTGGAATTTCCTCCAGGTCAGCCTTAGTCAGTGAAACTATTTCTCCAGCATGAACTTACGTATCCCATGCAGCCAAAGTATACTAGAAGTACTTGCACTCCTCCATTCCCTATACTCAATTCGATCAAAAAACCATTTGCCTGTGTCTTCCAGCAACCCTTGGAGTGCAAGGTTGTGGGGGGCCTGGTACTCGGTATGTGTAATCCAATTCAATACGCATTCCCGTGTTTGGGCTGCAAGTAACATATCGTCAATCCTTATTATGCTTGAATAGCGAGGGTGGCCTACCCTGAACGGATTCATAACAAGCCTGTAAGTCCAACGCAACTCTCTGGATAGGCTGTTCCAAGTCATCAAGGAGTTGCGTTAGTTGCTTATGATTGCGTTCTACCTCGGCTAAGCCAGCTTGGGACACTGTAAACGAGCATCAGGCCTCGTGATCGCTTAAATCGCTACGAATCTGGGGCTTACCAGTCCGCTGGGCCAATCCCAGTTCGTTCTCTAGTAGCTGCTCACGATATTTGATCTTCTGCAGTAAGTCATTTAAGGATTCAGGTTCAAGAATTGCCTTGAACACACGGCCTATTGGGTGAGATTAGAATATGTAACATGGTAGAAAAAAGTAGATTCTCTATACCAAGTGTCTTTCTATGCAAGTGCTTCGCCGTTTCCACCAGGAACTCGAGAATCTCCCGATAGAGCTCCTCTACAGCAAGTTTCAGGCTAGAGTAGTTGGTTGGTTTCGATTTCGGCACGAGGTAGAGTTCCTCGTATGCAACACAGCGCACCATGAGCCTCCCAAGATACTCCGTGTTGGTGACAATCTCTACCATGCGTTCTTTATGTAAGATTGCACCCTAGATCCGTACAAAAGTTTATTAGAATTGATGCAAGTTAACTGGTTGAGAGAAATTACAGACCTGTAAAATAAATCGAATGATAGCCCAAGGAATTGCTGCATGACCTGTATCATATTGCATGAGAGCGTCACCAACAGCGACAAACTTTGACATCCAGTTAATCAATTTATCTGCAAGATCACGGACAATGACCCTTTTGGATCTCTTTCCATCATCTATGGTATCGATCAACTTCTGCTTTTCGCAAATGTCTCTAACCTCTGCAACAATCGCTAATACTTGCTTCGCTGCCCCGGACCCCCTAGTGTCGGCCTCGTCAAGATTAAGTGTAGACTGAAAATAAGTGCGGACATCCTCTGGAAGCTTCTTCCACGCCTCTTGCCAGAGTGAAGGAGCATACGCCGTCTGAGGCTGCTGCTCCATCGCAATTTGAGACGCTCCATCCGTGTTGGCTAATGTCGAGGCTGTTGGTACATGTACACAGGAAGCTGCACTTTTGTCTTGTTCCAAGGCAGCGTTTGTGCCTGAAAATGTAGTAAGAAACCCATCAAATATATACACAGGCAGTCACTAGAGTTTTTACCTGCAGGCTCCGTGCTAGTCTTAGAGACTAGCTCTCCGCTCGGGTGACATTTATCCCCCGCAACCACAACATCGCTAAGGCATTCTGCTTCTCCTACTCCTTCAATCAGTTGCAGGGGCTGATCAAGTGGAGTATTTTCGGAAGCATGCCCCGACAGCAACGTCACATCAATAGGCGTCGTAACGACTTTTTCAGGCCTTGAGGCAAGCTCTGTAGTTTGCAAATTAGTGCTGGCTTCCTCACTTGGCTATATATTTCCCCATAGGCACTTACCAACGTCCTGTTCTGGTTCCGAAATCGAAATCTGGGGAACTATAACAGGCAATTGCCTCCCTGATCTCGAGCTCTCACATGGTTCCTGAGTACCCGGGTGCGCCAGGGGTAAAACTGCTTCCACCTGGTCCGGAGTTTCCAGCGTGCCTGCAAGGGGTGGTGCAAGAATGGTGGGAGCGAGTGCTAGTCTGGTCGACCCACGAGTGTCGATAGCTGCTGTCGCGACTGTAGAAGATGTTTCATTGGGATTGATCTGGGTGTCGCCAGAGACTTCTACGGAACTACCACAAGGGGATGGCGCTCGGGAGCTTGAAGGCGAACGGCCTAGACTTTTAAACGCAGCCTTGCTCTTATCGCGAACGCTCTTGAAAAACTTGGAAGCTGGCATCCTGCAGAGCTTCTTAGGCAGCTTGAGGTTAGGTATATCAGAGAGGCTCAAAGACGATATGATACTTTATAAACCTCCGCTAACAAGTCAACTCGTATTGTCGTATTGGGCGATACTATCTAAGAAGTTCGCGGCTGTCAGCCCCACTCAAAATGAGATCGATAGTGCATGTACAGTCGGGTTGTAAAGTAATCGGACAGCGCTAGTATATATTTGTAGATTTGGTAGCGTTGCAGAATGTCATGTCCTGACTGTACATTGCTTCGGGGCATCCTAAGAATAAAAAGCAATATACTAAGGTATTTCTTATGGCTCATTCAGCTTAAAAGGCCGGAACTTCCCACCTCACTGTAGCAATCTCAGGGCCCCAGAAAGTCGACTCAGATCCACAAATAAGTCATCATATATCAATATATTGTTTCAGTAATAAAATATCAACACATGATTCTCAAGCTCAATTCAATCTATGCATATATATCTAGCGATCGATCATCGTTCTTCTCCATGGCCACCAAAATAGCCTGGAGATCCCGTGGCTTGAAAGCGGCCCCGGAAGACCTGATGTGTGCAGTATAAGAGTCGGCACCGTCCCGTATTTACCAATCAGATTAGATTTATACTACCTCTAAGTCCATGGCGATACTGACCATAAGTGTCAGTAGCAAGCATAAGTTCAAACGATTGACATGCATGAATATAGAATAGAATCAACTTCGTATTCGCATACGCCTTAATGGCATAGACTAATCAATGGCATTCCTTTCAGTATCTCCATATCTAGAATGGTTTAGTGAATGCTAATGTTCCTGCTACAAAAAAACTGTGTTACAAACCAAAAATTTTAAGTAGCTATCAGTAAACTCGCACCTGTCTAGATGTTGAATGTTCAATATTAACATTCTCGTCCTTTCCGTGGATGTCTTCTGCTTCTTGGTTTTCTTGTTTCGGGGAGGGGTTGATGTTAGATTATGATCCCAATTGGAACCGAACTTACCTACTGCATATACCATATAGGGAAGTTAAGTAGTACACTAGTCTTGAAACAGTCAACCAGACTACTTCTCAGCTTCCAAGGACCTCGGCCACCAATTACAATATAGGCCTGTACATATCCATTGTCAGAATTCAAGGCCGGCCGCCAGATCCATATACATGCTTGTAAGCTTAAATCACTACTATTTGTTGGAATATACTCTCACGTGGGATAAGCAGGATCACGGGAAACGCAGGAAGACCGATGGGGCCAATTGGATGAAACAAGGTATAGCCGGGGTTCCTAATAGGGCCAATTGTAGATTCGGCGAAAAGGATAAAATGCCTACATCATGTCCGGGTGTGATCGGTAGAGTGTATTCCTTACAGTACATACCTCATTGTCAATTGGATAAGATATCCTTGATTGCAACGTAATCCTTGGGGGTAAACCCCTTGGATCACGTGATTCTCGCTTAGCTTTTTAGGTATTCGCAGCCGACTTTAGTTAGGCTAAGCGAATAATCATGTTGGTACGACAGAGGCACAAAACCAATCATAAATCTACTACAATAGGTCTTGTCGTACACTCGTAAGTCTGGGGCTGTACTCGTCTTATCTTGTGTTTACAAATTGGTTCTGTAATGCTACTCGTCTCTTCTTACATGAGCTTTCTCCTTCTGCTACTATTCTATCAGATAGAATATGAAGTATCTCCACCGTGATGGACACCCGTGTCTGGCATGTAGATCTTACCATCCGGTGTCGTGCCAAGCTCTGGAAATGTGACAGGTCCGAGTGGCTTTGCTAAATTAGACGACGACAAACCAAAACGACGGCAATGTTCAGGCTCACGTTTGTGCCTAAAACCGAGTGTTCATCAACCACAACGCGCAGGACGGAATTTTCGGCGGATCCCCCACAACCAAGGCCTCCCCAGAGACGTGGGAGAGTGCAATCATGAGCCAGTGACGAATGGAACAACAATATCGAGTTCTAGGAAGCTCGCTCAACGCGCAACCCCGACCGGGAGGAGATTGCCACCAGACTCGCGGATTAGCCAACTCCACAGAGCCGCAAAGTAAGTATTATCTATACCTCCCAAAGCAGCGCGAGGCAACGGCCATCACAACCAATCAAGCGGACGCGGAAATTTAAAAACAAACACCATTGGCCACCACTGGACGGCTGCGGGAAGAAGGACCTCGGCTCACGCAGCAAGCCAGACCTAGGGCAAACTGTGGCTTACGAACACCATCACTACACCGCCGGGGTGCTACGGAGGCGCTAGGCCAGGACTTAGACTTGGTGGAATGCTAGATACTGACTACGATGCGGAGGGCATGCTGTAGGATTTTTCATAAAAACTAGGGCTACGGGAATTATCAGATTGCGGTGGGAGGGGCGGCTTGTCGAGCTGCTCTGCAATATACACGGACAATGGGAATGCAATGGGGTTGGAACAACAAACCTGGAGGTCATTGATTGAGTAGAGAGAAGAGCATACTTGCGATGCTTCCACCAATACACATTCCACAGCACCATCCTACTATGCGAGTGTATCCACCACCACGGCAACCTACGGCGCCTCCACTGACCCGCCCTCTACGCCACCATCTCGCACATACGCGAAGCAGCCGTAGCGCAGGCACTGGTACTAAAGCCACCACAACCGAAACCGGCACTGAAGCTGACGCAAGCACTAAGGGAAAAAAGTCGGAGAGGATAGCACCAAGCAAAGGGATGCAAGTTGAGACAGGACCACCACCGAAAACACCATCACCTATACTTCCACCACCGGGAGCCATGCAAGCAGCGGTGGTGCATGTTGCCCCCTTCGTTATAAACCAGGAATGATGGGGGGGTGGATTGAAAAGGATAATAAGGGAATCGAGACCATGGGGATGATTGAAGAGCATCGACCATGGAAAGCTGCGTCCCCCCTAATTTAGAATAGGAAGGAGGTTCTTCTGCACTACCAGATATGAATAGGACCGCCCATCGACTGGGGCACAAGGAAGATCGACGTCCCCTACCATGTCAACCACCAGTACAGATGCCTCGGGGACTTATGGACTGTGTAGGAGCGGGAATGAGATATATTGTGGTGGGAGGGGGACGAGTACACCTGAGGGATACATTGCGATTTCCGGGAATTGGTTGCCTGTTGTTTTTACCTGCATGGATTTTCTACCTATTGATATGGAATTTCTACCTGGATTGGGGACTATCAGGTACTTGCGCGATCATGTGTTTCTACAGATGGATTTGAGTTTTGATCTACGTCTACGTGACCAGTTCTTGTCGGATGTCATTTCGTTCTTCTTTTTCTGGGGGGTATCTGGTCTTGTATATAGCTATGGGGGCAGGGACTAGCCTGGGGTTGGATAATCCACCAGGCAGCGATCTTCGTCATAGGCTAGAATATTTTTGAATACGAGTACTGATTGATTAAGAAAAAAAATATTCTGCACATCAAAACCCCCCCAAAAAAACAAATTAAAGTTGAACGAGTAACAACGATCGTACTTGATAGAAACCAAGAGCCAGGATCGTAGGAAACAACAAACAAACAAGGGATATACAATATACTCTCAATATACGAATACCATCCGCTATATGTATGAATATGTAAAAAAAAAATTAAATTTTTTTTTTAAAAAATACGAATATGAGGGTAACTGCTACCTTAGTCTACCTTAGTCTATTTTTTTTTTTTCCCCCGAGCGTTCAAGTAGTTAGAAAGGAGAGAAATCTACAATAAAGTAGATACATACATAGAGGATGGATGATACATACCTTTCCGTCTTTTGTCATTTGTCAGAATGCATGGGTGGACATTTCCATTCTCGATTAGACAAAACTATCATTGAGCGGTTCTCGGTGTGAGGAAAGGGAAGGCGTCTCAAGAGCAGAGAAGCTACGGTAGAGCTTGTGTGATGCGTACCTAGGTAATAGGGGAAACTCGTTGAGTTGTTAATCTCGTGAGTTGCGCGAGGTTAGTACCAACCAGAGCCCAGGCTAGGTAAATTACTAAACGATAAGCCCTTCCTAATTTAGCTAGATAATTTTTCCGACTACCCAATTAGGTACTTACTCTAGTCATAACATTATTTTGTCTTGGGGGGCTTATTCTTATAATCTCGAGTATAGGTACTTTATGTATGTATGTGGGCAAGCGCAAATGGGTCAGGGGTTGTGTCTTTTGAAGCGTTGGCCCGTTATGCACTGTCCGTCCATTGGGATGTCTGCCTGCCTACTTCTGATTTCCGCTAGGTGTTCGTTCTTTAGGATCTGAATTACATGCTGGAGAGATATTTTAGCTTCTAGCTACCCATAAATCAGATCAGATCAGGTCAGTTATTTATACCTACTTTTGGTATTTTATTGTCTGATAGTTACATATTTTTCAAACGTTGGGGGCCAATTGCGCGCGGAGATATGCATATACATACATAAGCTCCTAAATTGAATGCTGTGTTGTTGTGGTGCCTGGTGATTAGGACTTGTGCCAGTCCCGAGTTTCGCATTCCGAATACCTCCGTCCAACGTCGGAATCAATCCTGAGATCAGCTGGTTATTTCTGTAGCTATAATAATTATCCCTGGGGGATTTCCACATGCTTCCAGTAACCTGCTTGCTCAATTGTGAACGAATTCCCCAATAGCCCAAACTTAAGAATGGCTTCACTGATCTCAGAAATAGTAAGTAAGTGATGCTAGCAGGAGGCTCATAAGCAAGACTGAGTTTTTCCCTGGTATGGTAGATAGCTTACTCCCATATTCCTCGAGCTGCTGAAATAGATATGCTGTAATGAATAATGAATGTCGTTTTTACTCGAGTTGTTTTGCAGGTTGACATCATGATTCCAGTAATATCTCTGTGCTCTGCTGTTTTGCTGCTATTGCTATCATCAAGACGGTTGCCCCTTTTTTTGTTGCGTAAATATGGATTAATGCTACTACCAACTTCTAAAGTGCACCTGACCCACAACGCCCCCCCGCAGCGCCACCCCCAAAATACCCTCTCTCCCCTCCACCTCTTCTCTCGCCAGATGTTCTCTCCCTTTCTCCTTATCACCTCCCTTCTCCTTATCAGACGTTAATTTTGTCTATCTCTCCACGCAGTTTCATTCTCCCCTTAAATCTCAACATCACTCTTGTACATAGGCGCCGGACCGCCCAGACTAACTTGGGCGTTCCTTCAATCCAGCCGGGCTTCCGGCTGGCTCATCATAGGCCACATATGAGTAATGAGTATATTAAAAAAAAATTAAAAAAAGGTGCACCCTGCCTTTTCAGCCTCATTATCAAGCAAATTGAGATCATACTGGTCCAGTAACCACTGCGATATCTCTGTGCTAAGTTGCTGTGCCGCTAAAGTGTTTGAGAGCGGAGCTTCCCGCGATTGTTCTGTGGGTTGGCATTTTTTTTTTGTTTGTGAATCAGTACTCGGATTCAAGCTACATAGCCAATGATGAGATAAATCGCTTTCCCAGATGTCCGGTAGTTTACCCTTCCTCTGGGCCAGTCCCTGCCCCTCTTTGATCTTCTAAATACACAAATTGCGCGGAAAATCTTGCTAAGAAATTGGTCACCGCCTCGCACCACTCTGGATACATATATATCTCTTCTCGCAACCACCCTTTCCCATCTCCTACCCAGGGGCATATCAACAAATGTGCTGCGTTCTGGGCTGTCTATCTATCTCACACCCTCCATTGCTTCTGTGGCCCTCGGTTGGTGACTATATACGAGTCCCTTCAGCGCTTGCCGGCTCAACCTCAATTACGGTAGTCTGCTATCGATGGGAAAGGATTGTCGGATGTGAGTTGATGTCAATAGCGCTGTGAGCCAATAATTGCTGTACTATCTCTGTGTATCCCTTATATGCCGCCACAAATAAGGGGGTACCGGTATCTCCGCTGAATATCTCTCCCTTCATGTTGACATCAATACCGCGGTGAGCCAATAATTGCTGTACTATCTCTGTGTGTCCTTTATAGGCCGCCACAAATAAGGGGGTACCGGTATTTCCGTATCCCCCCCCCGTGATGTTGACGTCAATAGCATCGTGAGCTAATAATTGCTGTACTATCTCTGTGTGTCCTTTATAGGCCGCCACAAATAAGGGGCCACCGGTAACTCTCCCTGCCTTCCCATTAACGTTGACATCAATGGAACTGTGAGCCAACAATAGCTGCACTATCTGTGTGTGTCCCTTAAGGGCTGCCACCAATAAGGGAGTACCGGAAACTTTCCCTGCCTTCCCCTTTATGTTGATGTCAATGGCACTGTGAGCCAACAATTGCTGTACTACCCCTACATGCCCGTCAAGAGCCGCCACAAGTAATGGAGTACCGATAACTCTCCCTGCCTTCCCATTAGCGTTGACATCAATGGCACTGTGAGCCAACAATTGCTGCACTATCTCTGTGTGTCCCTTAAGTGCTGCCACATATAAGGGAGTACTGGGAACTCTCCCGACCTTCCCATTCATGTTGACATCAATGGCACTGTGAGCCAACAATTGCTGTACTATCTCTGTATGTCCCTCAAGAGCCGCCACAAATAAGGAGGTACCGGTATCTCCGCTGAATATCTCCCCCTTCATGTTGACATCAATACCGCTGTAAGCCAATAATTGCTGTACTGTCTCTGTGTGTCCTTTATAAGCCGCTACAAATAAGGGGGTACCGTTACTTCCGTATGCACCCCCCGCGATGTTGACATCAATAGCACTGTGAGCCAACAATTGTTGCACTATCTCTGTGTGTCCCTTAAGGGCTGCCACAAATAAGGGGGTACCGGTATTTCCGTATGCCCCCCCCTTCACGTTGACATCAATGGCACAGTGAGCTAATAATTGCTGTACTATCTCTGTATGTCCGTTAATTGCCGCCACAAATAAGGGGGTAGCGGTATCTCTCCCTGCCTTCCCATTCATGTTGACATCAATGGCATTGTGAGACAATAATTGCTGTACTGCCCCTGTATGCCCCTCAAGAGCCGCCACAAATAAGGGAGTACCGGTAACTCTCCCTACCTTCCCATTCATGTTAACATCAATAGCACTGTGAGCCAACAATTGCTGTACTATCATTGAATGTCCCCGATGAGCCGCCATAAATAATGGGGTACCAAGGCATCCCAATGTCTCTCCCTTCACATTGACATCAATGAAACTGTGGGCCAGCAATTGATGCACTATCTCTGCATGTCCCTGAGCGGCAGCGGACTGTAAGGGAGTGCCTCCCTTTCCGTTCACCACATTGGGATCAATCTTATCATGCGCCAATAAGCGTGTTATCATAGCACTATTTCCATGACGAGCCGCAATATAAAGTTGACTATCTCCGCCGAGGTTTCGACTGTTGGAGTCAAAGTATTCCGATTGCTGCCAGGACCCATCCGTAAACTCTAGTAAAGAGTCGCAAGCGGAAACCAAGAATAGGGGGTTAGGAGGTTCAGAGTGATGAGCTTTATACAACTCCTTCTCAATCTCCGGAATTCGCATTCGTACCCAGCCCTGTTGTCTCCCACGGATCCAATTTCGATATGAAGGGCTAGGTAGGGCAGGACTTCCAAGGAACGAGCACAGGGGTTCTTTGAGTGTCTTGCGAGATTTACCAATGCAACCTACTGACGCATGCTCTAACCAATATAAATCAGCATATCCCAGGAAGGTAGTAATCCGACCATCACCCAACTGTGGCCCATGCTCATGTTCCTTTATCAATGCCGTTAGGCACGACTTTCCGGCTATTGTATGAGCTTCCACTTCGGTCCATTTCCCAACAATGAGGTATTCTTTGACAGAGAGATGGGCAAATTGAACTACGTTGGAACTTTCAGATTTGTCCCATGTCAGTAGGTTGCGGCAGAGATCAAGTAGAGTCTCGGCTGAGATCTCATCCTGCGACTCAGTTGCATATCTTGTAGCCTCAAGCAATATCTCCATTGTCAAAGGTTGCACCGTGCACATGACCCACATTAGTGCATATTTGGCCGCCTCACAGCCATACTCCTCCTCATCCTCGATCAGCGCATAGATTTGATCGTAAGCTGCTGTAAGATCTTTTGGCGCCTTCCCCAATTTTTGTCTGATATCCCGTTCAATCTTCATGGAAACCAGGAACTGGAGCTGTAGCTTAACCCATTGGAACCTGTAACATGTGTCAGCGAGTTCAGGAAATATTGGAGATCAAACTTACATTCCATTGGCTTTTTTACAAAGTTCAGCATAAACAATATTCTTGAGCTCAGGCGACCAGGGAGCCCTAGAGAACCGCTTATCTGTCTCGAACTCACGAATGATGTACCTCTCGATATCCTTCAAGTTATCCGTAGCCTTGATGAATAGATTGGGCACTTTTTTAAGCTCCATTACAATATCCTGGTCATCACGACTGGCCACAAAGATCTTGACCAGACTATCACACTGCAGAACAACATCATTCAAGAGCTCTAGCAGTAAATGACGATGCTTGGATTCATAATCAAGGTCTAGCTCATCCAGAGCGTCAATAATGATGGTTGTTTGCGGGTACATGTTAAGAAGGGACAATAATAAAGCCTTGTACTCTTCCCACTGGAGGACTCCTGACCTCCCTGCTGGAAAATCTTTCTTTTGGTCAGCCTTATAGCGGTTGAAGATTTCGTTCGGAAGCCCATCGGGTTGAAAAAGGCTTAGTTGCTTGATGATCGCTTGCAAGACCGTGAGTGGTTTTCTCCGTGAAGCTTCGCCGTCTCTTTTGCAATAAAAAAAGCAAAGCACTTCATTAGGATTTGTTGATAAAAGTGTCTTAATTAATTGGCATCTAGAGATATAGAGTATGTTAGCATTTCTAATTTCGACACCTTTGGAAACTTATTGTAACGTGCGTGAGTTTTGTTTTTCCAGCACCCGCTATAGATATTCCTCTGTGTCAGCCATAGTCAGTAGAAATGTGGTCGGATTTGTGGTATTTCTCCGGTGTGTACTGACGTATCCCATGCAGCCAAAGCATACTAGAGGCACTTGCACTCCTCCATTCCTTGTACTCAGTTCGATCAAAAAACCATTTCCCAGTGTCCTCTAACAACCCCTGCAGTGCAAGATTATGGGGAGCCTGGTACTCGGTATTTGTAATCCAATTCAATACACTTTCCCGCGTTTGATCTGCCAGAAACATCTTGTCAATTATTATTACGCATTGCGTATGATTCAATTCATACCTTGGACGGATTGATAACAAGCCTGTAAGTCCGACACAACTCTCTGGATTGGCTTTTCCAGGTCATCAAGGAGTTTTGTTAGTTCCTTATGATTGTGCTCTGCATCGGCAATGCTAGCTTTGATTACTGTCAGCGAGCACAATGTTCAGCCTTGTCATCCCTTAATCGCTACGGGTCCAGAAGCTTACCGCTCCGCTGGGCCAATTCGAGTTCTTCCGCTAGCAGCTGCTCACGATATTTGATCTTCTCCAGTAATTCACGTAAGCCTTCGGGATCAAGAATTGCCTTGAATACGCGGCCTATGTAGTGAAGTTAGAGCTATGAACAATATGTAACATGTGGGGATCTTCGGTATACCAAGTGTTTTCCTATGCAAGTGCTTCGCCGTTTCCACCAGGAATCCAAGAATCTCTTGGTAGATCTCCTCTACAGCAAGCTTCATGCTGGAGTAGTTGCGTGGTTTCGATATCGGCACAAGGTACAGTTCCTCATACGCAACACAGCGCACTATGAGCCTCCCAAGATACTCTGTTTGGGTGACAATCTCCACTATGCGATCCTTATGTAAGATTGCACCCTAGATCAGTAGGAAATTATATCAGAATATCGGAATTTGTAAGGTCGAGATAATCTACAAACCTGTAAAATAAATCTAACGATAGCCCAAGGAATTGCTGCGTGACCTGTATCATATTGCATGAGAGTGTCACCAACTGCGACAAACTTTGATATCCAGTTGATCAATTTATCCGCCAGATCACGGACAATAATCCTTCTAGATCTCTTTCCATCATCTATGGTATCGATCAACTTCTGTTTTTTGCAAATATCTCTAATCTCCGCAACAATCACCAGTAATTGCTTGGATGGCCCGGACCCCATATTGTCGGTCTCATCAAGCTTCAGTGTAGCCTGAAAATGGGTGCGGACATCCTCTGGAAGTTTCTCCCACGCCCCTTCCCAGAGTGAAAGGGTATTCGCCGCCTGAGCCTGTTGCTCAATCGCAGTTTGGGACGTTCCATCCGTGTTGGCTGACGCCAAGGTCGCTGGTACATGTCCAGAAGAAGCCACAGTATTGCCTTGTTCCAAGGCAGCGTTTGTGCCTGAAAATGCAGTAAGAAATATATCAAATGTTGTAGTCATGGGGGCTCATTACCTGCAGGATCTGTGCTCGGACTAGAATTATTCCCCACGAGGCATTCTGCTTCTCCTGTTTCTTCGATCTGTTGCAAGGGCTGATCAAATGGGGTCGTAGGAGTGCCTCGGGAAGTAGACCCCAACGGCAAAACCGCATCAACCGTCATCGTCGCGATCCTGTCCGAGGTAGGCCCTGTAGCTTGCAACTTAGTCCTGGTATCCCACTCGCATATATCCCATGGCTACTTACCATTGTCCTCGTCGGGGCCTGAAACCACAATCTGGGGCACAACAAACAATTGCCTCTCCGAGCACCCCCTCTCACTCGGTTCTTGTAGCCTGGTTGGCACCGGTTCCTGAGCACCTGGCTGCCCCAGGGGTGAATTGGCCTCCACCAGGTCCGGAATTTCCAGCGTGACTGCAACAGGGAGTGTGGGAGTGGGTGCTAGGCTAGTTGAACCACGAGTATCGATAGCTTTTATGGCCGCTAGCGATGCGGAGGGCGTTTCTGTGAGATTCTGGGTAGCGCCTGTATAGACATCTTCAGCGCTCGATGGAGGGACTGCTGGATCGGTCAATGACAGGGTACTACCGCAAGCAGATGACGCTTGGGAGCCCGAGGGCCTGCTCTTGGAGCGACTTAAACGTCTTTTGACCGAGCCCAGACCAGTCTTAATGATACCTCGCATTTCTGAAGCACTTCTGAAGCCGTTTGAAGTTCTCCAGGTTAGGTATCTGAGAGCTCAACGAATATATGATACTTGATAAACTTCTGCTAACAAGTCAACTCGTATTGCCGTTGAGTGTGATCATGTATGCTACCACAGCAGTTCGCGGCTCTAAACCCCACTATCGTGCATTGTACCTTGTCCAATGGGCTTCGCCGCCGGGGTACCGGTCTCACATGTCAGCCTAGAAATATGAAAAAGCAATATACATCCATCATAGTCGAGGGGTTTGACTACGGTACATCCATCCTGGTTAATTAATGATGTTATTATCACGTGATTCTCGAGCGGACCGATTAACGCTCTTCAGAATGAAAATGCTAGACAGTGGACTCAGGAGACTTGGCGCGTGGGGTGTGATTGTGGATTTATTACGCTACGATAACTTTGTGGTATGCTACACAGAGTCCTATCCGCAGCGGATTACATAAGTGTCGCCCCGTACTATTATTGGTGGGCTTGCGACCGAGCAGGGGGGAGTGACCGAGGTGAGACCTGCATACCTGGCACTCTTCAGCAAGCCCCACGAGTACCTCTATGCAAATTCTATATTGCTTAAA
>Ga0307511_10003474_pt1 | contig 16192 bp, 16 predicted proteins | sample 13_EM_MG_FD_200266 | JGI IMG/M metagenome (GOLD analysis project Ga0307511, IMG submission 200266) | Populus trichocarpa ectomycorrhiza microbial communities from riparian zone in the Pacific Northwest, United States - 13_EM | ecosystem: Host-associated > Plants > Roots > Unclassified | place... | reverse complement strand
CCACTGGGATTAGCTCCATATTCTCATTCACAAACACCCCGCTAGATTCATACCTCATCATACACGAGGGTTCGTGTGTGTTGTTCACTCTTAAAGCCAGAATAGCTTGCAGTCGCGGTTTCAGTTATCTGTTTCAGTTGTTCCCCTCAACAACATATCCGCACATCTTCTTTTCTCATCGTGATTTCTTTTTCCACGTTCTCAATCACTGGATCGATTCCTCCCTCACTCCTTACTTCTTTTTTCTGCCTGACCTGTGTGGGGGAGGTGGTGAGCCGTCCGCTACATCTACCTCTGCACCCTCCTTCGTCACCGGGTCGAATCAAAATCGGCATTATCTGATAAATAAACACCTCCCACAATTCAAAAGCCTTAGCATTCCACCTCATGGAGCTAGACGGTGACTTCTCATCACCGGCGAGTCGAGCCCGGTACAAGTCTCAATTGATAGAAGGCACGAACTTCCCTGCAGACTGCACCCTTGCCAACCACTAAGGTACAAATATTGAATCTAACTCTACAACACAGATATTCTTCGTGAAGATGACCTTTACAAAGTCCTGGGTGCCCCTAAGGATGCCACCGCTTCAGAACTTCGACGATGCTACCTCGAACGCTCGAAAATGACCCATCCAGACCGGTTACCATACCATGAATCATCGACGGCAGCATTCCAGCGTCTAGCATTTGCATATGAGATCCTAAAATCTCCGTCATCACGACGAATTTATGACAAAGCTTCCCGTCAAGGTGGAGGCGGTCGAAGAGCGTCTACATCAGCACACTCACTGAATGGAGACCAGACCTTCCGAGGGGCCGTTGAGGCTATGCTATACGAGTTTATGACTGGAGACTTTGCTCTTGTCAAAAGCTTAATACAGTCTTTGAATAGGCAATACCCGAATTTGGTCAGCGAAGACGCAATTGACGGCATTGAACGCAGTTGGTTCCGGGTCAGAGATCTTATCATCAGCACTCGACACTACGCGCTCTTGGTATCAATTGAGCTTGGAAGGATAAACCGAGTGCAGAAAAAACTTCGTGCGTTGGGCTACTTTGATGTATTTGGGAGGATGAGGATGACTGCTCAATTGGTTAAGGTTACTCTTGCCGTGCCGATGAGAGTGGATCGGGCTCTAAGGCTAAGGGAAGAGCGAGAGAGGAGGGCGACCGAGGCTGGGTGGAATGCAGCAGAGGGCATGGGGTTTGATACAATTGAGGGAAAGGTTGGGAGGAGGGGCGGAATATTGAATGAGAGGGTATTTAAGGTTTTGGAATTCATTGTGGGTGAAAGTGCGGAGGACCCGGAAGCAGATGCGGCATGGATTGCCTCAACATCAAGGGCAGCATAATTATAATGATGGGCAATGGAGTAGGTTGGGGGATTATTACGGAAAGGATGGCAGTCGGACTTGGCCTTTAGAGAATGGAGGGAAAAGACATAATGACGGGGGCAGTACACTGGTGATCGGCACTTTGAGGGATCGGCTGAACCTGGCAGCATGGTATTATGGCAGTGGGCTTGGGGTTACCTCTATGTGGGCTATTCACGCTCTTAGGGTTTAGGGGGGTAAATACATTCATGGGCTTTTTCCTATTCATCCTTTCACACTATTATTTCTTTAAATCATCATCTCTCCCTTTTTTATGCACGGTATATACCTGCCCCCTACTAACTATGGGCACTGTTGGAATAGTTTGGAGATTTCTTCTGTTACTTGTTTGGTTGGGTACGGGTTTTTGATGTTTGAGTGGCGTTTACGTTGTATTGTGATCTTTTCTTGTTTACTTTTTTTTTGTGTGCCCACTATCTATCTTTGTTTAACATGTGAAAGTGCAATATGGGGAATCTTTCGAAACTTGTTGGCTTTTTCTTTTTATGATTCTGTTAGATTGTCTTAGACTGGGATTAACATAACAAACGTTGTACGGTAACAATTCTTGGGGGTCAAGGGGCTGTCTTCTATCATATTACTTTAGCGTGTCTGGTTCTCTTTTATGGACTTTATGATTCTCTTGTATTTTTTTTTTGCTGGGATACACTCTTATATGGGAAGGGGCAAGTGAGGTAGTTGTAGGTGGTTTGCAAGCGGTAGAATGCTGGCTTACTGCTTTACGTACTATACTTACTTGCACAAAACCAGAAGAAAAAAAAGGCACCAGTTAGTTATGATATTTACGATGAACGGCTTTTACGAAATATAGTTCATTTGCATTTCTCATTAGGATTGTACAAAATCTTATAAGATTACCTAAGTGAGTCTCATCCCTCAACTGATGGGTGTCAGGAGTGCATATATATCACAGAAGAGAGAAGAGAAACGGCGGCCATCTTAGTTCATTGTGTCACATGTACATATCCGCCCGCGCCACATGCAGGAGTTCGGCTGATATGGAAACCCGGTCGTCTGTTTCAAAATTCCCTCTGCTGATATCAAGCACGTGGTGTAGGTGGCAGCGTGGCAGAGTTCCAAAATACTGTTATCAATTGAAATTCTTCTTTCTCTCTACCTAAACGTGAAAGCGCTCAATGTGAAAAAACAAAGTGGTAAAAGTTAAGTGGAGGAGAGGCTATAAAAAATGCATCATCAATAAAGTAGGAAAATCGTTATGTTGGTGAAAAAAATCCGTCAACGACTGCACTCGGGAAGGGAACCGCCTCTGTCGATCTTGATGTGCTATCAATGCAGTGCTTAAAATCAACGTGGGTATGTAACTATTTTGGGCCTGGTTCAGCTGAAGCAGAATGTCCCATCGACTCTTCAGAGACCGTGTATCCTCTCAAGTTATTAAACAACGTCGTCTCTCAATGACTTCTCCACCCTACAATCGAATCGCCACGAACCTAGGTCGCTGAGGGAAGCTATGGGCTCAACCTCTCGATCCTCCACGTCATACTCTCGGGGGAGTCGCGAGTATACTGGAACCTATCGTGGAGTCTGCTCGGTCGCCCTTGCTATTGTACAGAGTGCGAAGTTAGCCATCGAAATCCAGTCAAAAAGACATGCATGATGCTCTATGTATGTGTACCAATGTGGGGTGTACTTCACGTTTTCCCTTATATTCATTTTGTTGAACCAGATCAATGGGGCCAAAGAAACACGGGGATAAAAGGTTGATGAGGAAAAAGCAAATATATACCCAAAACTCAATCACAGTAGGGACGATACGCAGTCCTCCCCAAAAATGAGGAACGGGAATCTTCTCCTGACCCTCAAATTTCTCTTCGACCGACTTCACTCTTTCTTCCAGTTCTTCTCTGCCTTGCAGAATGGTGCTTTGGCGGGAGGCCCATGCTCCAATTCTGCTTCCTCGAATTCTATTGTAGTAACATGTCAACTCACGTGACTTTAAAGTTTTTTTTTCTTCCAAGTCAACCTCGCAGGAGGACCTTTGGGATGGAGCACTAGAGAAATCAGTAGCTTCAGTACTGACCTTGTGTCATAGTAGATTTGGCTTTCTTCAGTTGTCAGCCTTTCTGTGATACCCTCAACCCTAACCTGTCGCTCAAGCTCCCTAAACCAGAATGTGAGTGCAGCTTGTGGGTTGCTGTTGATATCCTTCGCTTTGTGGGAGGTCTCCCAATTGGAGTAAATGACAAAGCCACGGTGGTCAAGCTCCTTGAGGTAAACAATGCGAGCCGAGACCCTTCCGGAGGATAGGTGTGCGGTCGAGAGAGTTGTAGCTTCAGGCTGGGGCACATTGGCCTTCACAGCTTGGGAGAACCAAGTGTGAAATTGTAGAAAAGGGTCTATGTTACCAAGTCAGCATTGCTCCAGCAAAAATGGCGGCCACAGCGAGGTTGGCTTTTCGGTACCATCTTGTACGGAATTGAGTGTGGGCATTGGGGAATATATGGAAATGCTAAAGAGTAGTGCGTCATCACAGATGGGCGGTATAACAGATTGACAAGGTTCAAGACATAAGAGAAGACGGAAGGGTCCAAAAAATTCTTCAGGGAAGAGATGCAACTCACCATCGTCCAGATCATCTCGTTCGAGTTCTCCAACTGTGTATTGTCCATCATTCGGTGCAACTTCCCTCAGATCACAAAGTTACAAGTCAGTTTTCCCATCTCACATACTCCAGCAACCCAACCGTCTGCCCGCCAAAATATGACAGCTCAGAACATGGATTATTTTGTCCGATTTTCTGCATGGGTCGATTTCTAACGTGGATATACATGTACATGATGGGAGGTACTTACAAATGAGCTTCTCCTCTACACTAGCAGCAAGCTTACTGGCATCCGAACCAGAGTCGGTGATTGGCGAATGGTTACCCTCGAGCTTAGCTGGGGCCGAGGTGGTAGCCATGGTAGAGAAATCGCAACGCTTCCTGATTGTGGGGAGAGTCTTGTGGGGAGAGTCTTGGAGGTGGGGTAGAAGAACAAAGGCCAATTCTTATAGCAGGACAAGGCGTTGTTGAGGTCGCTGTAGAGTCATGGAAAGACCTAGCGCCGGCAATAGCCAGTGGTCAAAAACACCAAAGTCAGGGAAAGAGCCATCAAAATAGCTATTACGCGAAGAACAAATCGTTCAGATAAGAGTTGACGACACCTCGCAGGGCCGTGACGAGCTTGATAGGCCAATATCTTCTGTGGTAATTTGCAAGCATGGCTGGCTCGAGGGACGTACGCACGACAGGACGAGATATTGGGCTGGGAATGGGGGCCCGAAGGTGGCGCAAGCTGGTTCAGAGGGTCTAGGATGATGGAATCCAAGAGTAAGGGTGGGAAGAGGATATACAGTGGGCGGGCATTGGATATTGTGAGGAACCACAAACAGCCTCGGTGGGGATTGGAGGGGATGTTGGAGAATCTTGTAGCACCATGGCTGCACAGAAAAAGTACATTTAATCAGGCAACAAACAGCAAGTTCACATGACCTTGCGCAGTGAGATTCTACCCAATTGCAGCGTCCTCCACCTTTCTGTCTCTTTCATCTTTTCTTTGGAAGAGCTCTTTAGACATACCGTATACACCCCAAAAGCATCCCACTCATCCACTCATCCATAGCGAATTCCGGAACTGGGTGAGGATGCCGTGAGTCATTATGTAAGAAGGCATGGAGGCAGATTCGGGGTTTACATGCATTGGCAAGCCTGGTATACGGGATTAGGGCTATAGTCTACAGTAACTCGGAGTCTGGATGCCTGGTGGATGCTAATGGACTCGCTTCACCCACCGACACTAAGCCAGAATCTATTGAAACTGCCCAGAAGACGTCACTGGTGCATCTAGCTATCGAGGAATTACAGATTGATATTACGGGGACGTAGGTAGTCTCCAGATAGCAAGCTGTATGTTGATAGCCTTATCGATATCGCCATTTGAAATATGAGGCCGGCAGTGCAATCCGAAGAGTGCACAGACCTGTTCTATGAGAGAAGGCTGCACGTGGATATGTCCAGATATCTTCTCATCCTTCTCAGCTGTAAAATCTCTAAGGATTTCTGTATGTCTGAGATTCCGGAAATATATGAACCAAGCACGAAATGTTGCCAGCTGCCAGTACTCAACGGTGTCGATCAGGTAGCTTACCTGCATGCTTCTACGCAGCGTTTTTGCCATAGTAGCCTTGTGCCCATACACTCACAGGCCTAGTGGTTTTGACAGTTTGCATGCAGAACAACCGTGGCTTCCAAACACTGGCATGGCCAAACTTTCTTCCGAATTTGCATCTCTTCTTCAATCATTGGCAGGAAGAGTACTTAATAGGCGTGCAATCGGCGAGGGAGCAATAAAGAAAAAGCAAAAGGTACCCCGCGCCAGTGAACACGAGTCGGGATAGGGCAGACAAGCAAGGTATAAAAATGCCACCACAAACTGTTTCATCATTTATCACGGTTGATTACTCACACCATTGAAGTTGACGTCTGTAAACGAGGAATCGGACGAACAGGGTAATGCAGAAAGCTCTTTATATTAAATACCGCCAACACATCCATTAGCATCTGTCTTCCAGGGAAGTCGCAGATATTTCGCATGTGGATCGACGCCTACATACCTCATGTGACATGTTACTGCTGAAAAACGGCGTGGCCCATTGCCTTGGTTCGAGAGCGACCCTGGCCAGCAGTAGGTCTTCTGTGTCAACTGCATTAACTCCATGTGTGGGTGATCATGGCGCTGAGCTCGATTCGAGTAATCCCAGGCGGAGCCACAGTCAATGGTTCCTCTGAACGTTAATGTGGATGGTGACGTAGTGTTGGGTGCAGATCAGAAAAGCACACCTAGACCGGCGAGTTGGGAGAGGAGGGATAGTCTTCTACCCCAGACTAGGCTGCAGCCTGGGGTCATTTTGACAGATTCAGGGACAAGGGCCCACAGCTCCGGTAGGGTTGAACACAAAAATCTCCCATTCGTTCACCCAGCCCATCCAATCCATTCCTTGGGGTCTATGTTAGGCTTATTTCATTAGCCAAGGAGTACGGGAGCCTGGCATCGCGAAACCAATCTGAGTCGTTCTAATACCCAATGGTGCGAGCTAAGAGTATGCTCGTGGGGCTATTATCTGAAAGCCATGCAGTTCTGTCGCCAGTCGGAGAGCCCCACACCGAGCCAACAACTTTGGCGAGCCTCCTCGCCCTCCCCCCTCGTTATCTCGTATTCATGGTCCCCCAGTCTAAACTCTGACTTTGACTATGAGAAGTGGCCTTGGTTGGTCCCTGGAGCAGAGTTTTCTGGAGCATAGCAGCCGGCATTTTCCCCCTCTTGCTCTTTTCTCTAGCGATTCCTTTTGTACAAGGTGGTCCCCAGTCGAAAACATCCCCGCACCCTCCTCTCACACGTGGGAGCTTCAGTCTATCACAATCCACCCTAAAAATCCCTCCCACAAGGCCCAAGGGTATTTGTGGGACCTCTAGCCCTTATCAATGGGCCCCCCAAAATACCACCCCCCTCAACTACGATTCAGATATTCCGCCAACGCCTTCCTTCTCTCCCTCTCCCACTCTGCCTCCTTCCTCGCACTCTTCGCATCCAACTTTTTCTTCACCACTTTCGCCTCCGAGCGACTCCCACTACCAGACCCTTTCGTCTTCCTCTTGCCCTTACCCCTATCCTTAACCTTCACCCCTAAACCCACTGTGTCATGCTTTGGCTTCAATTTCACCGCCATCGGCACCCTATCCCCCTCTGCACCTTCTTTCCCTAGTCCAACCTTCTTATCAGGATCCCATCCCCGGGAAACAAGATACTTCAATCCCTGACTCGATCTATCAAGGTGATGCGGGAGCTCGGAGTGTGGGAGGGATGACTGGTGGGCGAGGGTATGCTGATGCGTCTCTGGATTGTGGATAGGCAGGGAACATATATCGCAAACTGGGAGGCGGTAGGTATCTCTCGTTACCACTACCTCCTCTTCATCCTCTTCCTCCCTCACGGTACTGGCGGTGGATTCTACCCTTTCTACATCCCCTGCCGTAGTTGTCGGTGTGGCACCCGTAGCCAAAGCTGGTGTCCCTGGCGTTGCTTTTGGCCCCTTCAGCACGAGGTTCAGATAAAACGATGAAACGTCTGTACTTGTCGTCGTAGCCGTTGTTGCTGCTGGTGCCACTGACGCACTTCCGGCTTTTACGAAATTGATCCTTTTCCGCGATATTCCTGCTCCATACGGTTTATGCCTTCTCCAGTCCTCGGGGCCGATATATTCCTCCTCATCACGGTCGTCCATGTTGACTTGTCGTCTAGATGTTTATGTGCAAGAGCCTGCAAGTATATGTACCAAGATGCAAGTGGATGTGCAATAACATGTGGAAGGGTGGTCTCGTGACCAGTCACTTTTTTGGTAAAGCACGCTTATGTCAGCGACTCAACCACGTTGTAAGGATAACCTTGTACTGTACATACATAAGTAACCAGGCCTCCCGTCGTCAATTCCCCAACAGCTACTTTATAGTACGAGATCACTTTATAGTCTATTGATTCAGCCCTCAAACGAGATACATATTGATAGCCAAGTAGCTTGGCCCCAAAAAATAAATCAGTCTGGCCACGAGAACAGTTAGTTTGGGTATCATAAATGGTGTTATTAATATATATCAATAAGCCAATTTCCCAAGAACTTATGTAGGTACATGTATGTACTGTACATATGTAACCTTTGCTATCTCTTGATAGGGAAGGGCCAGCATTCTCAACGTTCGCCAGACTATGCTCCAATTATGCCCATTTCGAGATCACAGATAATGTCCTCCGAGCCTCATTGATAATGTAAAGATGGGCAACTATTCGGTTTTTCTCGGCTATCATTTCTTTTGTGTTTTTGCGTAAAAAAAGTTAGAACCTTACTTCTTAAAACCCTCATCTCTTTCTCGTTACCCTATGGTGAAACTCCAGCTGCACACAAGATTTCAACCAAGCAATTCGCTTCAATTCGCTGGCACAACCCCTGCTGACAGGTATTTGTGTGGCCATCAGGTCGGGGGGGGGGATTTGAATGTTTGTTCTGCTATCGCAAGAGATAAAGTCAGTCTGATTAACATTCAGTCTGGCTGATTGTATATCTACTCCGTATTCTGTTGCTCCTATTGCTAACATGCGAAACCTTCCTATCATATTTTTTTTCCTCTATCATGCTTCATTGTGCTCCAAGTTGTTACAAGTTACAGCCAACTAAACCTACTGCCTGTTGGTCGTACTTACAATCACGTGCTCTATCATTTGAGTTTGGGCACAACGGATCCAGTCTTATTACCCTGAATTCTAATCTTTTTTATTTTGTCAATCTCGCTTGACATATATATCATCATCGTGCGCCGCTCTTCTATAGTTAGCAGGGTCATTTAGGCTCGATAAAAAAAAAGTAGTACTTTACCATAACTACTGAATCATCTCTTCTTCCTTCAGTAAATTTTGACCATCGTGTTCTATTACAGTGCATCACACAGTTGCTCACGGCTTTGATCAAGTCAGGGATTCGTCGACTCGCCAAGGGTACTCGACCCACCCACAAGAACACGACCCATCTGGTGTTCCAGGCACATCCTCGCATATCTGCACCAAATAGGACTGGAAAACTCTTCCAAATTAACTATAAGAGTGGAGTTGTCTAAATATCCTTCTTCCAACGAAGAAGGCCGTAACCAGTTCACTAGCAAAGCAAAAAAAAAAGATTAAAAACCAACCCGAACGCCTGCCCCTGCCCAGACCCAAAACCCAAAGTAAATTATACAGAATCTGCAGCAGAAAGCCACTCTAGTGAAACCATCTAGACATGGTATGAAAGAACAGTAAAGGATCTAAGAAAAGTAAGGAGATATAGAAAAGATATATCCACCCTCCTCCCCAATCCCTAAATTTCAAAGAAAAAAAAAGCGCAGGTAAACAGACCCAAGGAAGAAATCAAACGCTAAAGTAACCCAACTTTTCAGTAAACCCACCACCATATTAAATGCATATAATCGTCTCAGATGCTTTGCCGTGAAGATCTTTCAGCGAGAGCGTGGGTCTATCCCACGACTGTTTGGAATATCTGGCCGCCCTTAACCAAGTCGAAAATCCTACCCATAACCGCCGCGGGGTATCCGCGAGACCTCATCTCATTCAGCACGGCCATTGCACCAGCTCGGTCCTCGACAGCTAGGTATGCCCTTGTCATAGCCTCGTAGGTGCTTGGTTCCCGCCGAAGTTTCGAGTTCTCGTTGGAGTTGAGCATGTCGTACACCAACTTGGCGTTCCCGATGTTCTTCTCGAGTGCCCAGCCGTGGATCAGAGTATTGGCGATATACGGGGTCATTTCTACTCGAGACTTCTTCATATCTTCAAGGTACTTCGGGGTATCATGAACACGGTGGTTGGCGACAAGGGCTTCAAACAGGGCTTGGTACAAAATAGCGTCTGGCTTGACGGTACGGTTGCTCATGGTCTTGTGGAAGTAAGCGAGGCAGCACTCAATATCATGAAGGACGCAACCCTTGGCATGAATAAGTGACGCATGGTGTGTGCATTCGACCGGAACCCTCTTCTTCTCCATCATATCCAATACTCCTTGTGCAGCCTCAATATCCGGGGGGTCAAGGCTGGCATACGCATCAATGAGAAGTTTGTAGGTGTGCCCAGTTGGCTCGATCCCGACGGTCAGCATGCGTTGATAATATTGGAGAACCTTCGCACGGTCCCGCTTGGTGATAGCAAAGAACTGGATCATCGAGTTGTAGGGGGCGGCGCGGGGCTTGTAATTCGGCATTAATTCCATTTCTTGGAATAGCTGTTCCGCAAATCGCTCATCGCTGACACGGCAGAGGGCGTTAATCATGGTTCCATAAGTGACAGAGGTAGGTTTTAGACCGAAGGCTCGCATTTCAGCGTAGTAGAACAAGCAATCATCCACACGTCTAGCACGGGCTAGCTTGCCAATGACAGCATTATACAAGAACGGAGTAGGAAAAACATTCTGGGCCTTGGATTGTTCGAAAAGCTTCATGGCCTCAGAGGCTTCATCGAAGGTTTCGTGGGACTGTTTCAGGTTGACAATGAAAAGACCATAGGTGTTTGCCGAGGGTACACCACCAATTTGTGCCATTTCATCCCTATATGTCGCCGCGCGTTGGTGTTCTCCGGAATTGAGGCAAGCAGCGATCATGGAATCGTAAATGTAACACCATCCAGATCGAACAGAGTTAAATTCCGAAAGCAGAGGAATCTCTTTCTTCGCCGTCGCAAAGACATCGTTGCAGGCATCCATATTTTTCATGCGAGTAGCGTGTCCAATGAGCCTAGCAATAGTCTGATATTTCAAGGCCTTGCCATTATCCTTGGTGTTCCGGAAAATCTTCATGACCTCGTTAAGTCCCTTCTTCTTGTCAATCATATTGTCGATAGAGTTGGAAGCCCTGATATCCATCTTTACCCAGTGAGGGTCTTGCTCCTCCTCAGAGCCTTCACTAGCGACCAATGTGGGAGAAGCCAGGGAAACATCCTGGGTATATGCAATAGGAAGCTGGGGCTGTGACTGCGCAATAAGATAATCGTGCCACGACTGAGCGAACTCTGGATGTATATTGGATGCATTCAAAGAGATAGCATGGGATACAGTATCCCGAGTGAAGTTATCCAGTGGCAAGGTCTTCATTGCAACGCTTACGGTTTGTTCGAAACGATGCAAATCCTCTATCATGGCGTTACTTCCTTCAGCTAGAAGACAGCAAGCATTGAGCTGCAATAAAATACCGAGATGGGCCCAAGTCATTTCAAGCAATGGTACGGTGCTGCAAGCTGCAATCAAAGATTTGATACAGTCAGCAGGCAAAGGTCCCTCAGGAGTATATCCGCCGACCTTCCAGATTTCGCCAGCAACCTCTGCACTAAGCAATTGGCGAGCATTAAGGAAGTCAATGATATTCCTCCACCCCGCGGCTACCGCCCACGACCCGGGTTTCGAAGCTGGTACAGACTCAAATCCAGAGATCATGTTGGCAACGGTCTGCAGCGCTTCCGTAGAAAGGCCGTTGTCAAACAATAGCTTCACATAGGCCACAGTAGCACCCAAGTCGAGGTGGGAGGTTCTCTTTGAACACAGTAGCTCCGCCCACACCTGTCTTGCAAGGTCCAATTTGTGAGTCCTAGTGCAAAGGGCTAGAAACGCGGTCTTTGCATCCATAAGGTCTTCGGCCTTTGGGGTCCAGTTCAATTCCACCTCTTGGGTTTCGGTTTCCATAGATCTCATAATTGCCAGTAGATTTTGGTAAGCGTGATTCGCAGCGTCAAAGTCTCCAGCGTCTGCTGCTTTGGCCAATGTCGACATGGTCCAATAACAGTGGAAGCTACCATTGGCAGTGAATTGGTTGACCCAGTCTAGAGCATTTCTGAATTCACCCTTGTAAAGGAAGCCCTCCACGAAACCCTCCACGACAACATCGGGCCTCTCTCCGCGCTGTGCAATAACTTTTTCTAGGAAAGATGTTGCCCCAGCAGTATCACCTATGGTAACATAAGCCATCACTAGATGCTTGTAAAGGCTATCCTTCTCACTCTCGGTAACCGAAGTCTTGACTTCCTCATACATCTCCAAGACGGAATGAAGGTCCTTGTCCTTTGCGAAAGCATCAATGAAGTTGAGGTAGATATCACGATTGGGCCTGACGCCGCTCGCCTCCATCTGGTGTAAAATCTTGAACATTTCTTCGGTAAGTCCACGCCGAGCACAAGCTTCAATCAAGGTGGTATAGACATCAACTCCATATACTCTGTCCTTGACCACATAGGTGCTAGCGGCAAAAATCTCAAGAGCAACTAGAATTCCATCACCTTCTTCCACCGCACCCACAAAAAGAGCATGTTGAGAGGGTGCAACAAATCCAAACCGACCGACTTCCTTCGCCTTCAACTCACGAGTAGCATCCGCACTGCGAGCACACTTGACAAGGGAAGTCAGGAGAATCGAGTAGGTCTTGGTACTTGGTACCAATTTACGGTGAAGGAGATCTTTGTAGACATCCAGAAGGTAGGAGATACGGTTATCCAACACTCCCAAGCGCATCAATTGAGCCTTGGCAGACAAGAGGCAGTTGAAAGTTTCGGTGTTTGGCTCAAGCCCGGACTGCACCATGAACTGAAACTGGATCGTGATATCCTTGAATCGTCCCTGACGCTTCAGCTTCTCGAGTTCGGCATTGAATTGGTCCACTGGAGACAGAGTTTGAGTTACAGCTTCGGTGTCAGGGGGACTACCTTCGACTTCAGCTGTAGCCTGCATCATCGTATCGACATTGCAAGCTGTCTCTACCTCACCAGCTCCTGTGAGGGACTCCACCGGGGAAGGAACAGGTAACTCCGAGGCATCCACAGCTTCCACCGCCGCTTCCGCCGCTGCTTGTAGGTCCTGGGTCTGGTGTTGAGCCTTCGACCAGAGGATCTTCTTTGAGAAAAGATACCTTCTTGCATCTTTGTCTAGACTGTCGTCGAGCTGTTGCCCGTGAGTGGGATAGAAGGCGTTGTTTGAATCATTAGATTGGGTGGCGTGCGTAGATAGGGCACGACTGCCAGTTGCTGTAGGACGTCCACTCGAGGGGTGCCTATGTGTGTTTACTTGGGCCTTGATTATGGGGAGGGACTGCGAAGCAGCAATGACTTGCTGAGCGTAGTTGCCATTGACAAAGTGTTTGGCGATACCCTGACGGGCAAGGTTAGCGAACGGTTTGAACACCATTCAGATCAGAATTTTCGAATCTAAAGACAAGTTAGCCATTGTATGAACATGCCCATACGGTGACAAAGCCCGAACGTACATGAGCTATCCGAAATTATAGTGTTGCAGTCATGGAAGGCGACAGAGAAGTCGCCGGTTGTCACACGATGTGATGAGATAGGATGAGAAATCGGATGTTTTGGGGGAGCCTTGAAAAAAGCTTCTGTTTGAGTAAGGTGGTATTAGCAGTGGACTGGCTCTGTACTGGGGGGATATCCGACATACTTGGTGGGGGTTATGGGGGATAAATTGGGTGACTGGAGATGTCGTTAGATGCTGTCGGAGGAATCGCTTGGGAGGAAAGGGTCGCAAGATATATTTGAGTTCCCGGCAGTGATGACTGATAACTTTTTCCCACCCATCCGAAGGAAGTTTGGCGCAACCGCTTACAAGCACTACCTACGTACCACACGAAACATTCAAAATAGTCTGCTTGCCACTGCGTGTGTGCCTGGTGAGGGTACCTGGGGGACTCCAACAAGCTGAGTGGGTTTACGATCGGTATCCCTAAGCAGGGCCTGCATCGAGCAATCCGGCTTGAGGGGCACACAGGTACCTCTACAAAGGTACATATATACGCCGCAGTATATTTATTAATTCGATACAGGCTCCGCATCACCAGGCGCTCTCTTAACATTTTACATCCCACAGCTTCCCCAGGCGCCCCGATGGGCGACCGTAGCGGGGCTTTTGTCAGGCCGCTTTCCGAATCATTTTCTGCCGTTGCAAAAATTTCAGCGGGCGGTCTATGTCGGCATCAGGGCATTGCGCGAACCCTGCGTGTCTGGGCGCTGAGACGAGAATCTTGCGGGAGCTAGGGCTCGAGAATGGGTGGGGTTGATGTCATGTTACAGATGCACGCAAGGGGGGGTGAGTAATAGACAAGCTGATCATGAGGCTGACATTCAGGGCAGTGACAGGGCTGATTTGAGGGTAACTTGTGTAGAGTACAGTACATGTGGGGAAAGTAAAGGCACAAGGGCAGCCAGTTAAGTTTTATTCGGCCACAATTGCCAATCGCAATTGAATTTTTCTTTCTACGGAGGGCCGGATCGATTGTCGTAGTTTGGTTTAATTAGCCCTGGTCTCGACTCGAGGCTCGGCCAGCTCTCGCTTATTGGCGCTACCTAGGTATAGGGATTGTTCCTGAACGACCTGCGTATGCATATGCACATGCAGGTCTCAACCTGGCAAGAAGATACTGTAGTCTGGTTTTGCAAGAAGGCAAAAGCTATTATCGTACTTACTACGCACAGGTTTCAGTTTCTTACTGAAGCCTACTTACTACCATGCTGCTTTATGGATCAACACCTTGTACAGATGAATATGTGTGAATGTAGCTAGCCGGTACGTATACTCCACGAGACCATGCTGCAATTGCCTTTAGAAGATCACCGACTAGGTACTCATGCTGCTAAGAAGGATGTCAGTCACGTTTGTCATATGCGGATAATACCATGTCCTTGGGTATCTACTGAGCCGGTGCTTCATACAGAGTTGATATCCTCCTCTTTACCACCCTCGCTATCACTGCTACTGTTTTCAGTGCCCGACTCGAAACCTCAACCCTCCCGACCTGTGGCCCTTGTATGGTTGGGATCTACCGGTATATGTTTTGACCTTCTTGACCTCCCTTCCCTGCCCCTTCCTTGGGTCCCTAGCCCGCATCTTAAAGAGCCAACCAGTAATTATGGTGTAAGTAGCAAAGAAGGCGACGAGAACAAAGAGGTTAAGCCCCCCAAGTACAGTCAAGCCTCTATAGCTGCATCCTCTAGATCTACAGTACTGGCACCTCTCTTACTGCATTCCAAACAGGGGTGTTACCCTCAGAAGGTAGGAGTTGGAGATAATCCTAGTAGAATTGTAAGGCTATGCCAGAGAGGTGCTTCCACAGCATCAGCGGTAGCCCTCGCAGGGGTCTGTCTCATTAATTGCCTAAACCCGTCGAAGTAGAACTAGATGGCCTGATAGGTGCCGATAGATAGTCTTCTCGGGACTTGTGGGTGTGAGGGAGTGTAGAGAAGAAGGAAGAGTAGAACGATTGCAAGCCAAATGTGGGCACTATTTACGGTTACTAGAGTACAACGGCTGGTATGTATGGTCTGCCGTATCGCCAAGAGGTAGGTTTTGGCACCGATAGAATACGTCTCCCATAGAGCCATGAATATAAATGAGCGCACTTCGGATCTAGTACATGAGGTTTGCTCACACCTGAATCACCATTAGAGATTTGGATCCCAAGGGTGGAAGTACATTACACATACCTAGAGCCCCAGCGACCAGACCGGCGGATATGCATACACTTATAAAGGTGAATCTCAGGAAAATAGTGTGATGTAGGAAGAAGAGGATCTGCAAGTATAGAGAATGTAATAAGTGAGATTGGGATGTAGCCGCCACATGACAACCCATCTCTCTCTCTCTCGCGCCTTAAGCTTCAAAAATAGTCTTCCTCGGTTTCTGACTGATTCCCTTTGCTTGAAGTCTGTGAAGGGGGCCTGGGGGATTTAGTCGAAGATTGCTGCTTAAGTAGTAGGTATTGAAGGGAGTACTCCTATACAGAGACTAGTACTCCTAAATATTGAAGGGTTATTGCTTGTTGCTAGGAGATCATGATGGTCATCCATACTCGGAATCGTTGCCTATAGGTATTTAAAAGTATATGTAGTAGACCATCCGTAGTAATAATATAATAGATGATCTGGTTGACACAACCAACCACTATTCTAAGGCAGTGCACTTGGTTGGTGCGCTTGCTTTATGCGTACATGCTGCACCGCCGTTTTACCCTGAAACCCCTGACCGCCAGAAACATTACTTGAGCACTTTAGTTGAATTTGCAATTGGTATACCTACCTACCTTACGTCTAGACTAACCTTGCGTATACATACATGTACATGCACACTGGCACCTGCAGCTCCAGGTTGCATCCCCACAAAATGCACTCAAGTTTACTTTTCCGGCACTTGATTGTATTTGTTTATTCTCCAAAAAAAAAAAA
>Ga0307511_10003473_pt1 | contig 16193 bp, 12 predicted proteins | sample 13_EM_MG_FD_200266 | JGI IMG/M metagenome (GOLD analysis project Ga0307511, IMG submission 200266) | Populus trichocarpa ectomycorrhiza microbial communities from riparian zone in the Pacific Northwest, United States - 13_EM | ecosystem: Host-associated > Plants > Roots > Unclassified | place... | reverse complement strand
TTATGCTATGCATATTAATAATCAGTCATTTATGCCTCACCTAAATGATTAGATTATTTTTAGCATGTTGTCATGTGCATTATTAATTAATGATTCTAAGTTTATTATTTTAAAATTATAACAAGTTTACTTAACAAGTGACAATCATATATTAATTAATTAATGATTCTAAGTTTATTATTTTAAAATTATAGAAAAATTCAGGTTTAGATATCTTGCAAATAATTAAAAAAACTCACGCTACCTCTTTATAATGGACACAAGAAAAAAAAAAGTTTTCATAGAAAACTTAAATTTTCTTTCCCCTCAAAAGCAGACTGCAGAGCCTAACACTTTTCAGCCCATTATTTACTTAAATGTTTGGTTGGCCCATGTTTCGAATCTGCTTCTAGTGGGCTTTGAATATGATCAAGCCCTTGATCAAGTCCAAATGGTAAACTACTCTATGATTCAGATATCGTTTCAATATCCCAATTTGGTCCCTTTATTAAAATTTCCATACAATAATTCTATAGTTGAAAGCTTTCAATTTTTTCAATATATAAACCGAACTTTAAATAACTATTTTTTATATATTTAGGTGGAAATATACTATAAAAATATAGATATTTAAGGATAAAAAAATAAAAAAAAGATGATTAAAAAAACAAAAAAAACATATATTTTACTAATTTTCATTAATAATTATGACTAAATAAATTAGAACTTCCAATGTTAATACTAACACACTTAATATTATGATTCATGACATAATATTTGCTAAAATGCTCACAAGGTTACATAAATTTATATTTTTAAAATATAAATATATAGTTTTAACCAGTTAAACTAGACTGGGTTTAATAATAAATGTTAAATATTGAGAATTTGTATGTGAAAGGATTCGAAATGGAATATCTAATAAACTACAAGTACCAAAATGTACTTTATCCATCCTCCAATCAACAGAGACAAGGATCATCTGTCAATAGCGGTTAAAGTTATAGCTTTGACTCACCAACCATCACTGGTCCGGTCCCAGTGAATCCATCCTTCCATGGCAGCTAAACCTCGTAAGAAGAAACTCAACAATGTTTCAATGTCATCTTCAGCTTCCACTCGTTTTAGGTACAAGAAAGTTTCTGTCTTTGTTTCCTTGGTCATGATTTTCGGTGTTGTTTATCTGTTGGGCGTTTCATCGAGCATTCGGAGTGGTGTTGCTTTTGTTCCTAAACTCTATGCAATTCAAGTCTTCAATGAGTTCCCTCATGATCCCAGTGCCTTCACTCAGGTAAATCCTTTTCTGGGTTTTCTTTGTTTTTGCTTGATTTGGCTTTATTGTCTTTAATATAATTGTTTGGATCTTTTTGCAAGTCTTGCAGCCTTCGTTTCTGTTTCTAATTTAGCTCAATAAAACACTATAAAATCTAATTAAATTTTATCATTGGAAATGTCTTGACTCTTCGTTTTGTTTTAGTTTAATTTAGCTTTATGCTAGAGCTACACCTAGCAAAATGGGAGACTAGTCATTCAGTTTGAGTGAGGTCAAAAGGATTCGTTTAATTCATTGTTAGACTGAAATTAGGTATTTTGTAGGATCCAGCTCGTGTTCAGATTCCAGTTGATGATGACACTACCAGAAGTTTTTGTTGACTGTCAACTCATTTAGCTTACAGCATTGTCATATTTGTTTACTTGGCATGAAAGAGTTGATGCCATTCATGTAGCTCAGTCTTGTTCGTTTGCTTCATTATAATTTTTTTTTGTTGTTTCCTCAACAATCTGATTGAGACCCCTAAGCACACATTTTCAGATAGCTATTCCAAATTATTGAGAGTTTTCTTCACTGAGTATGAATTGCTTATTATTTGTTAATAGCTTATTGACTTGCAATAATCTTGATTTCAGGGTCTTCTTTATGCTGGAAATGGTACACTATATGAGTCAACTGGCCTTTATGGGAAGGTAAGTTTGTTTATTCCAGTGTCTGCAAGTGTGTGTAATATTCTTTTATATGGAATTCAAGATTTTCTCTTTTTTTCTTGCTTTCCTTCTTCATTTATGTTTTGCTGTGTCATTTCATACGTTGTTTATGTAATTTACCTTTGGTAATTGTATGATTCTGAGTTTCAACATGTGTCTACAATATTGATGTTTCAGTGAGATGCATTTTTTTTCAAAAGTAGGCGGTGTACTTTGCAGTGTCTTTTGCTTTTCTTGTCAATTACACTTATATTGCATTCAATTCCCTGATCATTTTATTTACCTTTTCATTTCAGTCATCTGTTCGCAGAGTAGCTCTTAATACTGGGAAGGTACATGCTCTAGTGTTTGGGTTCTCATTTGTGCTTGATGTTTCTACAATCATGTTCCATGGCGTTTCTTTATGAACTGAAACTGATGAACATATATATGCCTGAAGTTAGGATAGAAGTGATAGTTTTAAGTTAGCTATTGGTGCTGTTAATGGACCGATCAATTGAATTCAACACGAAAAATTCGAGTTTTTTTTTTTCTTTTTGTGAATGGTCAGTAGATGTTTTAGTGATTTTAAGTTCAACAAATGACCAATTTTGAAATTGTAATCTTGTAACAAGCCAGATATTTTAATTTAGACCATAAGTTGTGTTTCTCTGTACAGGTTGAGGTTCTTCAGGAGATGGATGGTTCTTATTTCGGGGAAGGTTTAACCCTGCTTGAGCAAAGGTGTGTGATTCAGTTGCAATTCTTTCTCTTGTTGATTCAGCATATTTATATTTGGAATTAAAATGTGTCGAAATTTGACATTTTCACTTGCATTCATAATGACAACTACAAGTTTAGCATCCTATTTAATTTATTTGCATAGTTAGTTAATCTGGTTTGTCCAGCTGTTGGTTTTATATATGTAGTCAAATTAAAAAAATATGCTAAATAGCTAATATACCTATTTTATTTTCTTTTGCAGTCTGTTCCAAGTAACTTGGTCGACAAAAACCGGCTTCATATATGACAGAAATGATTTAAGCAAAGTTTGTGCCTAAACAATTACTTTTACTATATGCAAATGTATTTATTCAATAAGGTTGTTAGGTCCTTTTACACATGTAAATGTAGGAATCTTTGAGATCTGTATCATGTCATTTGGGTATCGCCAAACCACATCTTTGTGCGATAGGATTCTCCTGCTCTGAATTTGATTCTCAAAACATCTGCTATTCCAATGGGTTATTAAGTTTTATTAAGATGATATGGTTGTCAGAATGCCTACCATCTTGTATTGTGTTTGCTTTTACAATTGTGATTAGTTACTGCTCGTAAAACTCCTCTGCAGACCAAATTTTACCTTGTAGTAAAACTATCATTCTGCATTTTCCATGCATGATTGCTAAAGATATTCCTTCCTTTTGGGGTGAATTAGAGGTTCTAGTTTCAGATATTTCGTAATTTTAGTTTATTTTTATTGCAGATCAGGGAATTCACTCATGAGATGGAAGATGGTTGGGGACTGGCTACCAATGGAAAAGTTTTGTTCGGCAGTGATGGGACTTCAGCATTATACCAGCTTGACCCTCAAACACTGAAAGGTTCTTCTTGCATAAAACAGTTAGTGTCAGATTCTGAAAAATTATGTGGTCTTTTGTTGTTCGTTTTCTTTTATCCTTCTTTAGAACAATTTTCAATTGTTTCCCCACTAACATTATCAATGTTCATATAGCCTTCAATTCATGTAGTTGCTCATAATTGTGATTTGTTTCTTTACTCATTTTAGCTTTGCATTTTTCCTGTATTACGGTGCTAATTCCTATTTTAATGTGTGAACTCATTTTTTTTTCCTTTTAAGCTCTGCATAATTGCTGATTTTTTGTCTTTTCTGATGCAGTCATTGGAAAACAAATTGTCAGATATAATGGACATGAAGTACACTATCTCAATGAACTAGAGTTCGTGAATGATGAAGTTTGGGCTAATGTTTGGCAGGCGTGTTCTTAGATATTCATTATGCTCATTTGAATACTGATTGGAGAATTTCCCAGTAATAATTACTCTGGCATTTGAGTGAGGGCATGGTTATAGTAGTCCCTTATGGAGGGACTAACTACCATGCTGAAGAGAGGCAATTTATGACTTTAATGCATATCCTTTGCCTTATGTATCTTTTATCCCAATCATCCTGTTTTTGGGCTTCTGTTTAGTGATTGAGCTACATGATAGCAAATAACTTTTCCCCTTCTCTTAGATCCCCTTAACCTGGCCCAGGCATTTGCATTTTACCCAAATGCTAAAGACTTTACTAAGCAAGCTAGCAAAGACTCTCCATCCAAATGTCGCCTAAACCTTTTGTTCTGTCTGGCAGACTGATTGCATTGCAAGAATCTCACAGAGAGATGGTTCCGTGCTTGGATGGATTCTCCTTCCAAATTTAAGGTTCTGTTTTTCTTTCACTTTCCTTGTGCATAGTTTATTAGTGTCTGATATTTGTTTCAGCAATTCCTTTCAGAGTCATTCGTTTTCTTTTCTGTTTTGCAGAAAAGGCTTGATAGAAGCTGGATATCACGTAAGTGTTAGTCATAAGTAATTTGTAAAAGCAGTTCGTGATGTAATGACTCTCATTTGTTTCCTTGCTACATGGAAGAGGAAGACATATTTGAAAGGAACTGGATTTCACGTCATTTTCTCTTCCTCTTTCATTTTTCTTATATAGATTGTGGGTTTATAGAAGTATTTTCATTTCCTAATTCATGTATTTGGATTTTTCACTGCATTCCAGGGAATTGATGTTTTAAATGGCATAGCATGGGATGCCAATGACAACCGCCTTTTCGGTAAGCTTTTTCTTTGTACATTATGAGACATGTTTCTGTTATGATTTTTCTTTGCACATTATGATTTTTCTTTGATTTTTTTTTTTCACTTGAAATGCCATTGACATATTTCTGTGGTCCATACTTTGCAAATGCTGAGTTGACATTATGAGACAAATTCTCTTTGTTTTGTAAGAACATTCTCCAAACATTACCTTGCTAAGGAATCATACCATCTTAGCTGACTTCTTGTTTTATGATCTAAGTTATTGTCCATGTTCAAAATTTGTTTGCAGTTACTGGAAAATTGTGGCCAAAGCTCTACGAAATCAAGTTGCAACCGATAAAGAAACATTTTGATGCTGGAGTGATTGAGCAGCTTTGCATCCCCCCAATACCATGACATGTCACACTGATACTGAGTTGTATGTGCTCAAAGAGCATAGTTTTAAACTTATGGTATGATTCTGGAAAGGAAAAGGAACTTTAGGGCCTATATGAAGTTTGGCTGCCACACAGGAAATACACACAAACTGTTTGTTAACACTTCTGCTTCCTGGGATTTTTTATGTAAAGTTTTTGAACTGTACAGTATGAGTTACCTAAGGAGCTACACGCTGGTGCATATAACTGTACAAGAAGCTATTAATTTCCAAATGATAGAATAGTTGCAGCAGAGTGGGTTTTTCTGGTTGAAGAATGCGATTGAAGTCGATTACTCTCCATCTCATCTGTGTCAGGCTATCACAACGGGCTCTCTCCCAGCAAGAAGCTATTCTACAACATTCAGAACACCTATAAAAAAGTTATATCCGTGATAATAATAAAGAAATCGAAACAATACTGTAAATTGGAATTTGTCGAATTAGTAACTAGGCTAAAGCATTCAGTGCCTCCATTTAATCTTGACGTTTTCAACTCTACTCTGGGTTTCACAGGATAAATATTAAAACCTGTTCAACTTGAAACCGGATAAGGTCATGCATTGAATCATAAGTTTTCTAGGTCAATATATCAAGCCTAGCTGGGTTTAAGAGCTTAATCTAGTAATAGCCTAACTGGGTCTAAGAGATTGATCTAAGTAATGCCAGAGCTTATTAGAAAAATAAATATTTTTTTAGTTAATTTTATTTTTTTATTTTTATTTTCTATTTTATAATGTTTTCTAGTTTTTTTTCTATTTGAATAAAATAATTTTTTTCTATTTTATTATTCATATTTAGTATTATTAAAGTTTTCTAGCTTTTATATATATATATATATATATATAAAAGGTTATAATAGTCTTTTTAGCAAGTGAAGATATAAAGAAATAAAAAATATTGTTGATGAAAGACAATTTCTAATATAAAACTAAATTTAATGATGAGTTTTTTCAGACCTAGAGTGATACACGAGTTCTTTTAGAAAAATAAATAATTTTTTAGTTAATTGTATTTCTTTTTTTTTTATTCTTTAGTATGTCCCTGTTTAAATATAATATTTTTTCTAATTTATTTTTCTTATACAATATTATAATTCTAGGTTATTCTAGTTTTTATATATAAAAAAAAAATTATAATAGTCTTTTGGTATGCAAAGAAATAATAAAATAAAATAAAATATTTCAAAATTCTTTCTATTTCGATGATCTTCAATTTTAACTTATAACAAACTCTTTATCATTCACTCCATCCGCATCACAGGCAAAAATTGATTCAAGAAATACATTCACACTAGAAAAAGAATTACCAATTGTTTTTTCAAGTAAGTAAGTTTATTTTAGAGTCAAGCCTTTCCCGCTATTCCGCTGGTTAGTTGATGATGAATATGTTCAAAAATTGAAACACAAAGTCATATGGCTAATCTCAAACTCTTCTTATCCCCAAAAAATCGAAAACAAGAAATTCTCCAGTTTTCCATGGACTTCACTCCTTAGCTTCACCACTTTCTCAAATCATGTCCTACAACACATCATCAATTGATACCAAGTTATCAAAGCACACCTCATTTTTTGGCATAAGATTATGGGTTCTAATTCTTGCTTTGATTGCTGTCTTCACTGTTCTGTTTTTAGTCATCATGGCTGCTTGCTTCATCTGTCTTTGTCGCCGAAAATCCAAACCTTTCAATCCCCATTTAAGGCGCTTATTGAACCCCATTTCGATGAAAGGTTTTCTGAATTCTTACACTATTCCATCCAAGGATAAAAGGCTTCTGTCGCATCGGATTTCGGAGGTTGAAATGAACATTGAAAAGTTAGACCATCATCATCAGGTGATTTTAACTGATCAATGTTCTAATGTGAGCACTGGGCTCACAACTCGATGGAGTGGTACTGGTGTAGCTGATTTGGAGCCTACTGCTAGGTACTCTTCTGTGGTTCCTGATGCATGGAGGGGAAACCGGATTGCTTTGAAAGAGATTGAGGTTGTTACGGATGGATTTGCTGACATGAATATGATTGGAAGTGGAGATTATAGTGTTGCGTATCGGGGCGTGCTGTTGGATACTACCCGAGTGGCTGTAAAGAGGCTACTGAGTAACAGGTGTTCAATTTTGAATCTTTATTAGAAGATAGATGACTTATTGATTGCATCAAATTATGCATGCTAGATTACCAAAGAGAAGGAAATGGTGCATATCAGAATTTTGTTTAATTGCTTATGAGTTAATGAATCTTCAGTTGTCAAGCTGAGGACTTCATAGCAGAAGCGGAAATGATAGGGCATATCAGGCACAAGAATTTAGTCAAATTGCTTGGATACTGTATGGAAGAAGGTTACAGGTAAATTTCTTTTCAGAAACTCTACTGTTTTACGCAAGATGAATTTTTCATTTTTCATCCCAAGGCTAATTAATTTCTCTTCAGAATCAATAATAAAATTTCATTTATCTCATTCTTTTTCTTGGTTTTTCCTTCTATTAGAATTCTTGTGAGCGAGTACGTTGACAATGGTAATCTGCATCAATGGCTTTTTGGATGTCCCGAACAACCCAGCCCTCTAACATGGGTTATACGGATGAACATCATCCAAGGAATAGCTAAAGGGTATCTTGTGTGATCTTCTGATTCTTTTCAATTTATTTAACTGCTTGCTCTTCCATTAATGTAATGTTCTTTTGCTTCTGAAGATTAGCCTACCTTCACGAAGATATCGAGCCAAAGTTTATTCATCAGAACCTAAAATCTAGCAACATACTGCTTGATCACCAGTGGAATCCCAAGATATCTGATTTTGGGATTGCTAAACTCTTCGGCCCTCAATGGATCGACATAACAACTCTTGCAATGGAAACATCTGGGTGAGTTTCTCTGGATCAGCTTGCTTATGACAGGAATTTTGCCCTGGTTACTACAAGTTTGGTAATTTGCGCTGACCATGTCAAGGAGGATGTGTTTGCAGTTATTTAGCTCATGAACACGAATATACTGGAGTTCTGAGTGAAAAAAGTGACGTTTACAGCTTTGGAATACTTATCATGGAGATCATATGTGCCAGGGCTCCTGTAGATCACAATCAGCCTCAGGTATATATTTCTTATCTTCAAGCACCTGAGCTAGTTTTCCTTTCGGTATATAAAGAAATGTTTCATTGATCATAGAACTTAGTCATTGAATGCAGGTATATTTGGTTGACTGGTTGAAGTCTATGATTGCGAATAAGCAAATCATGTTTGTTGTGGATCCTAAATTGCCAGAAATTCCATCATCTAAGGAACTAAAACGAATACTTTTGCTTGCTCTTCGCTGTGTTGATCGTGATATAAAACATAGGCCTACAATGGGGGATGTGATCCACATGCTTGAGCCTCGTGACTTACTGCTTGATGATGTAAGAACTAAGAACATTTCCATCTGAAGACTTCAGAACATATTGGATTTATTATGTTGTTTGTATGATGCAGGATCGTCGAATTAGGAGAGATGGCTCATCTTGTCGATATAAACAGCAAGAGAGTCATATTGTTACCCAATTTGGTGTGGGTGATTTCAGTACACATGAGAAAGAGAGTAACATTAATCTCTATCAGAAAATCTTGCCGACATAAGAAGATTTTATTCCGAACAGATCATGGATAATCTGACTTCTGAGAGGTTTTAGACATCTTCTTTTCAAGTTTTAGTTTACCAGTAGCTGTACAGATCAAGCTATGAAATTTCTGTTCATCTGTAGTTACTCTCAACATTAGCTAAATAATTTTCTCCATTCAGTTCATCATTCTTGATCAATAAAACATAGGGAGCCAATGAAACTGCACAAAAATTGCAGTCTTTTTTTACTTGATTCACACATTTCTCTTATTTAGGACTATAAACATATTCTACAGTTTGTCCATGCTTACATAGGAAGATCAACATATTTTATTCGTTTCTCTTGGAGATCCATCATGGCTTAATGGGGTTATGATCTAGCTAGTGGCAGAACAAGTTTGGAGCCTTTCTCAATAGGAAGTTTATCTTCTGGGAAAGGACACTCCATGCTTTTCTTTGCCATGGCACTACATGACTTGGGAGTCGCATTGCTTGAAACTGCCGATATGTCAGTGCAGTTCCATGCTGGTTCGTTATGTTTCTTAGCCAAGCTCATTGTTACATTATAAATGCAAATTCCTATAGAAGGATTTTCCTCACCAAGTCCTAGTTTTCCCTGAATCGTTATGTTTTCATCCACTTCATCTTTGTAGTTTATTCTTGTGATCTCGAGCAGTGCTTTTGCATCATATCCCTCGTCAGCATGTGACGCATAAGAGCCTATCATCGAAAAGACAAAGTTCATTGTCTTCAGGGTCATTCTTCTTACAAAAATATCGTTCACATAACCTGTCCTGTCTAGGATCATCAACTTGTTTTATTCATTAATTACCGGGAGTATAATTCTAACTACTAGCAGAACAAGTCTGTAGTTTTACATCCTCAATTGGCAGTCTATCTTCAGGGAAAGGACATTCAATACTTTTCTCCGGCAACGCAGCGCATGGCTGAGGAGTTACTTTGCTTGAAACTCCCTGAATGTCAGTGCAGTTCCATTGCAGTTCCTTAGGTTTCTGGGTTAAACTTATGTTTACATTAGAAATGCAAATTCCTGTAAAAGGATCATTCTCAATTCCTTCTAGTCTCGCCGAATAGGTTACGTTCTCAGCCACTATATCTTTGTAACTTATTCCTTTGATCTCAGGTAATGCTTTTGGATCATATCCCGTATCAGGGTGTGACCCGTAAGAGCCTGTCATCCAGAAGGCATACTTCATTGTCTTCAGGGTCATTCTTCTTACAAAAATGTCCTTCACATAAGCTCCTCTTCCTACAGCAGTCTTGATTCGAACTCCAGATTGGGTACTGAGGGCTGTGATATCTTCAGCTCTAACGTCCTGGATTCCACCGGACATTTCACTTCCAAGAGCAATGGTAGCACTGTCAGGAGAAATGCAGGTAAACCTTCTTATGACTAGGTGTTGCGTAGGCCTTCCAAATTTGATTCCATATTCATCCCATCCACTCTTAACTGCAATGCAGTCATCCCCTGATACTACAAAGGAATCTTCGATACGAACATTCGAGGATGAATCTGAAAAACATATATAAAAAAAATAGAGGGAAACGATTATGGACAAGTCTGAACACACCAAGCATGAGCAAAAGCTGAAAATAAGAAAATTGATTCAAACCTGGGTTGATCCCATCTGTATTGGGAGAATCAACTGGTGCCAAAATTGTCAACCACTGGATCAACACATTGCTGCATTTCCCAAAACATCAGAACCACAATTACATGCAATCTGCTAAATAATGTGCTTAATCATAACTTTTACACAAAGCTGAGCACATCAAAAAAGGTCAAACCTGCAATATGTAGGATGAACATTCCATGATGGAGAGTTAATCAATGTAAGGTTGGATATTTGAACCTGATCAGAGTACAGAAACTCAATCAGATATGGTCGCGTCAGTTTCAATTTTTTCTGGTGGAATTTGTCCCACCAAACTGCACCCTGGCCATCAATTGTACCATTGTTACCTAATAAGAACAGCCCATAGGCACCAAATTAGACATAAATTGGCTAAAGAAAAAAAATCAAAATGATGCATAATTTTTCATAATTAGGCCAAAATCATAAAGGGTCTAGAGATTTGATTACCAGTGACCACGACATCTGTTAGATGTGTCCCAAAAATCAGACTACTAAACCTTCCAGCATGTTCATCTCTACCTACCCCATAGGAGGGCAATGGAGGGAAAGCAGGCCATTCTGCCTCATCCTGTCAATATGATCATGTAAATGTACAAAAATGACGATGAATATATAGATAAAAAAATCAATATATACATATAGATGAAAAATAGTTTAAACAATTGCCAAGAACAAGAGTTTCCAATCTCATTTGATGATGACAGTATCCCATATCAGGAGCCTAATATAAACCTACAACAAGTCTTCCTAGGCTCAGTTTCAGGGCAAACTCCATCCAAGTTTATGGGCTTAGATTGAAGGGTCTAAGGTGTGAAATACTTCTTAAGTAGGAATCACTACCAATCATGTAACGAATCTATTCTAACATTATCATAGTCTTAATTCTACAATTAAAAACATGTTAGATCTGGTTTAAAGTTTAATTAAGTAAAAGTTTCAAAATCATGATTTGATGTCGCCTACTAACATAAACCGTTTCAAAACCGTCCATGACAACTCAAAAACTGCTTGCAAAGAACGTTAAAGTGCTCCTCCACTATTACTTCTTCAAACTCTAGATTAACAAGTAATCAAGAGGCATACCTGAGAAGCAAGAAGAACAGCGTCCTTATGAAGAAAAAGAGTGAAATGGCTACTGAGGTTAAAGCTCCCAGTTAACCATTTTCCTGGCGGTACAATAAGTTGTGCTCCACCGTCTGATGCATACTGACTTAGCTCGGCAATTGCTGCTTTAAAAGCCTTTGTGTTTGATGTTTTTCCATCACCAACTCCTCCAAAATCTGTTAAGACTGCGCTATGCTTTCTACAGTTTATTGCTTGGTACTCTGTGCTTGCGCCTGCTAGTGTTGAAACAAGTGATCCCAATATCAAAAAAATTGAGATCATTGTCTCCAATACCTTTAAATCATCAATTAAGATTCTATCATTAATTTCAATATTCAGATAATAATAAGGAAAAAATGTTCTATAAAGACATTAATCGTCACATTAGTTCACCACTGTGAAGTATGATCCTATGCTACATGTTATAGATGAAGAGCAACTGAATGTTTCTCTTGAAAATAAAATGTAGAAATTAAATATTTTTTCAGAGAGAATGTGTAGAGACAGACTACGTACCTTGTAATAATATCTGGATTTAGGACATAACTCCATATATTGCATAAGTGAAAGAGAAGACTAATTCAATTTTTTTGTAAGAAACAATGGGGAGAATTTATAGAGTTTTGCATTAACAATTAATATCAAGGATAAATGAAATATTCTCCCAATGGGATAATTTTTTTGAGAAATTAACATGGAAATATTTTTTGCAGTTTCTAAAAATACCAATTATATCAGTAATTTTTAAGTCCATGGTGGCATGTAAGGAAACTAAACATGAGTAGTACTTTAGATTTTGATTCACTTTTACAGAAATGTTAAAGAAACTAATTAAAAAAATAGCTGTTAAAGAAGAAAATCAAAGATGAAGATCGTAATAATAATTAATATCAAAGATTACAAATGCGAATTTATGAGCGAAAAAATTAAGAGAGAGAGAGAGAAACACATTACATGGGATTTTCTGGATTTTTGGCACAACTCTAACTTCATGTCTCAAAAGGAGAATGTGAAATTGCAATTTTCTTGCACAAACAGGAAGGTTATATGTAAGAGGGCTTTGAATATAATGACTATTAATTAATAAATAAATAAATCGAGAAGATTTTCTTGTATAAGTGCTTGAAATTAATTAAACGTGTTCTGTTAAACCTTTTTAAGGTACCAAAATAAGACTGGTGTATTGAAATAAATTAATTTTTCACTTTTAGATTAAAAAAGTTTAATTATTATTAAATCTATTATTCAAAGTTTATAATTGTTTTCAAGAATAATTTAAAACAATACTATTAGCGTCTTATACCAGATTTATCTGACACATGTTAGCCATGTATTAATTAGATATCGATACCAGATTTATTATTTCGAGACCATAGAGAAAAACTTAAATCAACTACATGAATTTAATTTATGATGGTTTTAAAAGGAAAGGAGCATTTATGGATAGTTGAGATATCACCATCTGTCAGCTTCTAGGTCAAAAGCGAGTCTCCATTACGCGGTGATCTTTCCGAAAGTGGAGGTCCGGTCCAGCTCTAATCCAGTCTCTGATGGCGGCGTAGAGGGCTAACTGACTGACCTAAAGGACTAGGCAGCTTCGGCTCCTATAACACAAGAACCCTCATTTAATCAGAGAGGCTTTCACTCCCTCGTGCATCTTTAGCCACTTCCTCAGAGGAAAGCGTAAGCCGATCTGAAAGGCCACCTAGCTGCCTGAAAGCCTACCGTAGAATGGAGCTGGTACTTGTCTCCGTCCCACCTATACCTGAATAGATTGAGATCCATTTCAGCTCTGCAACCCGGGCTAGGAAGTAGTGCTTTATAGAAGAAAACCGCGCCGATCTTGTGTGGTCACTCGCTTCCTTTATGCTTTCTGAATCTGTTAACGTTCTAGAATCCCCTCTTCCTCGCGTAATGTACTGTATTTCTTGATTCCCCTCTTCCTCGAAATGCTGTTCTTACTTCATGCCAAGCAGATGCTTTGAATCGAAAAGAATGCATGGCGTTTCAACTCCCCATGCACGATTGCATGTATGGAAGGGGGTCTATTTTTCTTAGTCTTATTTCTTTTTTAATATAATATAATTTGAAATCTACATTTGGTTGGCCCTTTGGTTTTAAGTTTATTCCATTTGATTTTAAGAATTTCATTTCTTACATTTTTCAGTTGTCATGGTTAACAAAAAAAAAATGAATTAAAGGAATTAAATCCTTTTGTTTCAATGCTAAAAAACTTTTTAATAAAATTATGAAAAATATTTAGTTTGATGATATTTAAGAAAGTATTCTTTATCACATCCTAAATCGAATCTGAAATAAAATTCACATATTTTTTTCTATTTAAATGTAGATTTTATTCTTAAATTACTATTTTAAAACCCGACCTAACCAGTTATTGGATTAACCCATAACTCAGATAGTGTAGACTTAAATCGAGTTGAATTTCAATATAAAAAAAATTATTGATTTATTACCATGTTTTATGCACGCTGCATACAAGAGAAACAACAGGGCATGATTCATTACCAATATCTCAAGGCATAAACAAAATCCAACATGATAATTAAAAAAAATACCGACAAGAATAATGAAAATCAATTGCCCGGCCAAAAGCTAATGAAAAAACATAGAAAACAGATGAATGATAAAGAATTTAGCCATGAAAAAAAATAATATTAATAACCCCCAGGTGGAGTTGTTGAGGTTGATGTGGTTTCGGAGGTGTAGAAGAAAGTCCTCATGGAATATAGTTTAATGTTCTTGTTGCTGAGAACGTGGTAAGAAGAAAGGAGGGCTCCATTAATTCCGTTGTTGACATCTGTTGGGATTTTGCAGGTCTCCAATGGAGAGTTTTCAAGGTAGGCCTTGCATTCTTTAAGCTTTAAATTGTGGCCAAGACCACCGAAAGGAAACAAGGTTTTGAAGTAGTAACCATGGGCGTCAGTTGCATCAGTCAAGCAGGAGAAATGTGTTGCCTCGTACCCATTCTGGTCCACCCCCGTGCATAATATCCTTACCTTAGCTCCTGTAGCAAAGAAAAGAATTTTTGGGATATATTAGCTATTAGAAAAAAAAAACTACATGATTATTTATTAAATATAATCTTCATTTTGGGCCCCGTATTTATAACACAAAGTCAATATCATGTTTTGGCAACTTCTCTTATAATTAATTAGACTATGCTATCCACATAACTCATAAGATATATTGATAACAACTACTAATTAATCACCAGTCTCCATCAAATTTATGCATTATTTGTAGCCAGTTTTTTTAAGGGAATTTAGTAAAAAGGTCATTAGTCATGGCATAGAGTTTAAAGGATAGAAATTACTACCTTCGACGGGAATATAGTTAGAACCTGATTTACAAAGAATAAGACCTTCAACGCAAATTTTGGAAGTAAGCTTTCGGGCTCATAACCTGGTTTGCCATGGCTTAGTTTTGGTTTGGGGAGGTGGTGTGGCATAGGGATATAATGGTAGCCATGGTTTGGTATTTTTGGGACGGTCACCTTCGGTAGATCCACGTTTGGTTTAGGGTTGTATTTAAAGTCAGGCTTTGGTTTGGGAAGGTCTGATTTTGGGCCATATCCATAACCTGGATAGGAAGCTTTTGGTTGATCATGGCCAGAGTTAGGGGTATCATAAGTTGGCTTGGGTTTGGGTGCTGGGACATAGCTAGTTTCAGGTTTAACAGTATCAGGCTTTGGTTCATAGCCATAATCAGCAGCAGAGGCAATGACCAACAACGATAACAGGAGGATAGAGGCTGCACAGAAGAAATGGGTTAGAGCCATGGCAACAGAAAGTGTAAGCAGAAGAAAATGTTATGCTAATACGACGATGACTGTTGATTGCTAATGGATTAGGCTAGTATTTATAGCAAGAAGGGCTCAAATTATTTTATTAATTTAGGAATTAAAATTATAAATTGGAGAGAAACTTGGCTGCACATTGGTGAAAGGAATATTATATGCAAGGTTGGCTGTTGAATTAATAGACAATGCCTTCACGACGTGCATGATTAAAAAGGTGATGGATAACAGAAGATTAATCATATATACGATGACGCCATTGAATTTAATAACAAATGTTAAAAGAAAAAGAAAAAGAATGGAGGAATACACAGAGAGATATTCGGAGAACATATGCCAGGTTGGGATGGGCATAATTTGGATCAAACTTCGCTGGCAGATGCCCAGTTTTTTCCAAATCTGGGCAAATTTCTTGTCTCGCATTTTAGATGTTGAAGAATTTCAAAGATATGACAACAAATAATTAAGTAATAATACCCACTTGCTTGTTGATATTTTGTCTTTGTTCTTTTTTTTTTTTTTTTTCTAGATATATAACTCTATGTCTTCGGTTTGGATTTATGAAAAGGGTTAGTATTTTGGTTAGGGTTGGAAGGAAGGGGAGGACAAGAGGGCATATTTTTGTTTGATTTGTTATTGATACCCATCAAGGTTTGTCTTTTTTATTTTGGGATAATATAGTTTTTGAATAAATTTTATTTTTTGGGGTTCGATATAAATAAATTGAAATCTTTGTAGAGAGTTTTTGAAATTTTATTTTTTAGGAGTAATAGAGATTTTGGTTTTATGATTGGCAATTTGTTTTTTTTTTTTTTTTGTTTTATTTTTTATATTGG
>Ga0307511_10003472_pt1 | contig 16196 bp, 18 predicted proteins | sample 13_EM_MG_FD_200266 | JGI IMG/M metagenome (GOLD analysis project Ga0307511, IMG submission 200266) | Populus trichocarpa ectomycorrhiza microbial communities from riparian zone in the Pacific Northwest, United States - 13_EM | ecosystem: Host-associated > Plants > Roots > Unclassified | place... | reverse complement strand
GATCCCCTACAATCCTCAACTGATATAACTCTGAGGTTAAGTCTCCGACCTCTCCAACGGGATATCTAGGCTACGTACCGCCCCAGACGCTGTATCGTCCCAAACCCAACTCTCTTCAGGCAACACCCTCAGAAGGACGCACAACGAAAATTGTGTTTCCCACAACGCGCTGAGGGCGGGCTCTTCGAGGTATCGACATGCGCAAGCGAGGTTCATGGCGCTTTCCGGGCTGGTAAGTGTGAGATGACTGGCGATCGCCCTCGTCAATTCGCTGATCTTGAAAATACGATGGGGCGTGCTTTCATCGATCATGGTGGTCGAGTATTGAGTCGTCGATTGTATAGGAACCTAGCGCCCGTGAAGTGGCACCGCCGTAGTTGTACTTAGTTGGAGTAAATCCCCCCCCCTACTAGTGAAACACTCCGTCTTACAGCTGGAGTGCAATCGCCTGGTAAAGATATCAACCCGTCGCATATGACGATCTGTGAACATGACCTGCAACAGTGAACGGATTCCACCTGTTGTGACCAGTCCCGACGGGCTCGACGGGAGGTCCACTTGGCAACATCGAAGCAGAGGGTCGAGGTCTGGTTCGACCCGTTTTGCCGGCGCATGTAATACGTATCCCCTACCTCGATAGTCCCATTCTTTATTCCTAGAGCATCCACATTCCGAACCGGCTCCGCAAGAACTCGCGCTAACATCGCAGGATATTCTTCTAGTATCACAAGAGCCACACCACAGGTTCACGAGCCTCTCGGCCCAGCCAGTGGTGCGTGGGGGTAGGGCGTGCCCGACAAGCGAGCGCCTCTCCAATCGCCAAAGGTACGTGCGTTCCCCACCGGTTATCTGATGACAGCTCATCATTCTGGTTCATCGAAGAACCCGGAGTAGTTGAACAGACTCATGTCAGGGTGCTTCCCCAGGCCGACTGTCGCGTCTCCGGGACTCGGAGGTCGGCTCTGGAAATCCAAAGGACCCAAACCCTACATAGAGCATTGCGAGAGTAAAGGTGATCAATTTCGGAAGTCGAGAGGCTTGGATAATTGTCAACCGATGCTGACTATATGTACTGTAGCGATGTGTCCTCTTGTGTATTAACAACGGCGGATACTGTGACCTTGTGGTTCAGGAATGCACCAAATGGGGGAAAAATCTGATGCAACTCACTCACTGGTGGTCATGATGTCGGGAATGTTCGCACCTCCCGAAGAACCGTGATTCTCTCAGAGAGTTCCCTCCAACCAGAATACTCCGAGGCTCCTTCGCATCGTTCCAGGGATGGGAAAATATCGGCCATTCCGTCTGCCACCATTTCAAAACCGGACTCATCGAGGGTGAGTGGTAGCCAATGGACTTCCAAACACGAGAGTGTGCACCTCGGACGCGAGCGTAGTGCTTCAAATCGGGGGTCCTCTAAGGCGGTCTTGAGATTGTCAACGATGTTTGTAGTGTTAAAGTGGATCTCCAGGTATCGTAATTTGACGCAATAGGTGGAAATCGAGAGGAGGCATATGGCGGTTGTGGCGCATGTATTTCTGAAACACGGGTGCCCGAGGAAGAGAGAATCCAGTTGGGGCAGTGCAATGGCGAGCTTGGCAACATCGTCGTCGCTCAGCTCGAAACCGCACCGGGCGTTGCCGCCTCGGCAACAGACCTGCACGTTTAGAGAGATCAAGTTGCGGAACATTTGAATTGGGAGGGTGAATGAAACATTGAGAGCGCAGCCAGATGGGTTATAGACGTCCAGAAACCTCAACGATTCCTTCATCCCGGACAATGGTGTTACGCCTTTTGTGGTGAGAACGTTGTGCTCTAAACGCTCGAGCAGGGGAAGCCATCCACATGCAGCGCCGTCTCTGAGTGTAAGCTGCGCGAGAGACGGGAAAACGGGGGACAAAGATGAAGGAGAGGAGTTCGGCGGAGGGCCACCAGTGGACCAGGTATGGAGATGGGGGAGTTGAATCAAATGGTTCATCGCGGTGTCTGACAATGGAGCTGGGGAGGTGAACCCTGTAAGCGATGGTCCGCACCGCAAAACGACGGAGGAGAACAATTCTTTGAAATCCGCCCATGGTGCCCCACGACCATCTATGCCTATGACTAGAAGCTGGAGAGCGGACGTCGGTAACGCGAAGAGGATCGAGGTAATAGTTGACAGGACATAGCGAGGGATACTGGTATTGCCCCATGACCCTGATACGTTCATGGTGACCTCCTTCAAATGCGGAGAGAAGAATAGGTCGGCGTGAGGGAGGTTGTGCTCCGTGATGATCCAGAATAAATCTTGCAACGCTGGGAACCACCCGCCAGCAGGCGAGTTTAGGCGTAACACGCGGAAGGTGTCCTCTCCGAGGGTTGACCACTCAAGAACGTGGACTTCGTGCATCCAGGATGCGTAGCGCCTGACTCTGTTCCAGGCCTCCGGTGGTGGATCCCTCACGATCCTCAACTGAAGTAGCATAAACTTGAGCGTTTGATCTCTCCAACGGGATGTTCGGGTCACGTACCTCGATTCTGCTATGGTCCGCATTTCCCCACTGACCCTAAGTATCTTCAGGCAACATCATCAGAAGGGGGTGCAAGAACGGTTGCGTCTCCCACAACGTGCTGAGGACTGGTTCTTCGAGGTACCGACATGCGCAAGCGAGATTTACGACGCTTTTTTGGCTGATAGAGACGAGATAACCGGCTATGACCCTCGTCAATTCACCGATTTTGAGAGCGCGGTGGGACGCGCTGTCTTGAATCATGGGAGCTCGTGTGAGCCGACTTGGTGCTTAGCGCCCGTGATGAGTTGAAGTCACTAGCTGCCTCTACGCGTCTACGGTTCGGGCCGACGGGCACTGCGGGGAGCAAGATCAACAGGCTGAAGTTCAAGTTTAGCAGGTCCGGATTCCACAGGTGCGTCCCCCCAGCTTGTTTATCGGCGGCCTTTGGATGATTGATTTCGGACTTGTGTTGCTGCGATCCTAATAGGTGCGCAGTGAACTCAAAAAGGTATGCGCGCAGAACAATGTATTACAATAGACTACATATTACCGTATTACAACATTGTCACGGTGGTATTGTTTCGCTCTAAGTATAAGGAAGGAGAAGAGAGCAACGGTGTGCAATTCGGAAAATCCAAATTGCGCCTTTTTATACGACGAACTTGATCTGCTTGTCCGACCACTTTTCCTCCAACTCGTCGAGGCTCATTAGTTTATCGAGGTCATCAGCCACCTCAAACCGCAGCTCCTGAATTTCAACGGCTGGTTAGTCCTTGTGCATTGAACGCGACCGGACTCTGATACCTGAGATTGTAACAGCGCCAACCAACTATAAACCCCAAACCCTCTCCGTGGTATATTTAGCGGTAAGGTCGGCACGAAAAGTTCGCCAATAATTCCCAGAACCAAGACAAGCACCGGGAGGCCTATCAGTTGCCACTTCTTGTAAGTGACATATGCTAGCGTCTGATCCCGGTACGATTGTGCCACGACGGGCCCCGAACCCGCGAGGTACGGCAGAACGTTGGCCGCATCGACCCGTGCACGGATAATGGCAAACCGATCTGGAGATAGTTCGATGTACCCCTCAGGTCCAGCGCCTTCGGTGAAAGAAACGGCCTGCGGAACAGGTCAAGGTTAGGACAAATGTTGAACGCGAGGGCACGATGGGACCCACGGTAGGAGAGGGGACGTAAAAACGGTCCCGACCGTTATCTTTCACCATCTGATTGATGCTGTTGTCGTGAGCTACGTAGAACGCTGGGTTCTTTCCCGTCGTGTTGAGATTTCTGGTGCCCACAATTGGAGTTCCGCGGATAAAACCACTCGGCGATGGCAAGGTACTGCCGTACCCTTTCTCGACAATCCGCAGAGCAGAGGGGGATCCGACGGACGGACTGTATGCTTCAATGATCCAAGGTTCGTATCTTTGCACGCAGACTGCAGCATCGTAACCGATCCTTGTTTCCACCCCATTTGCATCTGGCAGCGACTCATTCGAGTATACAGGGAATCGACCGGAAGGCGTGAAACTGGTGTTGAGTCGGATGAGAACCGTCTCGACGGTCATCCACCCTTGATCACCAATCGCATCTGGATCGAGAATCGTCCGGGTGTGAAAGCTATGGGCCACACCGTTATTCCACCAGTTCACTGTGGCGCGCGGGTTAGGTGCGAAGAAGTCGAGGGTGGGGGGCACAGAAGAACTCACCGAGGTAGGAGATCTTTGAGGGGTCAATATTTGACGGGACAGTATCATTCGCGCCTAAGCGCGTAAGATCTGGTTTCGTGAGCGCTGTTGGTAGGTTCATACCATACAGCCCGAATAAGTCTCGAAGAAGGTCTTGAGGAAGGAAGACGTAGGTGAATGTTTGGTTCGACAGTGGTATCCTGGATAGGAAAGAATCGGCGGGTTGGTTCGAAGGAACGTGTGGCGAGCTGCTTACAAGTTAACTTCAGGGTTGGGCAGTTTCTTACAATGAATCCTGGTCCCCCATTGGGGATACCTAAAAGGCAACGAATCTTAGGACGCCAAACTACATCTCCGGCAGGCAGGCAGGACATACCGTAGAACCGTACCAATATCCCTTACAGGATCGCCCTTATTCTTCAACGCAGGGGCGTCGTTGGGGGTATCCTTTATCGACGCGGATTGATTGACATTGAAAGTCCCGGCCCCAGAACCGCCGGGGACGAACTGTGACAGACTCGGTTGGGCGAAGTAAACGGTTTCGTTGCCGTACACGAACTCGACAGTGTCTGGCGCACTCCTGCCATACGGGAGCAAGGTCCAGGTTTGGGCAAAGTCCTTAGAACGGTGTTAGAACGGGCGGGCTAAAATAGATATACAGCCAACTAACCTGAAATGCCCCAAGTTGGGCGGTCGCCCGAGCCACATCATCCTGAGATAAGTCTCCTGCGATAAAAACTTCACGGTATACCTTCCGTTGGTTCTGTTCAAGAATTAGGAAGTACAAGAAGAGAGCAGGTCTAGCACGTACGCGGATGAAAGTCTTGATCTCCATGATGCGCCCGAACAGGAAGGGTAACATGGGACCCAGGATTGCGAGGACGACGAAGAATCCTACAAACAAGGACCACGGTCGTCCGCTACAACAATGTGAGAAGGCGCGGAGCGCGAGATGATCTGGGGACGGACTCGTATGATTTACGCGAACGCCTGGCGGTTTGTCGATTCCCGAAACGAGACCAGAGGATCCGGAAGGCGGGCATAAAGCTTGTGGGGTTGCGTGAGCTTCCAGCCAGATCGCGGAGTTTCATTCCACCACCTTCGTGGCTCATGTGAATTACAGTGGCCCAAGCTGTTTGAAATAAAATCTTAGGGGATCCCGATGCCGAATCAACGTAAACTCACTTGCTGCCTCAAGGTGCTGCACTCCGATTCGGATGAGGATGTATCCGAGAGCAAACCCAACTCCCGAACACCACATGGCGGCGATGAGTCGCACCACAAATAATGATTTATCCTTCGCCACCAATGTGAGGATATAGAGCGCCGGGTATGCGATAGTACATAGGACGATGAGGATCGCGATCCGAGAGAGACTCGGTCTCTCGAAACCTCGGAACAGTGGTTTTGATCGTGGTGGCTCAAACCGGAGGTTTGCGAGTTTGGGGTGAAGTAGCTGTCGGCTCGAAAAATGAGGTTTGTCGTCGTGCTGGAAAGTCGTCGTGGATGGTGATGGAGAGGGCCAGGCTGGGTAATCGGCGTCGAACTCTCTCCTGTTTGGGCTCAAAAGGAAAGGATCTGTTTGGTTGACGGATATAGCTGAGCCTGGAGGACTCCAGTTGTCGTCCCTCATACGAACGTGCTCCATGTTTGGGGCTCAGGGGAGGGGGAGTCAAGGGGCCATCCGACGTTCGTCCTGAATGTAAATATACCTAATGGGAATGAATGGTACGTCATTCACAGCACAGGTCGGGTTTGGGCTAGGGATTCGATTGATGCCCGCAGGCGTACCGGTCTATGTGCCTGTCGCCATCACGTTCCTCGCTGCCATCTGCGGATCCCCTCAAGGGGACTTACCATTCTTCTACCCGGCCACTGGGGCAGTGGGCCGGAGGAAAGATCAACCACTGCTTTTCAAACCCATTCACACCCAGGATAGCTTTCAGACCGGGAACCACTGCGGCCCGCCTCACGTGCGCGTCAAAATCTTCACGGTGTTTTAAGAGCGCCAAGCATCGCCGTCTCGCTTACTGGCCCTTGGCGCTAAATAGACGCCCGTTCGTGAGAGCCCTCGCGGCGAAATGAGCGAAGAGAGTACTCAATGCAAGCCAATACGTCTGAAAGGTACACCCGAGCCACGCCGGGTTTCATTCTGGAGCCCAGGTGTCCATCAATGAACTTGAAGGGCCCATTGAGTAAACCGGAGGGCGCCATGTGGCTCCGCTCCGACTTCAAAACAGAGATCGCCGACCATCAGAGGCGGTCACCGGTCAGCGCTTCAGCGCTCGTTGGAACTGCCACACTCACTCACGATCGGACACTGTGGCGAACTCATCCGCCAGCATTGAGTTGACATCAGCCTCATTATCAGAGTCCTCTAGCATGGTTGCAAACATCCGCTCCACCGGCTAGTCCACAAGCGGCGTGGTTTGAGAACGCCTGCCTCCCTTCTTCCGTTGACTTCGCGGTGTTGACGCGATCAATATGAACGTCTATTCCGTCCGTGAACGAAAGCACTCGCGCTTCAGCGTCAGTTTTGACCACATGGCTAAGCTTCTTATCCACCTCCGAGATAGGATGGGAGAGGGACCCGAAATGTGTGCACCGGCTCCGCGTCGCGCGTGCAAATTTGTTGGCGTAGTTGAATACGCCGCTTACTCCTTTTCAGGTCCGGGATTCAGGTCCCCCGTCGCGGTTCCAGTCAGACAACGAGAGAACTTCTGAAGCCAACTCGACGTTTGCCTTCACATTCTTCGTCATTCGACCCTGGGTGACAGGGGCAGTACCACGGCAAGGTTGGTGTTACTAATCGACGAAAATTCAGAATCAATATGTGATGACATCGGGGTAATCATGCTGACCAGGATCACGTGTGTAGGCGTTGCTTACGCCCGCCCCGGTTCACCAGCGGTCACAGTCATTGACGAAGTGCCGGGAGTGTTCGCATCTCCAGAAGCCTCGCAAATCTCCCGTCGAGTTTGCCCTACACCCCCTCTGCCGGTGGACAGGATTGTATACATGGGAAAAAGTCCCCCATCCAGCTTGTCACAGTTTAACGTGTGAGAGCGTACACCTCGGAAGCGAGCGCAGTTCTCGGAATCGGGGGTCTTCTGAAATGTTCTTGAAATCATCAACAATGTTCGCGGTGTCAAAGTAGATATCCAGCCATCGCGACTTGTCGCAATGAACGGAAATCAGATAGAGGCAAGCGACGGTTGTAGCGCAGGTGTATTCGTAACATGGCTTTCCGAAGAGAAGAAACTCCAACTGTGACAGGGCTATGGCAAGCTTTGTGATATCGTCGTTATTTAGCTTGAAGATCATCGTTCAGATTGACCAAGTTCCAAACATTTGAATCGGGGAGACGAGTGAGGCGTCGACGACGGGATCAAGGAAGTGTTCGATTTCCAAGGATTCCAGGGATCCCTTGGACAATGGTGCCACGTCTTGCGCGGCGGAATTTCCACGTTCCAAACGCCTGAACAAGGGAAGCCACCCACACACATCTCCCCAGGGTGTGAGTTTCATAAGAGGTGGGAGTAGGTAGGAGGAGGCACCCCGACGAGTCGGGTACGGAGATGGGGAAGCTGAACCAAGTGGTCTACCGCCGTATCCGATAGTGGGACCGTAGAGGAATTCGAATTCCCCGGACTCCGGATCTCCATAATCCCAAGTTTCTTCGGGTGAAACCTCCAGAAGCTCGTCCAACAACCATTGTGTCCCCATAACGCGCTGTGGGCTGGGCCTTCGAGGTCCCGACAGGTGCAGGCAAAGCTCACCACACTCTTTTGGCCAATGAGGATGAGTTGGCTAGTTCGTTAATCTTGAAAACGCGATTGGCCGCCGTGCCATCATCGATCGTTCGTAAATTACTGCACGGGTATTTGGCGCCGAGACCCGTTTCCAACCACCTTGATGTCCTTCACACCCGATGCTCCGAATGGCCCCTCATATGCAGGACCTGTGAGTCGCATGGCTACTTCGTTCAACTCAACCAAAAGTTCTCACTGCGCTTTAGAATGACCGTACGTCCGTTGATTCAGTTGGGAATACCCAAGAACCGGTACGCCACGCCTTTGGGCCACCGCAAGGATACTCGGCTAACCCTCGACACGCAGGACGACCTGGCCGGTGGAATCCAAGATGTTTCGATCTCCTCCGAGTCTCCCTCTATCCGCATAACCACCGCAAAGATCGCTCGACTGCCGCCAGAGATGCTCATATCGATATTCGTCCACCTTTCGAGACCAAAACCTGGTTTATTCGGGCGCAAAGCTCTGCATTTTGTTCGGGATCTCGTCTCCGTCACCCACGTGTGCAGGTCCTGGCGACGAGTAGCGACAACCGCCCCGGAATTATGGGTCTGGATTACGATGACGAACCCGAAAGCGGTCAAGGTGTTCCTGGAGAGGTCCGGTGCATTTCCTCTAAAAGTGGATATACTCCCGGGCTACAAGGCAGAAGTCGACAACCTTCTCCTCAGGGCGGTCATCCCGCACACCCACAGGTTCCGGCAACTTTCTGTGCTCACCCGCCGGGGAGCCGGTTCCCTCAGCTCGATCCTTTTCACGAAGCCGGCACCTTTACTCGAAAGACTCGTGATCCGCCATTCCCTGGGAGATCGGCCAGTCCTCCTTTTTAACGATCAAACACCACGACTACGTGAACTTGTTATGTTCTCGAGGGGTTTATGGTTACAAAACCAGCTCGAGAACCTAACTTCCCTCCACATCAGCCTCCTCCACACCACGCGGACACAGTCGGAATTTCTTCCCTTTTTTGATATGCTACGTCGGTGCCCCGTTCTCGAGGAGATGTTCATCCTCTGGAATGGCTGGGGTACGGATCTGGAACCACCGCAATTCCCCACCGTTCCTTTGCATCGACTCCGGAAGCTGCTCCTACATTGTTTCCGCGTGGAGAATATCAAATACCTCCTTCATACATTCGATCTCAAGACCAATGGAATTGCGATCCACCTGAGTGGGGTAAATCCTGGTCTCGAAGAGAATGGCACGATTTCCGATATCCAAGCAGTATTCCCATACGATACCTCCGGTCGACCGGCCTTAAGCTCATCCACCAAAGTCGAACTCACGTTCCACACACGACCCCGAACCGTTATCATACACGCAGCCGGCCCTGGTTTCTCGATCAGGATAGACTTGCGTCCGCATGGTTCCGCCGGCATCGATGACATGGACTACCTCTACGTGAACTACACCCTCCATGACGTTTTCTCGTCAGTCAAAGAGCTTTGGGTCCGGGGATCTTGTGTGGATATCAAACTCGACGGTATCGAGCACTTCACCGCTTTGGAGAAGTTGGTTTTTATAGGAAGAGGGTCAGGGATAGCACGACATTTCCGACAGGCGCTTTCCCCGCGTCCTTCAGGCATTCTCCCGTGCCCGCTGCTCTCCAGCATCGACTGCCACTGGAACGCGACAGAGATGCGGGAGATGTTCCTCCTTCTGCATAAACGATACAGCGCAGACCGTCTGCTCGAGAGATTGAGGGTGCCCTCCTGTTTCATCCCTGTCCCCACCAATGTCGCTTCTTGTGTGAAGGATATCGGGAACTTGGATATACCATCTGGGATACTTCCCACGTATGGGATGGAACTGCCGGTGTTCTGTTTTGCGGAGATGGAACACGAGTGGTGGGAGCGTTGGGAATCTAGATTAAATTAATGTACTCTCCCAATATATTTATGAGCCTCTAGGCGACACGTTTGTGTTGACTCGATCAAGAATCCGATGTTCTCTTGAGCTGCGGCAAGCTCGCGGTGTGCTGTGACGTAAGGTGCACATTACAAGGTCCTCTCTCGTGTAACGATAACAGGAGGTGCCGGTAGTACCGGTTACGCCGGGACTTGGGTCTGTGGGTGTAAGGCCAAGTGTAGAGCTTTGTCTCCGCCACGCCGGCCCACCTGTGGTTCAGTAATAATGTATCAAACAAGGGGGAAATGTTGAGCTGCACCCGCGGACGACGCACCGGGAGCGATCACGTCCCCTGGAGGTCCTTGATTCTCCCATTGAGCGTATACCAACTCAGACTCTCCCCGAACCATATACACCTTTCCAGGGATGGGAAAATATCAACCATTCCACTCGCCACGGTTTCAAACTCGGGCTCATCGAGGGTGAGAGGTGTTTCCCAGGTGTCCAGAAGCGAGAGCGTGCACCTCGGAAGCAGGCGTAGCTCTTGAAATCGGTGGTCCCCTGAGATGTTCTTGAAATCGTCATGGATGGTTGTGGTGTTGAAGTGGATCAGCAGACTTCTCAATTTGAGGCAGCGAACGGAAATCGGAAGGAGGCAAGCGACTGTCGTGGCGCAGGTATTTTTGAAGCATGGGCGTCCGAGGGCAAGGGACTCGAGCCGGGGGAGAGCCATAACGAGCTCGGCGACATTGTCATTGTTCAACTTGAAGGTGCATTCATAATTGTAGCCTCCGCTATGACAGAAGGCATCCACGTTGAGATCGACCAAGTTCCGAAAGATTTGAATCGTGGAGGTGAAGGAGGCATCGGTGGCGGTACCGGGGCGGCTTTCGACCGTCAGGATTTCCAGGGATTCCTTCACTTCGGACAACGGCGTCACACCTTGCGTGGGGGAAACACTGTGTTCTAGACGTTCGAACAAGGGAATCCACCCACGTCCAACACCCTCCCCTAGTATACATACTGCAAGAGGTGGGAAAACGAGGGGCAATGTTTTGATGGAGTAGCTAGGAGGGGGACTTCCGATGTGCCACCTACGAAGGTGGGGAAGCTGAATTAAGTGGTTCATCGCTGCCTCTGACAACGGAATCGTGGAGGTGAACTCCGCCAAGGATGGCCCACAACGCAAGACGACAGAGGAGATGGAGTCCGTTAAATCCGCCCAGGGAATAATATAGCCGACACACAGGGATCGAAGAGCGGATGTTGGCAACATGGAAATTGCTGAGGCGATAGATGGTTGAAGGTCGCGGGGAACCCCAGAGCCTCTCGGTGACCATGAGTTGTAGACGGAAATCGTCTTCAAATGCGGGGAGAAGAATAGATCGGCGTAGGGGAGGTTGGTTTTCGTCATGGTCCAAGATAAACTTTGCAACGCTGGGAACCATCCACCGGCGGGTGAATTGAGGCGCAATTTGCGGTAGGTGTCCTCCGCGCGGACTGGCCAGTCGTAAACCTCGACGCGGCGCATCCAAGATGCATAGCGGTGGGCCCTGCTCCAAGCCTCCGACGACGGATCCCCCACGATTGTGAACTTGAAATCAAAACTTGAGCGTTCGCTCCCCCAGATGAGAGATCCGGGCCACTTACCACACATCTATGCGCCCATCCATTTTGTAAAGTATGAACTTCCCCGGGCAACACCTCCAAAAGGGTGCACAACGACCCTTGTGTTTCCCACAAAGTGCTGAGGACCGGTTCTTCGAGGTACCGAGATCCACAGGCGAGACTCACGGCGCTTTTGGGGCTGATAAGGATTAGCTGACTGGCGACAGCCCTCGCCAATTCGCTAATCTTGAAAATGGAGTTATGTGTGCTGTCGTGGCTCATGGTGGCTCGTGTGTGGAACCATGCCGGAAATTTGGCGCCCGGCGTGGGGTTGCGCGCGCGGGCGCTCGGGCCACAAAACACAATACCACAGGCCGAGAACACTCATCGGAGGAGATGGGTGGCTAATATATACAAAGTGAACGCGTCCAGTTCGACAAAGCGGAAGAAAGGAAAGGTGTACTGTATCTCCGTCAATTGCCCGGTCTAAATTTCATCTCACACGACCACCCCGGAATTCGGATCACAGGGCGAAGAGCGAGTGTGGGGGAATTGCCCACGCTCCACCGGCCCTCCTGCGATTAGAAATGTATAAACAAATGAGAGGTCTGGGGCTACACTTGCTGACGACACATCTGGAGCCTTCCTACCCTCCGAACCTCATCATTGAGGCTACCCGAACTCCAAATCCCCCCACACCACACAAAAAATCGCGCAGATGGGAAAACATCAGCCATTCCACTTCGCACAATTTCAATACCGGGTCCGTCGAGGGTGAGTGGTATTCTCATGACATCCAAACGTGGGAGTGAGCACCTCTGGAGTGAACGCAAATCTTGAAATCGGGGGTCCCCTGAGATGTTCTTGAAATCGTCAACGATGTTCGTGGTGTTGAAGCGGATCTGTAGGGATTGCAACTTGATACAGCGAACAGAAATTTGCAGGAGGCAGGCGACGATCGTGGCGCAGGTGTTATTGGAACATGGCTGTCCGAGTAGAAGAGACTCTGGCTGAGGCAGAGCCGTGACGAGCTTGGTGACGTCGTCATCGTTCAGCTTGAACGTGCATTGCCCCTCGCCGCCTTTGTCAATGCATGCGACTTCTACGTTTAAAAGGGCCAAGTTCCGGAACATTTGAATCGGGGAGGTGAAGGGAGAAGCATCGATGATGAGACCGGGGCGGTTTTTGACGCCCAGCCGTTTCAACGACCCCTTCATCCTGGACAACGGTGTCATGCCTTGCGTTATGGAAACGACGCCCTCCAAACATTTGAACAGGGGTAACCACCCGTGCGCAGCACCTTCACAGAGTTTGAGGTCCACGAGAGGCGGGAAAACGAGGGGCAAAGATGAAGCGGAATAGGTTTGGGGAGGTCCTTCAACACGCAAGGTACGGAGGTGGGGAAGTTGAATCAAATCACTGTGCAAGTAAAATAGGTAAAGTATCCGGGGGTTTCTGGAAAGTTTTGTTTCCTAATAGTTATGAGAACTTATCCAGCTGTTGGATAAGTTCGTCCAGACCCCAAATACTTAACCTATTTTCGTACAGGTATAGGGAGTAGACGTTTACTGCGTTGGTAAAGATTTATCCAATAAGTCCCAAGAAATCCAGCCTTTACCAAAAAACCCCAAATCTTTTACCTATTTTTCTTCCACAGTGTTAATGATTCATCGGGGAGGGGATTTCCGTAAGCGATGGTCCACAACGTAAAATGGCAGAGGAGAGCGAGTCTTCGAAATATGTCAAGGGAGCCCCGCCAATACCTACACCCGCGCTCGAAGGGATGGGACACGTCCCTGCAACGACATAGATTCAACACTCCTCGCCAACGTCTCCAAATCACTCGCCCCCACAGAATTTTTAATGCGTAACATAGGTGTTACCGCCTTAGCGCAATAAACCAGTAGCCAAAAAAAAAAAAAAAAAAAACACCTACACCTACATACATGAGTTGAAGAGCGGATGTCGGTAACATGGAGATGATCGAGGCAATAGCTGGTAGGACACGGGGGGGACCTCACAATATCCTTCCGACCACAAGATGTGCATGTAGATCCTCTCCAAATGCGGGGAGAAGAATAGAGCAGCATGAGGGAGGCTGGTTTCCGTGACCATCCAAAATAGGATTCGCAACGCTGGGAACTATCCGCCGGCGGGTGAATTGAGGTGCAATTTGCGGTAGGTATCCTCTCTTCGACTGGCCAGCCGTCCACATCGACACAACGCATCCAAGACGCATAACGGTGTGCTTTGTTCCAAACCTCCGGCGACGGATCCCCCAAGATCCTGAACTGACACGGCCCAACCTTCAGCGCTTCAGCATTTGGTTCCCCCCAACGATAAGTTAAAGTTCAGGCCGCATACCGAAACTAAGCCCGTCATTTCACCTCCATATTCTTGACTCTCTCCAGGCAACAACTCCAGAAGGGTCGTCAATGACCTTTGTGCCTCCCATAACGCGCTGAGGGCGAGTTCTTCGAGGCACCGGCATGCGCAAGCGAGGTTCACGGCGCTCTTTGACCACGGATGACGACAAGCTGGCTGAGGATTAGCCTAGCAAGTTCCCAGATCTTGAAAACGCGATGGGGTGTGTCGTCGCGAGTCATGGTGGTTTGTGGGCGGGAAGCAGATCAGTTAGCTGGCGCTGATGAAGCGGTGCGAACGCTCGAAGCCACCCCGTTGAAAGACGAGACGTCAGCGTTGTATGGGCCTGAAGCAGGCGGAATTGTAATCCTTCCCGATTCCCATCATTTAGTCGGTGGGCTGAGTTTTGGACGAAATTCCCAGCGTTGTGATTCCAGATGCGCGGTTTGAGACAACATCCGCGACCCGACGTAACGGACGGGGTTCTGACGGTTTCCTTATAAGGGTTCGAACGTTCGATATTCGCGTGGATTCGTTTGCATACATCCTCCGGACAAGTCACCCATTCACAGGTTCACAGCAAAGGTGGTTATCTACAAGTAAAAATCGGCTCGCGCTTGCACCAACCAAGAGGCGGCGTGCGATCGCGCAAAGCGAAAGAAGAGGCTATCATCTGTATCTCCGTCGTCGATCGGCTAGTCCATCTTCAACCGCGCACCAACGACTGTCGAGAGACGATATGTTCATCAGGCGCGGGAAAATGATGTGGAGTCCCATCGCGATGGTTTCGATGTCCTCCTCATGTACTACGCGTGGCAGGAAGCCAACTTTCAAATTCCGGAGCTCGCACCTTGCTTCGTCATGTCTGGCACCTTCATCGACCAGGCGTAGAATATCACGGACGACCGTTCGAGTGTTGAAGTGAATCTCCAGGTCCACAAGGTCCATACAATGGATAGATATCGATAAGAGGGAGGCGACGTAGCGTTGCAGGAATTGAAGCGACAAGGTCGCCCGAGTTCCAGGTCCCTCAAATGAGGCAGTCCAACAGCAAAGTCCTCCATATCATCGTCCGTCAAGCGAAAGGCACACCCCTCCGTGGTGTAACAAGAGGTGCCCACGCACAGCGTAACCAAGTTCCGGAACGTTGCGATGGAAGCCAACAAGGATGAGTCGAATATGGAGTTACTAGTGCACTTGAGGGATTTTAGTGTCTCCCTCGCGTTTGTGCGCGATGTTGCCAATGTGGAACTTCCTCGAAGAACGTGCTGTTCGTGCGAGGCAAGAAGGTGAATCCAGGGTAGGGCCTCTGGTTCACAGAGGCGGAGCCCCTCGATGGACGGGAAGACGAACGTTGGAATAGTCAGGGGAGGTCCCTGCACGGTCTTCCAGTAGCGGTGATTTGGAAGTTGCATGAGATGGCGAATGGCTGCCTCCGATAAAGGTACCCGTGTGCCAAAGCCCTTAAGCGACGGTTCGCATCGGCAAATAAATGAAGATATTGCATCGCTGATAGGTCCTTTCCTCTGGCGAGATATAATCGATAGTTGGTCCAGAGAAGTCGATAAAGTTGAGATGATCTCGACGATAGGCCACGGCTGATCCAGCGGCGACCCGGTGTCGGTACAAAGGGTGACACCTTTCAACTTGGGGGAGAGGAAGAGGCGGAAGAAGGTTACTGCGTTATGGGCTGTACGGGTGTTCCAGAATAGCTGTTCCAGCTTGGGGAATAATATCCCGCGGGTGCGTTGCGTGAAATCCAGGAAAGTGTATCGCTGGCGGGACCGAGGTGTAATCTACGCATCCAAGAAACGTGTCGTTGCAACCTGGCCCAGTCCTTCGGTGAGGGGTCGCGCTCAATCGCCTGGGGGAATTGACGTCAGATGCGGTCCACGGGAAAGGAGCGACCACTTACGATAACTGATCCTTCGTCGTGTTTATTTTCGACCCAAGTGTGACCCGGCAATACCCTCACGAGGACAGTCAAAAAGAGTTGTTCCCTCCAGAGCAAGCTGAGCGTCAGTTCCTCGAGGGACCGACAAGTGAGAGCGAATGAAACCGCTGCTGGGCGGCTGGTTTCGACCAACTCGTCAATAACCAGCTTCGTCAGCTCGTCGATGCGGAAGATTGGATGCAGCATGATTGAGAGGTATGAGAGGTATTGCGGGGGATAGGGTTTGAGGAAGAGCGGCCGAGATGTTGGAGGGACAAACTTGAAAGACCCCTGTTCATTTTAGGTAGTAACACGATGAGACTCATCTATGAATTGTCCCCCGCGGTGATAGTTACAGCTATGTCCAAACGCTTTGCATACCAGAAAGCAAGCCCACTCATAGAAACCTTACCTCCCCGAAGTTCCAGACAAGAATCTGACCCCCTCTC
>Ga0307511_10003471_pt1 | contig 16197 bp, 24 predicted proteins | sample 13_EM_MG_FD_200266 | JGI IMG/M metagenome (GOLD analysis project Ga0307511, IMG submission 200266) | Populus trichocarpa ectomycorrhiza microbial communities from riparian zone in the Pacific Northwest, United States - 13_EM | ecosystem: Host-associated > Plants > Roots > Unclassified | place... | reverse complement strand
TCAATCCAGATATCGCTTGTACCTCGACCTCGTCTGTTTCACCTTCACGCACTCGACGACCCAGTGGGACCAGGGCGTCGAGCACCCAAAGGTCCTCAGCACACCATTCCACCTCTGCCAACTCGGAACTAGCACCTTTTCCTCGTCCAGCGTATCTCGAGTATTCCGCCTTGCGCAACCTATTACAAACGGAAGTACCTTCTACACACCCTTTCCGTAGAGCAGGACCAACTTTGAGGGCCGATTATTCCTCTGGTTCCAGGAGGCCCCGCAGGTCCCCCTCTGTCGACAGCGACGAAGATGACTCGAGTCCGCCTCGGGAATTGCGCAAGACTCCTCCCCCAGTGGTATCTGCGACCTTACCGGCATTATCAATACCCACCCGGTGGTGTGAAGAAATGAGGAACCCGCTGCTGACCGTATCAAGCGATGGGATGGAGCTTGTTTACCAAGGTGAATCCAGCGTTCCATGTCTAGTGAAAGATATTCATCTCTTTCAGGGACACCTAGCACAACTGATAAAGATACCGCTACTGCTCGCACAGCAGTTCCTGTCCCGCCCGCGTGTGGTATATATTACTTTGAAGTTGAAATAGCAGGCAAAGCGCAGAAGAGGTATATTCGTGTATCGATGCTATGAGCTCTTACTAATAGACTGACCAACAGTCGTGTTGCTGTTGGGTTCGAATTCCAGAATATAATATGAGGTTTGTCAATGACGTGCACAAACAGCTTTGTAGGTCGCGACGTCAAGGTTTCCCGTTTACCAGGATGGGAAAAGAACTCATGGGGTTATCACGGAGACACTGGTATGATATATTCTGGTGACAGGAGCGGTACTTCCTTTGGATCTCTATTTGGGGGTAAGTGAAGCGTTGTCATACATGGCATCTTTGCGATTTACGTGTTGGGTAGTTGGAGATATCATTGGTTGTGGTGTTGACCTCAGCCAGAACAAAGTGTTCTACACGAAGAATAGTTCTCTTCTTGGTAAAAATATTCTCACTACAGATGCAACTTATCCTGATCAGGAACTCTAGGCACCGTGTTCGACAACGTTGGAAAAGACGGTGATATCTATCCTGCTATTGGGCTCTGCCACATTGGGGAATCCATCAAGGCCAACTTTGGTCAGGAACCTTTCAAGTATGACATAGAGGATCATGTGCATCAACAACGTAACCAAACATGGGCGAAGATACAATCCTTTCCCTTGAAATGGCCCAGCGAGCATAAGCCCAATGAGGGTACTGGACCTGTGCCGCTATCTGTTTCCGACGAGAGCATCAAAATACCGATCAACGAACTCGTACTGACGTATCTGTCACATCACGGATATGCCCGCACTGCGCGCGCATTCGAGGCGAGCTGTAACATTAGAGGAGGCGTCCAGACATCTCCGTCACCGACACCAGCGACCACATCATCTACTCTTACGGAGGACTATGGCATGGTCACGGACGAGACTTCCACTGCTATTTCCCCTTCTCATAAATCATCCAGAACCGCCGCAACCGATGATATTGAGATCCGGACACACATCGTACAATCCGTCACTGTAGGTGACATTGATACCGCGCTCACGGAAACGCGAGCGTATTTCCCTCTTGTTCTCGAAGCGGGCGCAGGAATCATGCTTTTTAAGCTCCGGTGCAGGAAGTTTGTGGAGCTTGTATTAGAAGCAGCGGAACTGAAGAAAAAAATGCGAGCGGAGGAGTGCGGGATGACCATTGGTCCCGCAATTTATGATGATGCACAGAACAGTAACGGTACCAAGTTCTTTGCCGACGGCATGGACATGGATGTCGATGACGAAGAACACTTAGAGACGGGAATGAGAAATCTCACTAATGGGAATGCCTCCAGCAGCCGTATTGAAATCCCTGCAGCTATCGGACGAAAGCCTTCTCCTTCGAACTCCGTGCCTGTTAACTTGGCAGCTGAAGCTGCCATCCAGTACGGTGCTGCGCTGGAAAAGGCGGTGATATACGGACAGGAGTTGGAGACAGACTACAAGCATCGCTCGGAGGTCCGAGCGATTTTTAAGCGGACATCCGTGATTATGGCTTACTATGATCCTCTCGAAGCGGGAGGGGACGCAGCTGCAGTTGCGGGACAGTCCGCAAGGGTAGCTCTTGCGACAGAGTTGAATCAAGCCATTTTGCGTAAGCATATCCCCGATTGACAAGAAACAACTGATGATGTTTGTTTTCCATAGAATCTCAAGGTCGACCTGCACAACCTTTATTGGACAAGTTGTATCGCCAGACCGCTGCTTGTCTTACGCAGCTCGCTTTGCTAGGGAATGGGGCTGCTGCTTTCGTGGACATGCAGAAAGAATTATTGGACGGTTGATAGCCAACACATTTAGTATCACACGGATTTCCAACTACGTCCCCACTCAGAACGTTTGCGGCTTGCATGAGCATGTGTAGAATTACAGATTGGGTGTAGGTAATCGTAATAAGTAATGGGACTGTATGCTATTTATGAGACGGTGAATGATTCACCGCACCCACAAGCATCCTTGATATTAGGATTATTAAATACGAACTTGGCGCTGGAAAAAATGTCCGGTTAGTGAGCCGTAACAAAGAGTATAGTACGCGGGTGTACTCGCCTCAGAGCATCCTGCTGCCAATCCATTTCACTGCCGATGATAGAGAATAATGCTTTGCTGTCTATGAGAACCTTGACGCCGTCCTGTTCAACTACCTCATCGAACTTTTCTGGCTGGTCAACGTAGTCAAGATGGTATGAAAGTCCAGCACAACCCTTGTTCCGAACACCGATGCGAATGAGTTGGGGTGCGGGACCTTCCGACAAGTCTCGTAGTCGTTTTGCAGCATGAGGAGTCTGTTCGTTGAAGAATGTCAGAGTTCCGATGGAAGAATACCAGATGCATGCACGTACAATCGTTATTGCCGCCTTGGTGGACCGAATTGTCGGACGGACCCGCTTGACCGCTGAAGGTGGGGAGAGTTCGGACATGATTGTGCGGCGTTGGAACGAAAACAAGAGTGCGGTGCATGCTGGTGACCTGAAGACATGGCTAATACGCCGTCGTGCGAGTGCGAGAACCATGAAGGATGGCCAGTACCAGTAAATGTCCCATACAAGACTGGCGAATCAATTTCTCACGAGACATCTTATTGCATGACTCAGCACGGATGGATATCAAGCCCCTAATTCCTCACAACGCGTTATCTTCCGGAATCCACCTTAAGAACTCGTATTGCGATACCGACCCTTTCATCATCATCGCTGCATGCTGCTATGTAGCGGGTAAAGCAGAGGAATCGCCCAATCCCATCGAGAACGTTGCAGCGGAAGCCCGTTATTTTGTTCAGTGGTGCGTTCTCTCAGTTTCTTTTTTCACCTTGACGTGTGACACTGCGTTCTGTTCTAGTAACTGCAGAATATCCATACAGAATCAAATTGTTCCCGTCAGATGACTCGAAGCTGGGAGAGATGGAGTTTTATCCTGGCGTGTGATTTTACGGTCTTCCACCCCTGCTGCACACTTATGACGCTATGCCGAAAAGAGGGCTCTTCATCATTCCAGACAGAGGCTGGGGTGTGTGGGTGAGATAACGGCTTGCGCTACTGTGGGACAGGAGAAGGCCAGCTCGAGCGTCCAGACGATGCAATACAGCTCGCATCATGGTCAGTGTGTCACTCGGAGAGAGGTAGAACTAACCGATAGATGTCTAGGTCGATCATCATTAATGATGCGTACCCATTAGACCTGTCTTCTCTACCCGCCACACTTACTCGCCATCACCAGACCCTACGTTATTCTCGTTCTGCACGCGCCTACGAGGGAGCAAATTAAGCAAAAAAACACACTTTGTCCTTTCGGACGAGAAACGCAGGGCACGGGGCATGTATTTCCCGATAGTCGCAGTGGAAGCCACCTGAGCCGTTTCAGCACCCCGGTCGAAGGGCCAGAACTTGTAAGGCAGTGTGATGCCGAGTAGTAGTAGTAAGTCTATACACGGCGACACACTAAGATCAATATTGTGAAGGAGTCAGAAGGGAAATTTTACATTGGAGCGACTGTGTAATCCTTCGACGGCGCAGGAGAGTAGACTTGCGGATTAAGCGCATTCTGCGAGCGGTCGGCCCATAGCAGATACTTAACAAGATGTCGGAGTGGACACAGACTGCTGGGTTCACAATTGGATAGGGAAGCAGCTTTTGAAGGAAATTGTATGGATGAGTGGTACAAAGTGCTAGGGTAGCCTACCTCAGATCATCCAAACTTTATACACAGCAACATTTCTCACCGAGGGCCAAATGAAGTATGAAATCCGCCCGAGGCGGTTGGAAAAATAGAGCAAGATTGTCCGGCTTTCCCAAGTATAATGATCAAAAGTCACCCAGGCCACCATCGTCGTCATCCAAATCCCCTTCTTGGATTTCCTTCGCAAGCTCTCTCTCGCGCTCTCGCGCTCCTTGCGCAGCAGCGAGTTCCTTGCGATGAGCATCGAGCGGGTAACGCATTGCCTGAACATCGAGTTAGCAGTTATTTCGTTTCGAACGAGATCAATACTAATCGACAGAAGTACAGCGGGTGATCGTACCTTTACGCTCTGATTATGGAGGTCCATGCAATATGTGATTCTTCGCATGTACATGTCGCTCACTTCGGGTCCATAACCGTTCTTCCTTCCTTCACACTCCATCCAGCCTTTCTCATGAATGATACGGCCTTCGATGACACCGTCTCGGATAGCCTTGCCCACGATGTACTCGGCATCCTCCTCAGAGTCGAGATGAAGTTTAAGACAGATGTCACGCAGGGAGATGCGTGAATATGACAGCGAGAGGCGACGGATACCAGTTTTGATGACGTTCTGCCGGAGACGGACGATCAAAGTGTACGTCTTGTCTGCCTCGAATTGCGCGGCATGCTTGGTCAAGGTCGTCTGGAATTCCGACAGTGATCCCGTCCGAACAGCTGTGAATTGTCGGCCTTATAGAAAAAAGGATGCGGCAGTGTACAAACCTTTGACGATGTCAAAGTATGCTCTGAGCGCCTTCTCGAGCACGTAATGTCTAAATATACTGCGATCGGGGATGTCACCCATAAGCAACTCGACAACTACGAAGGATTTGTGAACTGCTTGATAAAATCCAGGAGCAGTCTTGGCAGGTGGCGCGCGCCGGATGGCTTGCTGTAAATTTGTATGTGCAGCGGTATAGTTTAATTGTACTGCCTTTATGCGGCCCAGGAAGTAATGATAGCGGGCGAACTGAGGGCTACTGGCGGAGGAAGGGAACGTAGTTTTGGAGACTAGCTTGTCTGCCTGGTCGTATAAATTGTAATGGAGATAATTTCGAAGCAAACGATTGATGAGTGAGGCTTGCGCATCGTCGTCATGGCGCAATGCGGCCGTACGCTGTGCAGCCAAAAATAATCTGGTAGATAAAACTTAGTTCCCGTACAGCACGAGCAAAAACACGTACGGTCGCGCATCGGCAAGTTCTCCACCGAGTTCGTACGATCGCTCAACGGCGAACCATACTTTTGCCGCAATAGGATCCATACTCCTGCGATTAAGAGACTGCATTTTTTCGATAGTCTCATTGCAAATCTGTATTGACTTTGCGTAGTTCTCTTTCGAAGAGTGGAGGTGGTGAATAATGAGGAGCCGAAAGTATATTTCCACTTCGGGGACCGGGTCAAAGGTAGGTTTGGATGGAGGTGCAGTAGCGCCTGTATTCTCGGTATTAGAATCTACATCCATCGCCCGGTCGATAGCCGGGGCGGGTGGGAGGCATGTGAGTAAACTTGACTTGACTGCCGAGTCTTTGCAACAATCGCACATCACTTCACAGGAAAAACAAAAGGATGAAGCACGCACCTGCTGGATAGTTCTCCTTTATGGCATCCTGCAAAACTTTGTTGTCAATGCGTTTCCTGAGTGCGGTGAGTGATCGCAGGACCCGGTGAGTGAATCGTGGTTCGAGTTCGGCAACAGCCCGCTCAATGAGAGCGATGTTGGCTTTAATCTCGACCGTCGGTGCGACTGTCTTTCCCTCTTTCTTGGTGGCCGTCTCTGTGGTCATGTTGTCTCTGCACGATGGATGGTCGAGACTAATTATTGTGATTCGTGAATGACGCGTCCTCCTTTGTTTTGCTGCCAAACAAGCCCGCATGCGGTGCAATGGCCTTTTTCTAGTTGGATCAACACGAAGTTTGCTGTATGTACATAAATGCATGTCAAACATACCAGCCAATATATTGAATCCACAAGAGATGATACATTGTAGAGAAGAGTCACACATATCATAATGAACAGAGTACAAACAAGAGTTGGAGTAAATCTCAATCCATCTTCACCATGAGCAAATATCGGAGCCGTATCTGGGCAGGATCATAGACGATGTACTAAATGTACCTGTTAGTCGCCGCAGGTGAAAAATAGAGAAGTGTGTGTACCTCATTGTATAAGAGGTACGCGCCAGGAGCGGACACCTGAGATGCCTTTCCCTTTGGCATTTGGCATCCCTGCAAAGGGGGATTCGCAAGTGCGACGCCTGCATCTTGCCACTCTGTCGGTTGAGTGGTGCCCATACCTTTTGTAGCCCTGAAATATGGACTTAACATACAAAAGGGCAACAGGGAACATACTGCCTTACAGGTGATTGCTCGACTTGCAGGCAGCAGCAGCATCGTATTTGGCATTCGTCAGCTCGAGGTAGGGTTTGACTGCGACTTCGCAAAGTAGCAGGACGCCAATTTGATTGCTCAAACTAGTTTGGCTGAGTACACTGCCTCGAATGAACAGGCCACACGTACTGGGCATGACAATAGTTGGCAGACTGGAGGTTTTGTTAGGCATGACGGATGGATCAATTCCACAGTACGAACCTTTGACATCATCTATAAAATATCGCGTATCAAAAAAGTGAATATAAACAATTGAATAGGGCTCACATCAGCGAAATACACTCCCTTGCCAAACATATATCCTTGTGATCCCATCAGGGAAAGGCCACAGATTAGAGTATTCTCGGACTCACCAGTGACAGGAGCTATGTGATACTTTGCCATTAACAACCAGAGTATCGAAGAACAAGACTGATCAGACATACCTTCAGGCGGAGCGATCCGTAACCCTTGTTTCAAAATACCTTGCGGGACAATTTACTAACGTCCACCCCTGTAACAAGACACATACCGGCAAAGTTTGTTGTCCGCGAACCATGCCAAAGCAACATCCGATTACCAGGCGCAATTTGATCGAAACCCGCCGTTATCCAAGCGTTTGTCTCGGATTCTCTGGATAACGGGAATTGAGAAGGAACTGAAAGTTGTAGTCTATACTACTGACCTTTCGACACGGAATGCATTCATCACCGTCGCCCTGAATCGATGCGTGTCTCCATGGGTATCAGTGGCATATTGTACCAATGTCTGGAACTCTTTGCTGGATTGTAAAACCGGCTCCATCTTCGAGAGCCCAAGGGAGCGGAAGTGAGCGTCGAGAGGGTTGAGAGGGTTGCCCTTGTCATCTACGTCTATGCTCTCCGTGATCAGTTTATGGGCAACCTCCTGGAATATCGTGTTAGTATACCTCTTTTTGGATCGAAATATGAGATCATACCATATCACCTAATGCGTCTACAAGGTCAAGTTCCTGTGGGGACGTTGAGCATGGACAGCAAATAAAGCTGAAGTTTCAAATGCCTTTTTCAAGATAGCCATATCATTAATGACAGTAGGCCTGTTCCTCCCAAATGCGTGCGGTATGATTCTATCAAGATGTCAACATGCATGTCTCAACATCTGAGATCCGGAACATACGAATAGTATTCCCCGCTGAGCTGTTCACAGGCATGTTGGAATCCTCCAAGAGAGTTCGCAATGTCTCCGTTCTGTTTGTCGAGCACCTCAGCGAGTTTCTATTTACACGCATTAAGATCGAGTATTTCCAAATTCCAAATCAATTACCTTGAGCGCAGAGAAACCGTTCAGAATAGTTGACTTGGCCAGTTTTCCTAAGAAGTAGTGAGGTAAGTCGGGAACTGGAGAGCGTATCCGTCTCTCCTTACCGAGAGGGAGCTTATTGGCATCATAATTCATCGATGACAAGTGGGCGTCAAGCAATCTACACAACAGATCAACGGATATAAACGTAGGTTAATTGCCATACTGACTTCGATGAGAATATGAGGTTACAAAATTGCTGTAGGGCCGTTAGTTGACCAAAGAGAGGAAGAGGAAGCAAGCAACATACTTGCAACTCCACGGACAGCTTCGAGTCTGGGATTTGTTCGTCATCCTTTTTGCTCCCACTTGGCTCGGGCTTGTTGTCGTCGTCTTCGAACGATCGTTCTACAGACCAGTCAGTCGCGCAGTTGAGTCGCCTAATTGATGCTCACCGAGCCATGTGTATTTGCCTGGTGAAAGTGAGTAGAGCACGTACATCGGAATATGGCGTACCTTTTGCGGTTGTCATACCAAACCTCTGCTCCCACGCAACTCCGGTCTTTGACCTGAACTGTTTCTTGAACTCGTTGATTGCCATAGCCGAAGGCCATGTTCCCTGTGCACTGCTCAGGCTTGAGTAAAACACCCCATGGGCAACTCATACCTTGTCTTGTTTTTGTCCATTTTCTCCGACGCGTCCCCAGCGAGTATACAGTGTGCAAGAAGAGTCGTTACCAATAGGGTGCAGAAGCTGAATCACGTAGAACCTGCATGGGTGTGTCTAGCGGTATCATGCGTGGTACATGAAGGCAACATACTTGTTCTTGTTCGAACCAACTTCAGTTTGGTTGAGCATGGCATCCCAGACATTTTGGGTATCCGAATAGACGACATGTGTGTCTAGCGGGCGGGCTCTTTCAAACTTCGGAATCAACGAGTGATGGTGAACACTTACTGATATGTGGGGACATGGGATCCACTGGTGCCTTTCCGCGCTTCAATACCGTGACCTGTAGTACATGAGCTTAACCTATACGAGTTAGCATGCATCCAAAAGACGGACCATCTTTTTTGGCACGTCGATGTCCTTTGGAGCAGACGTATCAGCCTGGTCTCCATTCTTATCGTCTGCCTTGAGCTTTTTGGAAGGACCGGCGTCTTGGATGTCATTGTCAGCCCGTGCTCTCTTCCCCTTAGTTGACTTGGGCTTGGGCACCGAGACTGCAGCGGCGGCGGACACAGGCTTCGCAACAGCACCTGTCTGTTGTGCAGTGCTCGACCTCGTCGTCCTGGCTGACGCAGGCTTTGAGGCTGTCGCGTCTGAGGTAGCTTTCCTTCTGGGAGGCATGGTGGGGATCTGGTCGAAGGCGTGGATATCGCGAGGAATATATAAAGGGGGGGACGCCATCCAAAAGGGGCAATCCCGACGTGCGGCGGGCGGGCTGAGTCACGCGCGGCGCGGCTGTGCACCCCGCGGTGTTCCGTCCGCGGTCACCGAAACACAACAAAGCCCTTTTGGTGACACCGGCTCAGGCTTCCGAGGACGGAGTCGAAACGCTTGACGGGCGCGAAAACCCGCCCGACTAACCTGCAACGTGGGGGCGGGGTTTGCCGAGGGGGTCACCCTCCGACCACATCACACCCCGAAATGGAAGGCATCCTGTGATCACAGCAAGGGGTCACACTCCAAATGGGGAAACCGTGCACGGCATGGCTGCCACGATGTGACTTGCTGGTGGGGTTCCTATAGCTCCTCCCTCCAGCCCGTCACATCTCCCAGATAACCTGCCGGGTTATAAAAGGCTCTCGCCAAAATGGCCGGATCCCCTCCCACTCTTGCGCACCGCGTCCTCTCAGCCCGCCATGTCTGTCCCCCAGGTGCAGTTCGTCCACTTCCGCTTCCCAGATGCCACCCAGTGTAAGTCCTTGCACCACTTCCTCTGTGGCGTGCAGTCTTTCATGCACGCCCTCAGCAGCTGTGAACGACGAAATGAACTTCCACGGTGTCCTCTGGCATGACTTCATGTCTCCACCTCCCTCCAATGTCCCCTTGGTTCCTCCCGACAACCAGTGGCCGTCGTTCGACTCAGTCATCATGTACTCGCCCACCTCCGACTCCTCCTCCCCAACATCGTCTTGCCACTCGTCTCCGTCGCCCAAGGCTGGAGACGACAGTCTTCCTGATATCGACCTTCACCAGTACATGTCCACATTCCCATCGTCAGCAGAGCTAGCTAGCATGCCCATCCCGCCCTCTCGCGGGACGTCGCGCAACAAGTCCCCCAATCACGTCCCCCGACCGCGCAATGCCTTCATGCTCTTCCGATCTGCTTTTGCAGCTGCCCAGAAGATCAGCACCAATATCGAGCACGACAATCGTCACATTACCCGCATCATTGCGCACTGCTGGAATCGCCTCTCTGAAGCAGACAAGCAGGTGTGGCGCGACAAGGCTGCTGCAGAGAAGGCACAGCACACGGCCAAGTACCCTAATTACCGCTTCTCCCCTGTTGGGCGTGCAACAAAGCCAGTGAAGCGCAATGTCCGTCGCAATGGCATGGAAGACAAGAAACGTTGCGAAAAAGTCGCAGAGCTCCTGTTAGCTGGGAAGAAGGGGAGCGAGCTGGAAGTTGCAGTCAAACAAATAGACGTCTCCCTTAGCATTGAAGCCTCGGACCGCACTCGACAGGAGGCTTCTATCGCTGCTGAAATGCCGTCCGATAACTGGAAACCTTCGCAAGTCGACTCAGATGAAGGTGAAATTCGACCATTCCTTAGTCCTCTGTTACCACCAGCTGAGCCCAGAAGTCTGCCTGCTGAACCGGTGATCCACGATCAGGTCAGTCTTCTCTGCTTCCAAACCGTCGATCATACCAATTTACACGATGTGACAGGCTACTGACCTGATGCAACCATGCCATACCCACCATCACCACTTTGATCACATACCATCGGTTGACAATGGTGTCCTTCAAACGCCCTGGGAGTACTACCCCATCCGAGACGGAATTCAGACGGCCAATCAATACGACCCATTCATGAATTATACCAGCCAGGACTGTCCCGACTTATCACCTCCCGATTTTTCTGGATTTTCTTGGAGCAACGACGGCTTTTCGTGTGTTAGTAGGTCGTCGTCGTCGTCGTCTTATTCATACTTCTGAATGGACTGCGGCTCATGTGTTGTGATGATTGACTTATTGTTCATTTAATCCAAATTGGCTCACCCCCACGATACCTAATTTCTTCATTTCAGTGTAGCACCTTCCTCTGTCTCCTTCCCTCCTGTATCCTAGAGCTTTCGGAATTACAACTTCACGCCTCGCCGCCTGACCCGTTCGTCTTCGCTGCTTCTGGTCTTCTGTTCTTGGGAAAGTTGAGTAAATGCTGCGACACCCAGTCTTCCGACCAGCGTCGCGCATCCCACAATCTTGGCGCCGGCGCGATGCATACGAGCTACAGCCTCAGGTGAAGTGACACCGCCAGCCCCAACAATGACGATCTCTTGCAGTCCAGAATCACCCGATTCTGCCAGAAATCGCGAGAAGAAATATACATTCCCAAGAGACAATGGATGTATCGCTTCGCCAGCGAGACCTCCTACCGCAGGAGGGACAGCAAATGGTGATCCACGTGTCTCGCCGTCCGTAGTTTCCGTAGAGAAAACCAAGCAATTTCCTAGGGTATTCGTGCAGACGAGAAAGGCGAACGGATTTGTGGGTCTTCCGGAAGTCACGTCCTGGCGAGAGTATTGCCTGATTCCGTTAACAAGATCTTGAATCTGGGTGGCCACGACATATGGCGGTAATTTGATACCGAGTGTGAGGGTCCTGTCTGCCCAAAATCGCTCCGCCAGTGCATCCAAGAAGGGAGCGAGGGTGGCAAAGCTGTAGGAAGGCGGTGGGTGTCCTTTGATATTGGGACAGCTTGCGTTGAATTCGATAGCTACCCGAGAACTCCAGGAAGGTTGCTCTGCACGTAGATCTTGGATAGCCGTCATCATCTCCTGCAGGCCTTGAGGAGTAGAATCGGTGATGCTGATGATGAAAGGTTTGGCCGATTGTGGGTCGCGGTCGAGGAGGGTTCTCACCCATCCTATGTATGCAGACAGTGGGTGCGGAGAGTATCCGTAGGAGTTCACTGACGACAATGACTCGGTCAGAAATGCAACCTAGCAGACGATGAGAATGTGTGCAGCTTGAAATACACAGAACACAGCCGCGCACTGTATGCGAAGAATCCTCTTGGAAGCCTGACAGTGTTGCTGTCCGTGTTGTCACGGCACCAGTTTGCGGACAATCATACAGCTCTGTGAGCTGTCGCAAGTCAGATGCCCATGCGCAGGACGTATTCAGCAATGGTGGGTGGACGACTATTTCTCGGACTTTGACCATAGCCTTAGTATGTGTGGGTCATAGTAAAACGCTCATCGTTGGTTTTGCAAGCGGTCGACAAACACTTGTAGGAGCGTTTATGTAAGGCCAGATAGATATGAATACGAAGAAACAGTGCTAACTACATTATACATTACTTTAGGATCTCTTCTCGTTCTAATACAGGCTGCTCTAGCTTGATGAAAATCGTAGTTCGCGCGGGGTGCTGTTGAGTGGGAGTGTTGTGAGCAGTCACGCGAGCGGGCTAAGGACATATTCAACGAAATAACCTTGGAGGGGAAAAATATGTCATACGAAACCCAGGCCATCGAGCACCGCTTCAACGATGCCTGCAGTAAAGGATGAGCAACTGAGCTGGCTCATGTCTCTTGGCACCGATATGTGTCGTTCGACGAGCGGATCGTTGTCAATGATCATATCTGGGCAGGGGTCAAGTGTCCAGGTCGCAGATCAAGGGAGCAGTTTACATTCATCTTCGTTTTCCACACTTTTCTCGATGGAGTCTGCGGGCCTCCCGAAGACTGCCGAGGCTCCACACCTGGGTATGAATGGACATCAAAGCTGGCAAGAAACGGATTTCCCGCTTGGGGGCCTTGGTCCTTGGATGATGATTCCACACGCCATACCATCAGTTCGAGGACACGCATTCCAACGCGGTAGCCTAGGATATTCAGTCTAGAATAGATCATTCTTCGGTGAACCTTTTGATCGGGCTGAAAGAGACGACTCACCAACGCTCGAGATCGTTTATCCCACTGACACGCTTTTGGGTGTACTGAACTACCTCTGAGAAAAGAAAGGCGAACGCCGACGCAGACACTTCTGCTGTGCGTGTTTTGTTGAGATTCCTGTCATATATGTTGGGGCGTTGAGCTGCGGGTCGCGACTGGCCAAGGGTTGTGTTGATCAGGGGTGTTGGTGGGAGAGAGAAGCGCGCCGTGAGTGGGTAGTGGTCGTTGTTGTCGATGCTGGTGGTTGTCGCCGTCGTTATTGGTGGTAGTATGACCATCCGTTGATGGGGATCACCATCCCGCTGATGCATCGTCGTCGTGGGAGTTGTCGTCGACGGTTGATGGTAGGGGTGGCTGGCGTCGACGTTGTGGCTACTGGCGTTATCACTATCGTACATAGACCCATAAATGTGTTCATTGCTGCAGTTGTGGGGTCGAGATTGAGGTGAGAGAATGGTGGTATTGGCTGCTGATGATCGTGGTGGTCGTCATCGTCGAGGTGGTGGTGGAGGTAGTCGAGCTTGAGGTTTTTGACGGGGAAGATGGCACAATGAGCGGTGGTACAGTCAGAGGGATGCAGGTCACTGAGAGAGTCACTGCCAGAGATGGTGGTGCAGGAGCTCACCTGTGTCACATCCGTCCGGGGCCGATGATCCACATATCTTGCAAAGCGTCCCTAGTACAGAATCCTTAGGCGTCAGCGGCAACGCGCTACGTGTGGCGAGAGAGAGTCAGTGTCTGGGATTCGCCGGACGCACACCTCTTGCTGCCTCTCTGACTGTGCCCCTCCTTTCGATCATCGGCCCCAAGTGCAAGTACTTTCTACTACCAGACGGAACCAGGACATGGGACCACGAATGCCACCCTCCATTCGAACAGGCGATCTGAGTCTTGGGAAAAAAGCTATCCTCAGGGATCTCGGCCACGTCGCTGTCGTTCCACTTGATTACTTTAACACTGCTGTCTTGCCACCCCTTCATACATGTATTGACATTCAGGACATCGAAAATCGTCTATGTCGTTCCAAAACCTCGTCCAAGGAGTCATACCGGTGGTCTTCATTCCCAAAAGATCCAGAAAAGGAGGCAAATCTCATCTTTGGTAGACTGTCTCGAGTTTTTGATAAAGTAGTGCAACTGGCAGCAGAAGGCACTGGCACCTCACCAAAACTTACATTTGCGCAGAAGCCTACGATCTCACCAACATCTGAACGGGCAAATATCTCTCCTCCCGATGCCTATTTGCTCTTGGTCAACACCAAAAGTGTTGGCAAGTATGCAACATGTTCTGCGCACCGCTGGGATGACATCGCAGTCTCATTTGAGTTGAAATGTGATGGAGAATTGGGAGATGAGTATAGTGATGTGAGCAATGTGCTCCTCTCAAACTCTATGTAACTAATGTCCTGACAGAATGAAGAGAACATGATTTGGCACCTTCACCACATCATGTGTAGTGATCCTTGCCGGCGTTCAACATTCGGAGTAACGGTCAAAAATACACAAATGAGATTATGGTTCACTTGTCGATCTGTGACTGTTGTGAGCGAACCATTTAGTTTCATCATGGTGCGTCGACCATGTACTCTTCTGATCCACAAATGTATATATTCAAAAATATGGCAGTTATCTACCCAGATGATCCGCTTGTTTTGTTCGCTAGCATTTGCCAATGATCACGAACTTGGTTGGGACCCGACCATTCAGAGAGTGTTTGTCGGTGGGAAGACTCAATACGACATTTCACTGCAATCACAAGAAGGATCAATTTCTGTTTACCGCACAACGAGGGTCATCTCAGACTTTGGTTTCGAGGCATTAAGAGGACCTGCAACACGCATCTTCGAGGCTTATCTGAAACCAGATGCCCTGGCTGGGAGCCTGCTAGACCACCCTGCACACGTCGTAATCAAGGATTCATGGAGGGAGTCCAGTCGGAAACGAGAAGATGAAATCCGCGCCGAGATCCTTTCTGACTTAGAGCAGGCCAAGGGAATTGAGGCGGCAGCAGTGGATATGAAGTACTTCCTCACTATTCGTGAAGCAGTGGACGTAACAGTGGATGGGAAGATAGATGACACCCATCAACTCCTACGCTCTTCACCCCTCCCTGATAATTGTGTCTGGCGACAGATTTCTGCTAGTCCAGCTTTGAGCCAGACCTGTCACACACTTAGTGTAGGATATCCGCCATCTGACATCTCTGGCCCAGATGTCCCAAAACCTACCGGGATCCATCACAGAACACACAGCCGGGTTGTTTTCGCAGAAGTTTGCACGCCTCTGTTCGAGGTCAGGAACCTTGATGATGCGTTTAAGATGTTACAGGATGCCCTTAAGGGTTTGTTGTCAAAGTTCTTTGAACCTCCACAGCTGATTGAGTCTTGAATTACAGGCCTTCGTGTACTACATAGTATTAAGTGGGTCCACCGGGACATCAGCCCGAGCAACATCCTGTGCATAGGTGGTATGGGCAAGATAGCTGATTTGGAATATGCCAAACGAATGGGCTCTAATCAGGGCCACGAAGTCCACCCAGTGTGTTGTGTATTTTTACATTCAAAGCATTGTCGGTGACATGACTGCAAAGGGAATGGTCCACTTCATCGCTTGCGAAGTTGCAGTTCAGAAATACCTCTTTCATCAACTATCGGGTACCAAGCTGCCTGAGTTTCAACTCTGTGAAGTTGTCTCTCGAGCAAAATCTCCGAAAGTTCCATTCACATGCAACCCCCTGCATGATCTGGAGTCTCTGTGGTGGATCCAGGTGTGGCTCCTACATTTTTATGTCGATCAAGAGGGGCAGGAGCGTTCTACCGAACAATTGGTCCAGTATCAGAGTCTGTTCCCTGGAGTATCTGGATCACGCCTCATTCCCCTGGAGTCTCCATTGGTATCCATCATACTTCCAGAAGGTTTTCGGCAACCAGCAAAAATAGTTGAAGAAATGCGTCGTGTTCTTCTTCAAGCATATGTTTTGTGCGAGTATTCACTCCCACCGAAACTCGACGACCACCTGCACAAATTCACAACTTTCTTCGCCAATGCACTCGAGGGTGCTGCTACTGTCTCAAGGAATGTGATGCTATACGAGCCTGGGAAATACAAAGAGCCACGCCAGGAGGAGAGTC
>Ga0307511_10003470_pt1 | contig 16197 bp, 18 predicted proteins | sample 13_EM_MG_FD_200266 | JGI IMG/M metagenome (GOLD analysis project Ga0307511, IMG submission 200266) | Populus trichocarpa ectomycorrhiza microbial communities from riparian zone in the Pacific Northwest, United States - 13_EM | ecosystem: Host-associated > Plants > Roots > Unclassified | place... | reverse complement strand
ACCCACGTCATAAACTGGACTCGAACTCGCGGACAAAATGCGGGCGAACACCTTGGCACGTGAGGTATTTTCTGTATTTTTTTCGGCCTATGCCTGTCCGGATTCTGTGACGATGCCCCCCCCCCCACTCCCAACTGGGTTTGCCGGCCAAACTATACTTATCGTTGGGACGAGTACCTCCTGGTTTTCTGGTCAAAAGACCTGGCATCAACTCTAAGAAGTTCTAACCGCCCAATTTGCCGGAATTTAGCGCCGAACTGACACTGGCCGCTGTAACCCCCCCAGGTCCTAGGACTCCGCTCACATCCATTGGTTTTGACCTGTCCGTTCACCAACATTGAACGCGTTCCCACCGGCTTCCAGGTCACAACTCCTCACCTTCCACCTCTCGGTATCATTGGTGACGGCGGTGACATCAGGACTACTGCGACAATCCTCTAGCCTCAACTACACTCCTCAATTGTAAAAAGAACCGGACCCGTCGATCCTCTTGGGTGTATCCGGCGCTTCTGAGCCATACGAGGAACTAGCCCCTTCTCCTCGCACACCCATTCCTGCTGAGACAACCTCGCAGGCTTTCCGCGGCTCTGTACCCAGCTCGGTTTTTGCAACGATCACCAATCCGACCCCAACGGCCGACGGCACTGGGTCCAACCTCTTCGCTATGGATCGTTCAGATCGGGAACAAGATCGAGTATACGTCTCGCTCCCTCCTATCAGACCGCTTTCACTCCGGAAATCTCCGTCGACTACCACAGATTCATCCACAATTTACAGCGACTCTGATAGGAGCTTTTCCCATCGTCGATCAACCACGAGTGTAAGCGAAACCTCTGTATCTTCAGGAGGTGGGGGTCCTTCTGTCTCGGGTTTTGGAGGTTACCACTCGCAGCGCAAGCCTAGCTCCAACCAACAAGCCGCTCATCCGACCCCTCGTGCTACAACCCAGTCCGGGCGTATTACCTCTGATTCGCCCTCCAAACACCAACATTCGGCCCTCCCAACCCCCCGGAATCATGTATACGCAGGGGAGTTCTACTTTCCTAGACCAAACGACAACGAGGTCGAGTCGTTGTTCCGGGAGATCAAGCGTTCTTTAGACCTCGGTGACGACATGCCTTATCTGACCATTGATCAGAAGTGGCAGATGTTGTATAACGCAGAACATCTTCGGTGGTCTGAGGAGCGTAGGCGTGAACAACAAACAAAGAAACAAGCTGAGACTGGCCAATCTACCGCGTTTGTTGAAGGATCGCCTGAGTGGTATATCCAAAAGTTTATGGACCGGACTATTACTCCGAAACAATCATCCAGTCTGGAGGTATCCCTGCGTAGTAACCAGCTGAGGTAATCCCTACCGCAACATTTTCCTCCTTCCGTTGCTGAAGATTTTTCAGCTGGTTTAAGCACTTCGTTTCAATACAAGGTATTTCTGTGCTTGCACAAGCCCTTTTACAGATATCAAAGAAGGCCAAGCTGAGGTGCTCAATGATCTCACCTCACTTTGTTGCCACGCTAAACCCAGCTTGTAGGCAAAACGAAGACATTCAGTTGGAATACAGTATCGCCAAGTGTATAAAGTCGACCCTCAACAACCAGGTAAGTCGAAAGCGTCGATTTAGGTGCAATTCAACTCACGTAACTTTCAGTTCGGTGTGCAGGAAGCATACGCCCACCCGAAAATCATCAGCGAAATCGCTAGATCATTGAATACCCCACACCTGCAAACAAGGAAGACCATATTGGATGTTTTAACGTTCTTCATCCACGAACGGGACTTCCAGGCTCTCCCCCTTGTCGTCGACGCCCTCACAACCCTCAGCATTGAAAACGATGAAACACCGACACCATACGCGTACTGGTTCAAATCAATGGAGCAATCCCTCGGGGCTAGCAACGGGATTCGACGAACTGACAGTCCGGACAGCTTGACGCACGACTACGCGGTTTGTGCTCTCGTTCTCGAAGGCACAGTTCGGTCGTTCATACGCTTCTAGATCAGCTGCATAATCATGATGAATGGTATTCTCGTCGGCTGCAGTGACCTGGACTCACGCATACATCACCGGTCCCAGATGGAGGTGGCTGGGTTGCATCGGATACTGGAACTTCTGCGCTCTTCGGGCCATATGCCACTTGATAAACTTCTGAAGATTTTCCAACAAACCCTCGATGGGGATTGGAAGAAGCTTCAGGAACGCCACGACCAGGAGCTCCGAAGGGAATTAGCAAGCCCAGAAGACGTGTTAACGGCCATCCAGGCTCGGATCGGAAACCTCAAGGCCAAAGACTACCTCTTGTCCACTTTGCAGCACCTCCTGCTCATCCGAGAAGAGGGTCCCGCCTTAACACGCTATTATCAGCTGGTCGACTCCGCGGTGGCGAATATTGTACTAGACAAGAAACCGCCGGAGGCAGGACATGGGCTCGGACAGACCGACGAGGACGATGGGCTCGTCGGTATGCTCAAGGAGCGGATCGCTCAACTGGAGGAGGGAGGCCGTGCTTATCGTACCAACCTCTCTAGTCTTCAAAGGATTTTCGAGGAACAGAGGGCTGGATACGAGGAACGGATCGCGCAGCATGAGGCGCAGATCATGGAACTATTTAAGATGCTCAAGGATGCCAAGATAGACGTTGAGATGGATTCCCAGCCAGAGGCGGGGGGCCTGGAAATCCAGAGGCGTGTCAACGAAATGGATGAGGCGAATCCTTCCATATTTTTCCCCTCCCACCCCAACTCAGCTAACTCACACTGCAGCATCTAGAAGATCCCGCTATGCCAAACCGCGAGCGACTAAAGTTGTTCAATAAACTTTGTAAAACGTGCAGCCGACACCGCATAATCCCACAGTCCATGCTGATCCCGGACTGCTCAGAAGACTCCGTGGAAGTCGAATGTGGGGGATTTGCCAACGTATCGCGGGGTACATACGAAGGGCGTCAGGTAGCTATCAAAGTCGTGCGAATGTACGTCACCAGCGACCTGGACGCCATCCGCAGCGTGAGTGTCCTACCTACACCAGTATACGCGCCCTAATACATGGACCGCAGAGATTCTGTCGAGAGGGAATTGCCTGGAAGCACCTCCGGCATCCCAATATCCTACCGCTGCTTGGAGTGACATTAACCGAATACCGGTTTGCTCTGGTTTCCAATTGGATGGAGAACGGAAGCATCAATGAGTTCATTGAAAGGGACCAGTATGTTAATCGTGCTGAGCTTGTGCGTCGTCACCTGATTCCGCAAGAGGTTTGCTAATGTGTCGCCCAGTTGGTCGGGGTTGCGAGCGGTTTGAAGTATATGCATGACCTCCACGTCGTTCACGGAGATCTGAAGGGGGTATGTGGCTTCCTCGAATTATCTCTCCACACTTCTCACACGCCTGTGAAGGCAAACATCCTGATTAATAAGGATCGGCAAGCATGCATCGCCGACTTCGGCCTTTCGACCATCACTGGCGTCACAACTCACGCTCCCGAGAGCGCTCGGGCTTCGCTGGACTCGATGGATTCGCTCATGTCGTTTACTGGTGGGGGGACTCGTCGGTGGATGAGTCCTGAACTCATGGATCCGGAAAGGTTTGGGATGCCGGAGTCAGAAGACAATCGGCCAACCAGGCAGTCGGATTGTTACGCTCTCGGGATGGTCATCTACGAAGTAAGCGTTCACAGGGTAGAATTGTTGCCGCGAATAAAATTAACCGGTGATACCCTAGGTCTTATGTGGACATCACCCTTACCCCGAGTTCCAGTCAGATATTCTAGCCGTCTGTGCGATCTTGGAGGGGAATCGACCAAGCAAACCGGAGAGGGCGAAACAGCTTGGATTTAGCGATGATCTCTGGAGGACGGTTGGGCTATGTTGGCTGGAGGATCGCAACTCCCGGCCTAACGCAGAGGATATCCTTTCCAGCTTAAACAACGCTGCAGTATTCTGGTATATGAGAGAATTCTAGCTCGGGATAAGGTAGTTAAACGGTATATATGTACATCAATTATCCTGGATTCACCCACTGTTTTTTCTACCCGCATCTCTGTTACGTTTGTGTTTGGTACCAGTGGGATTTCATACGTCCATTAAAAACCAACACCTGACTCGGGGCTCAGGGAAGAGGGTATCGCAGGCAGCGATATCAGATCATCCTCGGGGTGACGATCACTCTCAGCAATGTTTGCTGTGTTCGTGACCTCTCTAACAGCTTGGAGATCCTCCTGGGGGCCGGAACTTCCCAGTATGACGACCTGGACTTCCCATCACGACAGGCTGAGCTTCCAATCACGACGGCCTGGAGTTCGTGTACCCTGCATTGTGCATCGTTCCCGGTTTCTGTTCTTTCCAGCAACGCGGATAATCGATGATGAATCGTGTTCCTATGCAGTGGGAGAAAACACTCGACTTCTCTGCGACCGTGCCCTGCGTTCTTCCGCGCCCACGCCAGTCCATTGCGTGTCGGTACCCATTATTCCCACTATTCGCGCTGCTGCTGAGACCAACTGCAACCGGTGCTTATCTTTCTGAACTTCGACGTATCTCCGGTCCGAAAGGTGACCTCATCGTGTTTAGCAGGTATGGTTCCGGCCAACACCAGGTCGAACAATCTCCTGAACTTGGTGATTATCGGCTGGACTCCAAATTGGATTTACATCTCCGCTCGGGTGCAGAAAGTGCAAGCGATCAGGTTCGGGGGAATGGAGGGAGCGGGACGAAGGATTGACCTCTGGGGATTGGCCCGGAGGATTCGGAACCAAATCGCCGTGTCAGGCACGTGCCATCGTAACCAGGAGTCGCCGATCGAATTGATTCCGTACTTACCGTAAGCGCTAGACGCCCACTTGATAACGGCTTGACTCCGCCTTCGAAAAAACTCTCCCAAACCATGTTGTCCTGTGCGAGAGTCACCATCTCCAGAGCCTCCTTCCACCCCTATGCCGCCTCACGGTCCCTAGCCACTGTGTCAAACACCAACACTGACACGTCAGGAATCCCAATCGTCGACTTTGCAAACTTTGGCTCTCTATCATTCAGTCAGAGACGGGAAACTGCCCGTCAAGTCGTTGACGGTTTCAAGAACACGGGATTCGTGTATCTGGGGAACCACGGTATTCGCGACAAGGTTGTGCAGGAAGCTTTCAGGAGGGTTCGTTCTGCCAGTTCCTCCGCGTAAAATTTGTTGCTCAACGGGGTTTTGTTTAGAGCGACGAATTTTTCGGACTCCCACTTAAGAAGAAGGTTAGCATGCGATCCCGTTCAACAACAGAAGGCTGGTTGTTAACGCGAGTCCGTTCTCTGGGGTCGGCTTTCAGCAAGCACTCGCGTGGGAGGACCCCCGTTCGAATCGCGGATATGTGCAGCAGGGAAGGGAGCGCGTGACCACTTCGCAGGATCCAGCCGAAATCGCGCGACTTCGAGCGTCCGCCCCGGATTACAAGGAAACGATGGAAATTGGTCGTGATTGGGACAGTACATGGAAGAACATGTGGCCTAAGGAGTCGGACGTGCCCGGGTTCAAAAATTTCATGCTCGGATTCTACCAGGTAGGTACTTCCCTTCCCCCCTCCCATCCCTCGGCCGCCTCCGGAGACTGAAAACACGACTCAGGAATGTCACGGATTGCATGTCCGCGTCATGCGAGCTATCGCCCTTGGACTTGATTTACAAGAAAACTTTTTCCAAGACAAAATTGACGCGCAGGACCATAACTTGCGTTTGCTCAACTACCCGGAAATCAAGACTGACTTGCTACGCGAAGATGGTCAAGCCCGTGCTGGTGCTCACACGGATTATGGCGAGCACACCATCTGAACTTCCGATTGCATGCGAGACCCTGACGACTACCTCCAGGTACTTTAACTTTACTCTTCCAGGACTCCGTAAGTTGTGACTTGTGTCGGACCACGTCGGGATCGCTTACGTTTTTCTAGGTTGGTGGTCTCCAGGTTCAAAACCCTGCGACGAAGGAATTCGTGCCAGCGCCTCCGATCGTAAGCGCCTTCTCCCTGTTCCCTTCCCGTTCCCCGGCAACATGGCTCATTTCCCTCTCCGTAGCCCGGTACAATCGTAGTTAACGCTGCCGATCTCCTCGCTCGCTGGAGCAACGATGTCTTGCGTTCGACCCTCCACCGTGTCGTTGCCCCTCCCTCTCAACAAGTCAGCGATTTCGAGGTCGTCACACCTAAGCGTCAATCGATAGCTTTCTTCTGTAACCCGAACTTCAACGCGGAGATTTCTTGTCTACCCCATTGTTCCGGACCTGGGAACCCCAAGAAGTACAATCCGGTGACGACGGAGGAGTATATTGTGCAGAGGTTGCGGGAGACCTACATGTGATTCATTCTCTGGGGATTGCCGGAGGGTACCGTCTCCCCTTTATGTTCGCCGCTGTTGTTTTAGTACTCGGTTTGCGAATTTGCCATAGGCACTTGGAATCTTCTTCCTTTTCCTTATTTTCTTTGAGTTTTCTTCTGAGTTTTGCCAAGGCGTCTCTGTCGTGTTGCAGTCGGGCGGAGTGATAGTCTTGGCGCCCGACCCTCACTCGGATCCTTGACCACTGCATCCTCGTTCGTCTCTCTTCGAGGACCTTGCCAACACACTTCTTCCGTGCTGCTGGTGTTTTGCAATTGAAGGAATCCTTAGACCTCGAACCGTGGACCCATACGGTCAGTCGCGCGTCACGCGTCAAGGCCGAGTGAGCCTCTCGGACGATTCTTCACAGTGTGAAAGTGTAAGCTTACGTTCACCCTACACCGTTCGAGACGCGCGGTTGGTCTGAGGCACCGTAAAGTTCAGCAGGTACAAACCCTTGCGCTACAGACCCTCCGTCGCGACCTTCAGGTTAATTTCCCGGGCGGCCAGACCTGGAAACTGACAGCGCTGAAAATTATGCTTTCTCCATTTCTCACTCGGCATCCCCACCGTGCTTGACCATCCACGGATTATGCGGCTCAGTTAGCGCCACGTGTACGGCGCCCCTATTCGTGACGTGGATCCGGTTTCATACGATTGGCCGTATACCCGGGTTCCGTCGGTGCCGCTTATCCAGTGGGCACTGAGCACACGGTCGTACAACTTGGTGAACCCACAACCGTTCGTGTGTTCCGATTATTTTCCGGGGCACTGCCAACCGTTTCTATCGCCACCGGTTACTGTGTGGGGACTGATGAGGAAGTTCTCCGGACTTTATGAATACTTCCGGAGAGCGCGTGGAACATCCACAGGTTCTACTCACCGAAGCCTCCCATGGGATAGGATCCCCCAATCTTGCTGAGTTGATCGGGGTGGAAGTGAGCCGCTGCATTCCCGTGCTGGTATGTGGACCCAACCTCTGACGGGCGCTGAACGTTGAACGCCAACAACATCAGGGGCAGGGGTCGGTGCGTAGGTCCCGGTCGGAAGTGAACGTTCAACCATAGGGTGAGTATTACCCCACATCTGTTGTGAGTTGCTTAGTGACGCGAAGCGAGGGATACCTTCTTTTTTTTGCCACAAATGTACGGGACAAGCTACATCCGAGGTCGGCACCCATCATAACGTGTGGGATTTAGGGGGTCCGATGGTAATTTCGGTCACAGCAGAATTTCCGCCTCATCTCATCCGATCGCCTATCTAGACAGGACGTCTTCCAACAGGTGGGGGAGTGCAAGCAAGGGTCATCGCCTCCTTCGGTCTCTGATGCGACGACTTTGCTGGCCGAAGAAATCGCACGCGGTTGGTATACTGGGGGAGGGTCCCAGAATCGTTTAAAAACCCAGGGTAATAGAGAGCTTTCCTTCAGTGTTCGCCTTCTCACTGCTACTTTCTCTCTGCCCTCTATTCTCCGCTCGCTCAACCTCTCGTCACTCATTCTCACGATGTTCTTCAACACTCAACTCCTGATATCCGCCGTTATGGCCGTCTCCGTCCTCGGAGCTCCTAGCGTAAAGCGTCAAGAAGCCGGCCCAGCTTGCAATGGCTTGGGAGCCGGTTCCTACTCCAACCGTGGTAACTTTAAGGTCGCCGCTTTCAACCCCAACGGTCCAAACGATCACGCATACGGCACCGAGCTCGTTCAGGGCACCACCGGTGCTATTGTTGGAGCCTTGGCCACAACGTTCACGGTCAGTACCACTCATCGCCTCGACGCACGTTACAAAACAGACCCCCGTACCCTTCTAGGTTGGGTCCTGGGACAACACGAACGCTTTGGTGTCCATTGATATGACCGATAGCGGAATCACAGCAACTTCTCCCGGTAACGGCGTCTCTGTCCTCGTTCCGGACAACGACTCGCCCTGGTTTGTCTCTACGAGCCCCAAGCCTACTCCCGCTAAAGTTTGGTGTGGTGTGGTAAGTTGGTCCATATTCACCCTAGACCTTTCATCTAATGCGCTATCGTTAGCCCGGCATGCAATCCGGTGCACAAAGAGTAAGCCCATGTGAAAGAACTCTCCGAGGCCGCCTACTGATCGCGCTTGATATATAGTGGGACTACCTTGCCGCTCACGGTCGCTACGACCTCTGGTCTCTCTGCGAACAGAAATCCGACGGGGCCCCCAGTCTCTTCCGTGTCGCTTACAACGTGGACAAGAGCAAGCCCAACGCGGCGTTCGACGTCAACACCTGTGTATCCGTGTACCTTACCATCATTACTTAGGCCACACGTCTTACCGCGTTACCCCACATGGACAATCCTCCAATTTACCCAACAGTCCTTACTTACATATCACTCCTTACTTCTAATAACAAATGGACTCTATCTGATTTATACTGGAGTGACGCCCCCTGAGTGACTCCGGAACGCGGAAGAGGGGGGGATTTCGTGAGGAGACACATCGGAAGAACTGTCCGGGAGAATCTGTATATTGCAGTTGAAGAGATACCCAGCGCCGCCAGGATTGGTTTCACCACACTAGGGATGAGAGTTTACCTTGTGAAACCTGCACAGCGCACCTAATCAGGGGCGGAGTGAGGAGCATTTTCGTCCACCCCCTTTCTTCAACACTATAAAGTCACGGTGGGAGTGGGGCAAGGTTCCCCACGCTGGTATCATCTTACCTCGACCTACTCGACCCCCTAAAACGACCACACGATGCCGACGAAGACTCCCACGTCCTCACTACGTAGCAGGTACTCCCACTGTCCACCACTTGACACCCCGTTTGATCGTTGATTCCCGTTTTCTTTGCACGTGCAGTGATTGGTGATTGAGCTGTTCATCAAAATTATCTGGTACCCACTTCTAGCGGGGATCAAGAGAATACTCTTCGGGGGTGCCTCGCCGAACTCCCTTACCGCAAGTTCTTCCCCTGCCAATAGACTTCCCCAGGAGGTTGTCGACATGATCGTCGCCCACCTCACTTACGACACTCGCGGCCTCTGGGCATGCTCCTTCACCTCTCGCTCCTGGTGCAGCGCCGCTGTTCCTCATCTTCATCAAACCCTTACTATTCGGCCCGGTTACGGGTTCTATTCATACGAAATGAGGGGCAAATAAACCCGGTGGCCCAAACCACTCCGAATTGCATCCAAGTTTGGCTTTCTTCCATTCATCACGAGGGTCTCTATCTCCGGGAGTTACCGTCATAGTGGCTGGATCCTTTCCGCAAAGGACTTTGACCATCAAACCCAGTGCGAGTTCTCCGCACTAACCAACGTCCGGGAACTCTCCATCGATAGCTTGAATATCCCCAGCTTCACCCCAAGGAGGATCCAACAGCATTTTGGGCAGTTCTCTCCAACGCTCCAATCTCTCACCATGACGGATCCAGAAGGGTCTGGTCGCCAAGTTGTGTTCTTCATAGGACTGTTTCCGCACTTGAGAATTCTTGAGCTCACAGCCCATCGGATGCGCTTCCAAGGGACCACAGGGCATGGTCTGACGCTCTTTACACCCCCTCGATTGCGAGGGCAGCTGACAGCTCATGAACCCAGGGGTGGCATTGGGAAAGCGATCCTTGACATATTTGGAGAAGTTCGATTCCACAGTGCGGAACTTGGCGGGACCGAAGTACAGCACCTGCTGTACGCTTGTTCAAACACTTTGGTAACGCTGAAGTTGCAGGCGAACGATATTTGTGGTGAGAATCCCTCTTCGAAAGTCATGCAAACTCTGGCCGACAATTCCACAGGTGGCGACTCCCATAGAGATCTCGATCTGTCTCGAAACAGGTCTCTTCGTGAACTCGAAATTACAGCCAGGTCCCTCATTTCCGAATTAAGGAGTCGTACGCCCGCCACACCCCCATCTTCCTTCAGGGCCATGCTCTCAACCATAAGATCACCCGCTTTCTTGGATGTTGTCGTCATTTACCGCCAGGGCGACTTCTACCATGACGCATATTCCAAGGATGGGCGAGCTGAGTTAGGGGATGAGATGACATGGTACCGCAGGCAATTCGAAGTGTTCCGCGCGATGCGCGAAGCTCGGCCCTATCGGCTGGTGCTGTCGGCGAAATGTGTGGGTGATGACTCAGTACGAGAACTGAGGCGAGCTGTGGCGGCAAACCAGGCGAGGGGGGGCGTTCCCTTGCAAATCACGATGCCTTACACTCTACGGCCGTACTGAGGACACGATGGTATCCGTCGTGGGTCCGATGTGGAATCTGATTCTCGGACGTTTTCAGCTTCCGCGGCTGCACATTCAACTGTGGCTGCACGTTGACTGGGTGCGGCAAAAATTAAAACACGACTATCCTCGCTCTCGACGATCTGGGGGCCAGCTAAACAGAAAAGTCGGTGCAAGGATGAGACCGACGTGGTCGTGAACGATTCTCACTCTTCTCGCCCCCTAACTTGTTTTTATCTGTGTAACGATCCTGACAATTGCCTACGATCTCGAGAGGTTTCAATCTAATCTTCATAACTCGACCCAGCGAGAGCTCCGTATGTTCCTACGTGGTGAGGGCGATACTCCCACTGCGATGTGAACAGCAAGAATTACATGAAGAGGTTCAAAGCCGATATTGCAATCCTAAAACCTAACATTGGGGGAAGAAAAAACAGCAGATTGCTACATTATCCGTATACGGTATGCCTCTACAATATGGTTCGACGTTCAAGGAGAGCGTGATGCATTGTGATGAACGAACTACCCGCTTTCACTGACCATCAGAGACTAAAGTGTTCGGACATACCATCGCCGGGGACAGTATCGCAGTCGCCCCGATCTGCGATGGTTATAACCCCCTTCTCCCTAAACTCGGGGAAAAACTTGGTAAAGTCGTGCTCCCCAGGATCATCCCCAGGGCCATCCTCACGCCTTCCAAGCCTCCCAAGTCGCAGTTCCACCTCCAGGATATGGAGGCATCCCATAGCACATAGCCGATCCGCTAGTCCGCACAACCGTTTGTCAATCGATCTCCACGCCTCCGATCCCTGGGCGAAAACCCCCAGATCGCTCAAGTACCAGACTGTGAAAATGACCTTCCGGAGTTCGATGGAGGTGATTGAAGAGATGAGGGCTATGTGAGGGGCCGCCGGTGGACTTCCTTCCACCTGTAATTCTCGGAGTTGGCGAAAGCCACTGATTGTCGGCGTAGTTCTAGCCTAAACGTGTGAGGATTGGGTAAGGAAGTTGCCTCGTGAAGAGCGGGGGAGAGGGTTACTCACGTTGAAGTCCGACAGCAAGCCTCAGATATTTGACAGTGCTTGTGCTTATTCGAATGCTGCTCTCCACCAGCTTTGCCCTCCCGGAAGGGGGAGCCCGAGGCTGTCGACTACCAGCTCCTCGTACTCTACGTCCAACTTGGCCAATCGATCGAAGAACTCCAAACAATTAGCTTGAGTGACCTCGATGTACACCTTCCCTCGAAACGGTCAAGTTAAAGTTGGAACCGATCCCTCGTCAGGTTCGAACACGAGCGAGCGCAGTCTGAGGGCAGCGATATTGGGAAAATAATCGATCAGAGTCACGAACGCACTGAACGATGTGGAGAAGAACTCGAGGAAAAGGAATGTGAGTGTTTCGCGGAAAGCCGAGAAACCGGTATGAAACCCTTCTTCGCTGATGTGTTCGACCCTGATATTGACCATCGTAAGGCTGCGGATGTTGCGCATCACCGAAGATTATCCCCTGGAGTCTTGCGGGAGGTCTCTCATTTGATAAACAATTCCTAATAGCATCCCATGGAAATGCCATAACGAACGGGCGCATCCGAGGGGGTAATCCTTGGATTCAGAGAGGACGACGCCATCCATCCATCGCTGACGATTTCCGTCGTGGATTGAGATACAGGAGAAGAGGCGCCTCTGGCTCGGCCCCCTCCATCGAGTAGCCACCAAAGCGCATGCCATCAAGGTCGGTCGTCCCTCTCTGTTTGCGGGTATTTGCTCGAGGACCTTGTCCAAGATTTCCGGCGGAAGGATCACGGGCGCGTTCGGACCTGGCGGATCGGATCCTTAAGGCGCCCGTTCGTCAAATCTACGGTGAAAATGGGGAGAGTGGAAGTTACGATGTGAATGTTGTGGGTATACGCGCATCGCGATCGGAGAGATCGTACTCCCCGGATGTGAGCGCCGAACACCCTCGAAAGGAACCTATCTAGGCGCCCCTCCGAAATCCAGTCGCCGGGCGGCGTAGCCGTTCTCACGAGTTGGCTGCAGGAGCTTTCCACTCGCGAAAAACAAGCCTAAGTAATCCGTCACGCGCCGCATTCAATCAGGACCCTGGGTGGTCTCATGCTCTTGCCGTGGCCGCAACACCACCGGCAATAAATATAGGTGGATCTGCTAGGAGTTCAATATCGACTTTCTCAGGTGCGACAGTCACTGTGAGTCAGCATTCCCTCTGACCGCCGTGGTTCCAAAGGGGTCGAGCCCCCGGGAAGCGTCGTTTGGTATCAGGACGGAGCTGAGATGAAAGTGGGTTTAGGGCACGGTCACCTACTGACATCTTTCGTCCGTCCCAAAGGAAGCCGCCGCAAGAAATTGTTGAGGTGGCTATCACCCACTTCATACTCGACACACTGCTTCTCAAAGCCTGTCTGTTCCGCAAGCTGTCGCTCCTGCTATTTCGCGACTCCACCCCACCTCCACCGGTAAGTATATCCAAGCCTCTGGTGGCCTGCGGTTCTGGCACGCGAACCTTTTCGCAGTGGAGGACGCACGCCTTCTTGTATAAAGTTGCGCCGAAACCCTCGAGGCATTGCACGTTTACCTCATAGGTCCGACCGGCGAGGGGTGTCCCCGAGGAGCCCACTCCCCGCTTGTCTGACCCACTATTCCACAACAATATACGGATGCCAACCACGGGATTTCAACCTGTCGACACACAAGCAGCTTCGATCTCTGCCGAGCTCTCCGCTTTATACCCCTCGCAATTCCGTTTTTGCCCCAAGGATTCTCGAGGACCTGTTATCCACCATCACGTCTTCATCGCAATCAAAGGCAGGGATATCCCCGAGACGGTTTTCTAGCGCACTCTATTCGAGGTAGCGCGAGTATGTACGAAGTGAAGTCATTCCGCCTGGTTCTCAGTTTTGGGGAAGTCGACTGGAAGGACGCTACAAAGTGTTTGAAAAGGTACACGGTGTGGGAGCGGCGAAAGGAGAGCTGAACTTTTTTCTAACTCTACCAGTCGTTGTCTCCAACACCTGGGCAGCCCGTTGTCCGTTGAAGTCGCTCATGTCTCATACTCCGATCGGTCACCACTTCCAATCCTCTGGGTGATCAGTAGCCGGATATCTATATTTATGTCATGTAGAACCACGTTGGCCTTCAATGAATGTGATAAAATCCAGGGCAAACCGGAAAACCATTACCATGAGAAGGGAGCTACAGTATAAATTTATTTGATCCGTGGAACGGTGGTGTCAAGTCTGGACGGCTGGAGGAAGCCCTCATACGGCGCGACAGCTCCCACACAACGCGGAGTCATGTCCACCGCTTCATCTCCACGAAAATAACCCCACGGCCAGGTGGCAACGTAACAGACTTCCTGTGTAATCAACCACAAGTTCAGTATGCCCGTAAGAAGGATAAGTTAAGAACAGACTTCAGGCCCACAGGGAGGGTCACATTTGAGCCACATTGGCCAGTCAAGCCAATCCACAAGCTCTGCGATGTCTGATTGCCACTTCCAGAGGAACCCTTCAAGCTCCCCGACACTACTTTCCCCAGAATCGAACGCGTCAACCCAGATGTCACCCAGGACATCGCAGATCCGAGACAGGACTTCTTCCACAGCCCCTTTGATCACCTTCTCTTGCGGCGTCAGTAAACCCTCGGGAGCCCAAGCTGTATGTGTAGATGCGCAATGTTTCGCTACTGGATCAACCCAGGACCGATCAATGGGGCCGGTGGGGTTGGGAGGGTATGCGGACGTGAGCATGTACGGGGTGAGCATCGTCAGGACCTGGGACCTGGCTTCTGCGACTTGTTCGGTGACGTTCCGTTTCGATTCTGGGTTTTGCAATATGTGCCGCAGTAACTCCAGATGTCCACCGTAGCGATCGATGATGACTTGAGCGATGCTCCCCCAGTCAATCCCACTCCCCTTGACATCTCGAGCGAACATATCGGTGAGTTGGTCTCGAACGTATCTTGAGTCCGCCTCAGAGATTCCATCAAGACGAAAGGCTTCCCTGGGCTTCCCAGCTCTCGCCTCAACCAAGCTGGAGAGCGCCGGATCGAAAAAGGATACAACACGAGAGTAATCAATCTTGACCCGCGTTTCCCCAGGGAACCGATTGTGCCACATCCCGGAGTTGAGAATTTCGAAAGCACTCGATGAATCAGAGCGGAGGCTTCCCCTCCAACCTGGTGGTAGTTCCAGGGGGGGGAGTCCTGGCGGTTGCCAGGGTGGCATAGTGTGGTGGAACAGGTTTACGGTGTCCAGGTGAGGAGGGGGGGACTCTTGAATGGGACGGGGAATGACTCGGGATTCTGACACGAGCTCCATTCCAGCGCCAAAGTCGCATATCATGATTTCGCTGCGTAGGGTCATGGATCAACCAACCCGGATGATAAACGAGAAGAGTGGTGCTTACAAATCCATTTCCATCCTGAAGGAAGGGCCCCGTGAGCGAAGACTTAGGCAAGAGAAAGTAGTTGAATCAATACCTTACAAAACCATCCAGCTTAAACTGCTCTCCCCATTTACAGAGTTCCTGTATGCGAACCACCTCGTTCCGAGCCATGTCAGGGCGGACCTTCCCCCATATCACTATATCCTGGGTATCCATTATGCCGGAACCTGCCACCTTGGAGGCGCTGGAGCCGTCGAAGTAGGCAAGGCGAAGTGGTCGGGTTGTCACGAAGGTATAAAGGTAGCAGTTCCCCCAGCAAAAGAGGAAAGAATGCTCTGGGTCAGTCGCTACCCAATCCAGCTTCATTGGTCGGTCGTTGTCCCATCTGCCGTGGTAGAGGATTGTCCCAGGCGCGACCGTCGCGGCAGCTATGGTATGCCCTAATTTATGTCAGCACACGAGAGCGGGGTAAATCAGGACGTCACAATACCATTGATATAGCGGTTATTTGGCCAGCGTTGAACAAGCGAGCTGACGGACCAGAAGACGAGGTTCCCGGTCGAGTTTGTCCTGTCGGATGCCCACTGGGCTGACTTCGAACCTGGAGTAGGGTGTTGTTGGAGGACCTGCTGGTCGGACGCGACCACCACTGTGGCGGCTACGAGGGCTACTAAGAGACGTGACAAGCCACGCATACCGCACTGGGTGACGGTGGGGTATGGAAGCCGCTGCCGACTGGGTCACGCTCGATTTACGTATGTCGAATGCCAAGTCCGCTGATCCGCGTAATGACATTCTTGTATGGTTTGTAGTCCCACTACATTTGGTAACAAGTGGTAACAAGCAGTAACAAACGCAGTGCAATCGCTTTGTCGGAGATAATTTGCAGTCTTTTGTAGTCTCATTACGTTCGTGCTTCTCGCGCTATAACGACGGATAACAAACTGGTAAATTTCCTGCAAGAGACGGTGACATCTCAATTGTTTGAATCGTGCCAGACTTCTACTAGCGAGAATCAGGAGACTACTCATTGGGGGTGCCTCGTTGGCCATCGGAAAGTATCCTGTTTATTTTGAACGTCAAATTTTTCTCGGTGATTTCCCCCGCCAAATCTGGGCGCTTGGGGCTTCTATGGTGCGCGTCACCTAGTCACCACAACTTTGTGACAACCGATCCTCCGCGAAAACCCGACCTCACACAATCCACTTCTGGATAATCCAACTTGATAGATCGTCTCCTTTTCACCTGTGGAGGA
>Ga0307511_10003469_pt1 | contig 16198 bp, 12 predicted proteins | sample 13_EM_MG_FD_200266 | JGI IMG/M metagenome (GOLD analysis project Ga0307511, IMG submission 200266) | Populus trichocarpa ectomycorrhiza microbial communities from riparian zone in the Pacific Northwest, United States - 13_EM | ecosystem: Host-associated > Plants > Roots > Unclassified | place... | reverse complement strand
TAGGGAGTGGAGCTTTGAAATTGAAATTGAAAATGGTTAAGGTTGTTTTGTTTTTCATGGCATCTTATTTACGGCACTGGTTTTCTAAAACTTGTTTATTTATGGTTAATAAAATTAATTAATAAAAAACTTTTCTAATCAAGTAAAAATTTAGCTTGTTTTTTTAAAAATATTTTTCTTTTATTTTTAATAGAAAACACTTTTTAAAAATTACGAAAAATTAAAAATTATCTTGTTATTTATATCAAATTTGATTATTAATATTTTAATTACTATATGTTATGTTTTGAATTTTTTTTAATTTTATTCTTTAAAATTTGATTTGATTTTTATCCTAGCTTTGATCTTTATTTTTTAATTATTCTTAATTAATTTTATTTATTTATCATATTTAATTTTTATTCTTTTAATTATTATTTATTTTATTTAAAATAATTTATGAATTTTTTTTCAATTTTAATTTATTTTAATTATATATATATATATATATATATATATATATATATATAAGAGCGCTCGTCCAGAGAAGAAAAGGGGCTTAAAGTAACAGAGTTGTCCTGCAAAGCTCGCAGACGTTCTTATGAAAAGAGCTTGTCTAGAAAAAGGTCCCGGACTTTTTACTGAGTCACTTCCTTCAGATTCCCTGACTTTTCTGATTACTTTCTCCTTTTCCCTTTGTCCTCTTACCGTCCCAAGGTTCTTTACTCAATTTTTGTACCTATAAAATAGGGAAACTCATGACCTATGCCACTGGGTAGATCCATGGCCTCTCTCTTTTGTTTGAATTATTTAGACACAATCTCTCTCCCTCTCGGTCTCTTGAGACCAGTAAAATGGTATTCGTTTCATTTAAAGCTTTAAAGCTCTGCTACATTGAGCCCATTTGTGCTTCCTAGTTGTCTTTTCTCTACCGGTAAATTTCAAGCTACATGTCGATGGTACCACTCGGTTATAGCTCAAGAGATTCAGCTCAAAAGATCCTGCTCTTTCGTGTTTGAGAAGCTCGAAAAATCCGTTAGGTTTTGTTTCTTTTCAAGAGCTGTTAACTATTCGAAAACAAGACACTCAGGTTCTTTATCTGTGCAGTGTTTTTTCCTCCAAGTCCCCTCGCATTTTCAAGTTTAAATCTTTTCGAAACCCAAGTCTATTTTCACTGATTTAAAGCATTTCTCTTTCAAGTTTCATAAGAAGCATTTCAAGGGTAGCTAGCTAAAAATGTCGATGCTGTTAGACCAGCAACCACCACCAATGTCTGTAACCCCGCAATCTTTCAACACCTACTCAACGCACGCTTCAATTGGTCCGGCTATTGCAGTACTTGTAGTGATCATGGTCTTTGGTGTACTTGCTGTTATGGTTGGAAGGCTCTGCTCGGGAAGGAGAATCATGGGTTATGGCCAGTACGATATGGAGAGTTGGGCAGAGGTAAAATGTTCTTCCTGCATTGATGGAAGGATTAGCCCCCCACTTTCGAGGTCAAGTGTGCCTGCCACCTCTAGTTCAGCCTCGACGCCTGCCCAAACCCAACAAGAAACCAAGCAAGAAGAGCAATCTCCTCAACACCCACCTGAAAATCTTGATTCTTAAACGTGGGAGGTTTGACTTATTACTTGAATGTATGTGTTGGAGCATTGCTGCTTATGAACTGTAACGATGAGCACATTTTGTGACTCTTGGATGTCATTGATATCAAAGGAAAATTTCTGTTGCTTCAGTAGTGGCACCATTTTTTGGGCGAAAATTACTTCGTTGAGGAAGATTAGTATCCATTTGTTTTGCTCCTTGTTGTAGTCTCAAGAAGATTTGACTTGCATTCCATTCCCACTCTAACTTGTTCCTTTTGCCTACTAAAGTGGGAAATGGCTTTATTCCAGTGTCTTATGCATATGATAATTTATTCTTCGAATTTATGTATCATTATTGCTTACGAATTATTACCATGAGTACATTATGAGATGTTGACATTGCTGGGGGAGGCCACATGGGTTGAAATAAATCACTATTGCTTCGGCCTTAGCACCCTTTTTGTGGTGGATTACTTGCTTCCTTTCATGTTATGGAATCGAAAATCAGGAGAATTGAGGTTTTCTTTTACCTTGTTCACTGTTACAGCTTTAAAAAGATTTAGCATGCATTCCATTTCCGCTAAACATTGTTCTTTCCCCACGAAAGCAGAAACATTTGCCTCCATCACAAAATCCCATCCCAGGAACCAAAGGATCAAATCAGATTCAGAGCACAGTGGAAACTGGCAGTTCACGATTATTCAGTACAAGGCTATTTTAACTAGTGAATTAGATTCTAAGAATTTCCAACATAAATCCTGTGGCACTGGATACATAGTTTTCATCCCTTGAATCTCTTCGTAATTCTGATTCTTATCGATACCTAATCAGCTTTCTAACTCCAAAAAGTCCTTCACTCTTGCTCCCATGCCATGAGAAGAAATAAGTACGCTTTCCTAAGATAAACAAACCAGTCTTCGGAGGCCGTGAATTTGTTTTGCTAAAGGACAGAAGCCACCAGGGAAAACAAGGAGGCCAACTTCGCAGAAGGTGTTCTAAAGGTTTTTTCAACAACAAAACTATTAACTGAATGAATGTCTCCTATCATTTTGTGCTCGTGCCTGGCTTCCTCAAATTGACTGGTTCAACATCCGCCAGTTCACTTGAAAGTCTACAACACTAAAGACCTACGAAACCAAACACGGGGTTAGTGACTTGCTGGAACCCGGCCAGTATTGAAGCAATATGATCAACATAATTCTAGGACCAGCTGTCTGGTGTATTGTTAGTACTATATCTATTATATTAGGGTCCATTATACAAAACCCATTAGGGTTAGCTAGGGTTAGTTGCCCACGTCTCTATATATATGTAATATAAATATACATATACATATACATATTTATTATTAAAGAGAGTACACAACAACAACTATAAGATTATAGCTCATTGTTCTATTAGAATTATGCATGATCATATTGCTTCAATAGCCGGAAGAAAGCTACAGCTAATATACTTGTATCAACAAAAAAAATGGCTGTTCATTGGGTTAAAGAAAGAAGATAGAAAGAATAAGGAAAGAAAAGGATGCATTACTGTAGTTGCTGATGTTCAAACTTGTAAGCGTAGGCATACAATCATCTTCCTGTGGCTGTTCGCCAATCTAGACACTATTTATCCTTGTCTATGCATTGTAATTCAAAAATGTATCTCGTGTAAACTTACATGGTAATTTTATCTGTTCTGAACACAAAATATAGTCAACCACTATTATTCTGTGCCCGTTTTATTTTGAGAAGATGAGAGAGGCCAGCAACTACATGTAGTCGACTGCTTGGAATTCCTGTCTTTGCCAGTGCCCTCCCATTTTGGTCCAGCAGAACAAAGCAAGGAACGTATTTTATGTCATAATGAAGTAGCTGCAGACAAACAATAAAATGTAATCAGCCAGCACATCATAGCAAACTAATGCCAATTCAAGTCTTAGAGATTACACCAGGTTAAAAACTTAAAAAAGCAGAAGAACTGCTAAGCGTATTGATATTTGTTTGTGTTGTGGGGTAGTCTCGTCATCAAGTCAAAATTCCACTAGCTCAACTGCAGGCTTATGATGGTGAAGGTTTATGGTAGCGAGAGGTGTTATGATAGCAAGATGGTTAGTAGATGAAGATGAGACAGAAACAGTATATATAAGTTTGTGGATGAATGAAAAGGAGCATCAAGAAGTTATGACAACCAGCTATGCAATAAACTCCAAAGAATGTAATTCTCAGAAGCAGCTTTCTCTGACTCCTGGCCTACACCTCCAACTATGTAAGATGTTGATCAAAGCAGCAGGTAAGAAGACCGCCATATCTTTAATGTCACAACCTATAAGATCATTGCATCACTCTATTCGTTCAATGTTGTTTTACTTTTAATCATTATCTAAAATGCCAAGAATCCTAAAATTACAAGCAACACAATAAAATTAGATCCCGGAGTTCTGTTTCTGCTTGCCACAGAGAGATCACAGGGCCATCTGTGTGGCAATGGGAAATGATCAAATCTAACAGCTCCATCACATAACAAAACAATGTTATTGTTGCTCACAAAGCAGAATTGGACAAAACTAAATAACAGCACCAATTAGGGAATTCCTCATTTTACACTTGAGATTTTCAAATTCCCACCTTTTTAAACAATATAATCAGGAGGTGAGTGCGATACCTCAGGCAGCCATTTCTCGTTCTCTGCATCTGCCATTACAACATTGAGCCAACTTGAGTTTCTACCCTCTACCTCCAGGACAAAATTAAGCAAAGAGTTGCACAACCTGCATCTAGGCGAATAAAACTCAAGCACCGTAGCCTCTTTACCACTTGCCAGTGCCGAGGCAAATGCTCTTTGCTCTGCTTCTCCTTGCTCTTCAGGAGTCAAGACCCTTTTTTGATTCTTCAAAAAGTTATCTTGGCCAGTTCTCGCACCCAGATTGATAGGATTAAAATTATTGATCCAAGAATTAGAGGATTCTGAAATCGAGTTCAACGAATTAAGCGCAACGGATCCCAGACTCTGCAAGGACCTGAAAAGCCAAGGACTTTCAAAGGTGCAGACTTTCCCATTTTTCGCATGTCGATCAACATCCCACGGCCATTTCAGACAAAACAAAGGTTTTTTAGTAACAGGATCCATTTTCACCTGATTCTTTTCCGGGGTTACAGAACCTAAGCACCAAGACTTTCAGAACCCAACACTGAAATAAGTACTAGATTTACTGCATGGTATAAACAACTAAGACAGTGAGACAACATGCAGACAAGTACTAAGATTACAAAGTTAAGTATGCAATAAGCCTTAAAGGTTCCTTTAAAGACCAAAAACCACCAAGCATAAACCCTAATCTAAAATTAACATATTGGAACTCAAAGAATTAAACTTTGATAAAAATTTAAAACAGATTGGTGTGTCTGGATCCATACACATACCTTCTGGGTTTTCCAATTGGCATTAAACAAAGAAAATTCTGTGTGGGAGAGTGAGAGGAAGAGATGATGTAACAAGCCAAAGCAAGCACTCACCGAGGACAAAGAAATGGCACAGTAGCCATGATAGATGGCAGCAAGAGAACAATGCACATATTGGGCTGTGATCTAACTGTGGGCTTAGCTTGGATTTCACACCGGCCTGCTTTCGCACTAACAATAGTAGTAACTTCTATTTATGTCAAATATTTATTTATATTCTTCTTGTTTTTTTCTAAACAAATATTCTTTAATTTTCGTACTCTACAAATTCGTTCCGCTAATCCTTTTCTGAATTTTTTAATTAATCAAGCTAGATTATTTCAAGATTAATTATTAATTATGCCTATTGATGTGATATTATCAAATACTTTTCATTTATGAGATAATTTTTTTTTTATAGATGAGATATTAAAATAAATAAAATTATAAACTCTAAATAAAAGTTTTTTTATTCAAGCTTATTTTTTTCTAAGCTCCCATATGTTGATTTAAGCTTAGGGTTTATACTCTATGCCAATACTTGGTGGTATTTTGTATTTAAAAAAATATTTAAAGCTTATTGTATATTTTATAATTACTTGAATTTCTATAGTTGCCTAGTGATTTAATCACTTCATTAATTAATTGGCTTAATTTACAGATAAGTGATTGGTGGAGAGTGAAAGTGATTTTCTATCTAAAAATAGTAAAAACACAAGTTGAATTTTTTAGAAACACACTTGTTGACAGGGTTTTAAACTTTACACTTCTGACTCAAAAGAGTTAGTTACATGCCAAATAAGCCTAAAAATAACTTTAGTTAGATAAAACAAATCTTTTAGCTTAAGTTAGTTACTATTACAATGACTCTGTATTTGTCATTGTACTAGAACTAATGCTACTGAATTTTGTTTAACTATTTTTTTAATTTTTATTTTTAATAAAAGTTTTTCTTTAAAAATTTACATATTTTTCATATGGAAGTGATTTTCTGAATGGGAAAAAAATAAATTCTTTGGCACAAAGCAAGTTGTAACATGACTCTAGTTCTACAAAAATTTTCTCACAAATACAATAAGATTAATATCTCATAAGATGATTTTTCCTAACTAAATTGAAAAACTAATTTTTTTAGTTAATTATTTCCATCAACTGGTTTATTTTTACATAAATTGATAGTTTTGTAAAACCCAGTGTAAATTTTTATTTATCATGATGGTTTTAGTGGTTGTAATAAAATCCTAGCCAAAATTTTATGCGAGGGTTATAATAAAATTTTGGAAATAAAATGACCAAGTTAAAATTTGAAAGAGTTAAAAAGGTTACATGAGGGGTGAAACTAAATAGGATTAAAAGTTGGAAAATTTAAGCTAAATGAATAAAAAGGGTAGGGGGGTCATTTGTGTCTCTAGAGAGAGAAGTTAGAGAGAAAAAAAAGGGCAGCCTACTTCGTCGGCCATATCTTCCCCATCTACTATCGGATCTGACTCGTATTAGGATATATTGTTCTCCTCATTGGCCTTTATATTCTCACCATTGGGTTCTATTTCATTGGTTTTTGTTTAAGAGAAACGACCCTAAGAAGTTTTTTGGAAAAACACTATGTAGGGCAGTCATCATAACCAGACATTTTCTTCTTTTGCCATTGTTAGATCATGCTAAAATTAGGATATGTGGTGCACCTATATGTCCTTTTGATTCTAAAAGGTGGAGATTGGAAACAAATACTTTGACAAGAGTTAACTCATCGAATATTGTCAATTTCAAGTCAGTTCAGTTTGTTTTCGATCCGTGAAGATCTAACCGTCCAATGTTTTTTATTTTTGGATATGTGCTGCAAAACATTATAGTTCATGATTTCACTGTTGGGTTTAGATTGATTCCTATATGTTTGGGAGTAATTGTGATCTAAACTTGCTGTTCAATTTTGTTTGTACTATTGCAACTCATCTAGTTGTTATTTGGGCTACTGTTTCAACTCCATTGCTATGTTTTGTTACTCCAACATTCAAATCCATCATTTTTCTTTGGGTTACAAGGTGGTAAGCCCCTCTATGACCATTGATTGTGTATTTTTTTACTTGTTATGCATTTTTAAAATTATTAGTATGTTGTAAATGTTGAGTCAGGTTTGGTGAAAATGTTGATGGATGAATTGATGATGATTTAGTGTTTGAATGTATGAAAAAGTAATGGGTAACCATTCAATTTGTTGTGTGATGTTTTGAGATTTTTAGTAAAAATAAAGGTGTGATTTTTTTTCATGATAGGGTGTTTAGATTATTAAAATTATGATTGAATGTTATTATGGTACATGAATAAACAATGGGTTAAGTCTCAATTTGATGAATTATGTGAGAATTTCATTTATGTCATTTTAAGGTTTTATTTAGTATGAGGTAAGTTAAAGTTTTTGAGAATTAAGGCTTAAATTTGAAATTGGGTGGTTTAATTATGTTTAAGTTCAAGTGAAAAGATTAAGTAATGAGTTAATTAAGTAAATTAAAAAGGCAAAAATTTATCCTTTTATTTCTTTAAGATTTCAGCAGTGTGGAAATAATAAAGGAAGGAGTTGTTGTTGTGGAATCTTTGTTATAATGTGTTAGTGTAATCAATTGATGATTGAGTAATGGGTTAATTGTGAAAAAAAATGAAAGAAAATATACAACCCTTCTATTTTAAACTATTCGGCCAAAATGAGAATTTTTGGAGTAACAATTAGTTGATAAAATTGATTTTGATTTATCAATATGAGATTTTTGTCGAGAAGTTTAAATAGTAATACATACATTATTTGAAAGGGTTTTTGAAGAAAAATCCCATCCTTACCTTTTATATTAGAATACTTTCATTATACCAAAAGTGTAGTAAGAAATAAAATAATTTAAGAGATAAAAGAAATAAAAGGAACCTTTTATTTTTATGTTTGAATACGTTTTAAATAACTAGGTATTTTGTATTCAAGAAACAAACATAATCCGCTGAAATTTATTTTGGAAAACGAAAACTTTTATTCAATCAAGTTTATTCAATCGTGATTGATCTCCCATGACTAGTTCTCATGAGCTGAAGATAACCACGGTACGTGGTTTAGTTTATTTCTATTGCTGCCATTCAAAATCAGTGACGAGGTGGGGCTGGTGCTGTAAAGAATTTCATCGTCCCGGGATAGCATTGAGTGAGACTTGAAACAAGACTTGTCTTTTAGTTTTTGCATGACAAGAGAGGAAGTTAAGCTAGAAATTCTCGAAGTGAGACTTGAGTGGCTACTATTTTTGTTTTCTTATTTATGCCTAACTACTTGATTGATTAATTAAATCTGGCCTCCGATATGTAGTTGATACTTTCCTAGTGTGTCATTAATGTAAAGGGGTCTATTTTGATGAGCCCAGACAGGATAGTCAAGGCCTAACTCCAAGTTTTCGGACCCTCCAACAACAATGGTCCTAGCCGTACAAACTGCTACCACAGAGGTACCTAGTAGGAGGACGATAAATCCCTGCGTTGCAGGACCGAAACCCATCTACATTCTCAAATTTCTGTAGCTAATGCCTAATGGTCTTAAGAGGGATCAAAGTGAGGAGGAGTTGTTTTTGTTCGGCAATGAGAGTATGATCCGAAGAAGTCTTATGTATAGGTGATTTTGGCGACACTGTTCAAACCAAACGACTAATGCTTATGTTCCTGCTTTGAAGTGGTAAAATGTTGAAAATAAATCCTCAATGCCACTTTTTCAAGTCACATTAATGAAAACACATTTGATTTTTCAAAGTTTTGTAGGCTTCGAGACAACCTCATTAACTAGAAATTAAAAGGGCCAGGCAAGTTGATGGGTTTTAGCTAATGAAGAAGCAATATAAGTTAGTCATTGTAGGTTTGGTAAATTTTCATTTACAAACTAGAAGTTTACTTATATATATATATATATATATAGTTTTTTTATTAAATTTTGTTTCTGGCTAAGTGCCATAAAATATTGGACATGTAAATGCTTAATAAATTAAACTAATAATTCACATTTAAAAGTAAAAAATAAAGTTAAAATTAAACATTAAATTATAAAAATAATAAAAGATTCAGCATCAAATAATCAATTTTCTTATTATTTTATAGTCGACTTTCAAAACAACTTGGGATTTCTTTTGGGCTGTAATCTTACAATGATGGTTGCCAAGTTGTGCTAATCCTACCTTTCATATTAGCCCACCTTCCAAGTAGTCTGGAAGTCCTTTCTATTTCTTCTTTGTTTTAGCAAAAATATGTTTTTAGTTAGAGAAAAATGGAAATGGTATCTCAACATTAAAAGATGGGCTCGTGAGTTCTAAGGCAGGAGGAAGCACCATTAATTGACCGCTAATGAAGTAGTTGTTTTTCGGTGACCGTAGTTTTATCCTAATCATAATAATATGGCTTCGGAATCTTCTAGTTAGTAAATGAAAATTTACCAAACCTACAATGACTAGCTGAGATTCCTTTCTTATTAGCTAAAAATTCATTAATTTGCCTAACCCTTTTAAATTCAGGTTAATGAGGTTCTCTCGAAACCTATAAAAACTTTTATCACGAATAAAAAAAAACAATTAACCACAAAATTTAATCAAATTATCTTGGAAGGCAATTGAACAGACATCTATCGGGCAAGAGGATCAAAGTTTTTCTTTTTCTTTCCCTCCTTTTTTGCAACTCCTCTTTCCCGATTACAATGGTGGATATACAGAAAGAAGCATGCTAAAATCAAGCAGAAGTGTTTTTTATTCTTTAAAAGCAAACCTTAACATTGAAGCCATGATTGAACCTTCGAAAATTGAAAAAAAAAGAAAAAAAATTAGAACTGGGGAAATAAAATCAATTCTCCTACCCAATCATGACAAAGCCCCAATACTTCTTTCAACACGCATAAGATTTTAGAAGAAAAATATGCATAAAAATCAATTCAATAATTTTCAGTTGCAGGAATTCAATTAAGACGATTAAGCAAGATTTGATCGGATTTGTCCCTTAAATTTTATAGGAAGAATGCTGTAGGAGATATGCCTCCATCTAATTGAAAGAAAGTTAATATTTTTTTTTCCTTTTTTATGATAAAGATATACTCGCATCAGTTTACATGTTAATTAAGACTAAGTTTATTCTTGAGTAATTATAAAAGCATCACCAACATATTAATTTGATGTATATTAAATAAATTTAGTAAATCTTTATGGATATGAATTAATTCTAATGTTTAAACCCAAAAAATTAAGAAATGGGACTATAAAGATTAACTTTTCAGTACAAATAAAGGTTTAAAATACGCACTATAAAGAATTAAGAAAAAAGAGATATATTTAATTCAATAGTATCATCAACTTAATTATTTTCAGTCATGACAATGGAATTGGTGGCTCATGAATCACACCACTAACCTCAATCCTCTGTTGTCCAAACATGAAGTAGACAAGACATGAATGGACCAAATCAAATGTTATGCCGAAATCGAGTTGAAATGCTAAAAAAACATGTATATGGTGAAACTAATTGATAGCATTGACTAGCATAAACGTTTCTAAAATAATTTGGCCATGCTGATTTCATGGATCAAGTATCTGCATTTTGAAATAAATAAATGAAACTACAAGTTAATTATAACCTCTCGACACTTTTTTTTCACTATAATTGAATGCAATCCCAGTTTGATTCATGCATGTTCAGTAGTTCCAAGTTAAATAATTCACCCACTCTATATAGGAGGGCCAAGGCCTTTTTTCCCCCCTTACTTGGGTATTCTCGTACCTTTTTAAAGGGTGAGACTAGTCTCGTTCAGGGTTAGTGGCTGCCCCCAACAATAAATGCACTTCCTAAAAATTAAACTTATGTTCTCACCATTGCAGGAATATAGTAATGTCTTAATCACTAGACCAACACTTCATTGATCCAAGACCTTTCTTTCGCTTAGCAATGTAATAAAACATGATTAAAATTGCGTTTTATCCTGATAGTAATTTTAAAAGCATTTGATTCATTAAGACATATCATAATTTTATAAAAATTTACAAAGCTCTTTCTTAAAACTTTTATTAGGGATAAAAGGCTACCATTTATTGCTTTCCACAAAAGCTATCATAATGAGAAACACACATTTACAAAAGGAGAGGATATCATGTGAGCAAGGACCATGCATATTCTTGTGCATAAATTATTAAAATTACTATTATTTAGCACATTTAGAACATGCATGCCTTTGCAGCTTTCCTCAAATATAAAATCCGCAAGTGTCGTTATAAAGTGGGACAACAGTTTTGTGAATATTTGCTTTGAAGCAGAAGGAAACAAAGGTGCTCCTGTGTCTCATATTCTGGATTCAAACCCTTTGAGGAAGGCACTATTGCTGATGATATATTCTTCTCGATCTTGAGCCTCGAACAGTTTTCTTTGAAGTTGTTTGGTACTAGTTAATTACATTTCCTACTCGGATAAAATAAATTAAAAACAAACAGCTCGTGAACGATAAACATTGCCAATATTTATCTTAAGAATTTATAATTTTGATAAAAAAAAATGATATTAATACAGATTAATAATGTCTTGAGCTACTTGCAAGATGGTGACAAACAGTAATGATCTGACGAGGTGTTTGTTAAGATTCATGTACTAAACTCTGAATCTATCAGATATGTTGCTCTAGTCTAGCTTAATTGTCTAGATTTCCAGGATACGTCTGATCAAGTCAGAGCCGGTGAGAGTTTATGCGCCATGTAAATAATAATTTAATATCTTCATTTAACCAAAAAAATTAAAAATAAATATATTTATCTACTATATTTTATAAAACAAAAATTACTCTTGCCTAATAAAAAAATTCCCAATTGCAAAATAAATATTATTCAAGACATACTTATTAAACATACATAAAAAATAATAATAAAATAATTTTTAAATACTTTAAAATATTCTATTTATAATTTTATCCAATACTCTCATCCAACTTCATCTTAAATTAGCTCTGTATCACGTGAGATGCAACATAAGGTGTGGCTGATCTTCCTTATAATAAAGGTTTTTCCCCAGTTAATGAGATTTCAAACTCCTACTTTCTATTATATACAAAGAAATCCTCTTATTTTCTTTCAATTTTTTTTCTTCAATCCTTTTTCCATATAAATTCCTCAATGTCTTGGGTTGGGATTATTAAGATTCTCAAAATTTTTATTTTTTTATAGGATATTCTCAAAACTCATTCTTATTTTTAAACGAGAACTCATAATTCTTCCTCTGTTTTTTTTTTCTCTCTCGACAATGTAAAAAACAAGGGAGCATATACATAATCATAAAAAAAAAATAAGTACATACAATAAGGAAGAGATTTTCAATCCCTCTCTTTCCCACTAGTTCCGAGATTCATTCTCAAAAATATTATTTCTAGATTAATCAGAGGAAGAACCTATGGAGTTAATCAAATCTAAGAATTTAATGAGTGATCGTGAGTGTGGTATAGCTTTTGTTTTTTTGATGCATTTCACTTAAAAATAATGTAAGAATTGTTTTTCCCAAGGCAAAATAATTAAAATCCATTCCCGTCATCCATTGGAGACAGGCTGTAATGAAACATAGATTGTAAAAATTTATCCAAGGCCACAAGTTCAGGCACTCATCAATCTTCATCTCACATTTTAGTAAAAAACAATTAAGAAAAAAAAATTAACATAATGATCATATTAAATGTTAACACCACCGAATTAATCAAATTAACAACACCAGGCATTGCTTCGATCCCCTCTTCTCTAATTTAGTCCCAACTAATGAAATCCTGAGCTACTCTCGGACAAGGTAGAGCTCACATAGTCCCTTACTTCCCTTGCAATAACATCCCTCATCACATCCCAAAATCCAGCAGGCAAACTCTCTGGCCTCCTCTCCGCCACCATTCCACCACTATTACCACTGACTCCACCACCAATCCCTGGCGGTGCGAGAGTCAGCGTGGTCAACGCATCCTCCTCTTCTCTCATTATGCCATCCGGCATAGATCCTGATGCTACATTGATATCAATGGCAATGCCTTCATTGTTGTTGTTACCATAGTTACTATCAAAATTACCTTCCAAATTCATCTGACTCTGGCGTTCTCTTGCCCTTCTTTTCAACGTGGAGTTCCAATGGTTCTTGACCGCGTTGTCGGTCCGACCTGGCAGCAACCTGGCAATGGTGGCCCATCGATTACCAAACCTGGCATGAGCAGCCAGGATTGTTTCATCTTCAACTGGAGAAAACGGACGGTGCTGCACATTTGGGCTTAACTGATTGCACCACCTAAGCCTGCATGATTTTCCAGACCGACCCTTTATGTAACGGCTTATTAAGGACCAGTTTCTTGGTCCATGTTGCTCAACAAGCCTGGTCAAAATCCTGTCTTCCTCTGCACTCCATGGTCCTTTAATTCTTTCAGATTTATTGGTGCTTCTTGGTGTTTTATTTCCATTGAAAGAAGACTCCGAAGAGGAAGAATCTGAAGAAGAAGTAGAGCACATGTTCACTGCTTCCATAATAATTAAGATCACGAAGAGGGAGCTTCAAAGAAAAAGAGAGAGAGATTGAGTAAAGGGGTTGGCTTTGAGAGCGGACGAGAGACAATAAATCGAGTTGCAGGAGTGAAGGGGCTTATATACGGAGGAGGAAAGAAATGGGGATAGAAAGAGAGAGAGACAAAGAGATGCGTGAACTTGGTTCGGTACCCAATAGACAGAGAGGGGTCTTCCAGGAAACTGGCTTTTGTAAAGTTGGTGGGGAGTGTAGACCAGGAATAGGTGCGTCCTCTCGAGGTCGAGTTTTGTTTTCGAGATTTCTTTTCTGCGACCAAATTTTGTTGCAGGTCGGATTCTGTTTTGTCTGCTCTTTGTTATTTGACCATTTTGGGCCTCCGAAGGATTAGTTAAGTGTGGACCAAGAAAACAAGTAATACGAATGTATTATTATAGTAGAGAATTCCGAACACAGATGACTTAATTTGTGTTACATGTGTCCCTGTACACATGTTATGTACAAGGACATATGTTTAGGTGCCCAATTAGGTAATTTTACATAACCATCTCATAATTATAAGTTAATTGCTAATTAGAATGTACTGAAAAGAATTTCCAAAAGCAAAACAATGGTGTGGTTGTCAAAACTCGTTATTAATACACATATCACAATTTTTTTTTTACTCCTTGAGATATTCCTTTTTAATGAATTTAACTTGGGCTAATCTGTCTATTCTTAGTAAATTATCAAATTATATCTTATAAGTATACCTAACTTAATTATTTCCTTGTACAAATCTTGAACAAAAATATTTTTCGTAAGCACTCACCATGCCAATGCTTTTCAAAATCTATATTAAGGACATGTGGTAATTAAAGTGGTGTTTGATAGTTTGACGAAGATTTTTTTAAATATATTTTTAATTTAAAAAAATATATTTTTAATTTTTTAAAATTTATTTTGATACTATCTCATTAAAATAATTTAAAATATTAAAAAAAAACACGAAGTTGGAAAAATGAAAACAATCACATCCTCAAACATAAAAGCTTTGTGGTGCGAGAAAATTAAAAACAATAATCAAAACAAGTTCAAGAGAGTGAATCTAAGGGGCAATCTTGGGATTTGGATGAGACCAAGCAATCTCGATGCAGAAAATAAAATTAATAAAAATCATTCGCGTCCTCAATACTCTCTCTCTCTCTCTCACGCACAGACAGAATGGCTTATCGTTTATAAACAAGAGAGGAGAGCGTTTTTACCGAAAAAAAAAAGAAAAAAAAAAAGGAGAGGGAGAGGGAGAGAGGAGAGCGTTTAAAACATGACAGGAAGGCCAGAGCTGTTTAACACAAAACAAACGTTTTAAAACGGAAAGTGGGGCCGAGACCTTTTGACTAGATGGCTAGATTTACAGCTGGTGAGTCCAAATCCATAGCCTCAGTAACTGGAATCAACGGCTCCGATCAACCGTTTCAAAAAAGAGATACTGTTAACAGGAATCCCTTAAATTATTAGTATTAGCTTTTTCAGGAGGATGACTTTTACGTCTTCCACGTAGGAAGGTCCCACAGCCAGCCTGTGCGAATCTCACGTGATTCGTGTTAAATCCCCTTGACTTTGTGGTCTGTTCAACAAAAGTAACTTACTTACTCCACTCTTCCCTTTGGAGCGTCTGTCTCACAGCCCCTTTTTGCCCTTTAATTCTCGCGGTTATTAAGGCTACGTTTCTTTTCCAATCCAGTTCGTGCGGTATGTTCTGCGGACTGTCTTTCATCTTATGTAATTATTTTAAAATGTTTTGTTAATTATTAGATATTATAGTTTTGCTCCCTTTTTTTAAAAAAATCCTAGTTAAAAAAAAGTTAAGTCCCGAGATGTTACACGGTAATTTATAGATCTTCTTGAATTTATTTTTTAAATTACAATAGTAAAAATTTATTATAATATTAAATATACACTGAACTTAATTAGCCTGTTGTCAAGTTAACTTAATACCCTACTAAATCAAAATCCAACTTGAATTGTATTTTATTTCAAACTTTGAAAATTGACATGATCGAATTTAAGTTTAAATTGACTAGTCTTGGTTGAGATGCAACTGAATTAATTTTAGATTTTTTAAAAAAATTTTATTCAAAATAATATTATTTTATTTAAAATAAAATAAAATTATATTTTTTTATCTAATAAATTCATGACCGATAACTCGAATTAGTTCGAGTACACTCATTTTTTTTTCATCTGGATTGATGTTTGTAAAAAATTACAAACCAATGCCAGCAGTCAGCACTGTCATGGATAATACAAAACATAACAGGGCAAAAATATCTGATCGTTGGTTTCTGCTTCTTTACATGCGATGCAACTTAAAAGGTCATCGATAATTTTTTTCAAAATTGAGATTAAATCCGAATTTGTTGACTTAAACAGGGGTGTGATACTGTGAATTAAAAGTACAACGATAATTGAATTAAAAGTACAATTATTTTCAACAGGTCATTTTAAAAGTTCAAGTTGAATGAATTACCAAAGTACATAAAGAAAAAATCCAAGCTAGAAATGTGAAATAAATACATTAGGATAATTATTGATATAAAATACAATTCGGAGAATTTACAAAGATTAAAATTAAGGCTGATTGACTCGTGAATAAATAAGATAATCTAATTTATAATTTTTTTAAAATATAATCGGAAAAAAACATTATTA
>Ga0307511_10003467_pt1 | contig 16200 bp, 16 predicted proteins | sample 13_EM_MG_FD_200266 | JGI IMG/M metagenome (GOLD analysis project Ga0307511, IMG submission 200266) | Populus trichocarpa ectomycorrhiza microbial communities from riparian zone in the Pacific Northwest, United States - 13_EM | ecosystem: Host-associated > Plants > Roots > Unclassified | place... | reverse complement strand
CTAGACAAATTTAACTAGCACACATTTTCTGACTTTAATTGAAACATAAACAGACCAAATTTAAAACGGCTATAACTTCTTGCACAAAAGTCCAATGCAATCATGGTTGGACAATCTAGAAAGATCACGTTCTGACCTTGAAATCCACCTAGATTAGTCTAGTTTTCACATGCAATGGATGACTTCAAATTCAGGTTCAAATTCATTTACTGTTCTGACTGTAAACAACACCAATTCCTTCACTTATTTGCATTATCAACCCAAATTCAAATAACCCAACATCAAAAGAACCATTAAGGGCTTTTCCCATCTCTAAGTTCCAATTGTAGGCAAATAAACACCCTTGAACCAATTTCAAACTGATTGCTAATTTTTAGCTCCGACGCAGCTTCAATCATTCCAATTTGACTCGTCGAGGCCCTTTGTAGTTGCTGATTAATAAAGTACAAGAAAGAGCAAGTTAATGTGGTTGCTGATGCTCTTTCTAGGAAGTTTGCACTGATCTCTATGTTGAATGCAAGGCTGATGGGTTTTGAGCAAGTTAAATAGTTCTTGAAAAATAACCCTAATGGACCCCTTATGTGGACGTAATGAGGTCCACTCAAAACTGACCCTAAACCCTAAACTGAAAAGCCCATAACTTAATCCTAACAAGCCTTGGATGCTATCTAAAAAAAAGTATTAATTAAGCTCAAACAAGCCTTGGGCTGTAGCTAATAAAATAAAATAAAGCCCCTAATAGTAAATCCATGTTCTGCCATGAGAAGAAGAGAACGAAGTAAAATATTACAGAAATGATTCAAGGCTTATTTACAGCCTTCCATGCAGCCCCTTAATCCTAGAAACAAAGGGAAAAGGTAGCCATCCATGTTGTTTCCAAGTTGTAGTAGGATTCTTTTGTTTCCTTTGTTGTCCTCACCTCATGGCCCAAATAAGGTTGTATTGGACCCCTTTTGCACATGGATATGATGTACTAGGGTCTCCTCTTGTTACTCTAATGGACCTTTCAATTCTGACTTGGTTGAAACGTTCAAAACCAATGCATTCAATGCCTCTTTCAATGCCTTTGTTTTGGACCGAGTCATTGGACCATTTGGAACATGTAATGGGTCCTTACTGGTGTTTATGGGTGGTCCACATCACGTTGGGTGGGGGTTTTTCATTTTCAATAGTGCTGGTGCTTAGGAACAGGTGATCTTTATGTCACGCTCCTATCAAACCTGATTTACTTGGCTTTCCAGGAATTGGTGTCTTTGCGTGTGGGTTGCGTGACCACGTGATCACGAGGTTCTCATCATGTGGTATCAGAGCTTGACACTATTGATCAAGTTATATCCTTCTAAAATTTTCGTTTCTTGTTGTTTTCGCAAAATTCCTTAGTGTCGAATGTCTTCTTCTCCTTGGATTTGCAGCATATGAAAAAAATAAAAAAAAAATTTTATTTCATTTTGTTACTGTCCAAAATATACCAGTAGCATAAAAAAAACAAAACAAGAGAAAAGAAAAGAAAAATTGTTCAAAAAGATGTTTATTGGTTTCTACTGCAGAAAACTTCAAGGAAAAAGTGGATCAAATCAACTTGTAATTAGCTCAAAGTTCATACTCTGCTTACTGGGGTCCTTATTGCCCTACATATTAATTTTGGGGTCAATTGGATATCGTTTGCTTTTGTTTTCAATTTCAGGTCTAATCAAGTCTAATTCATAACATTTTTGCGTCAGTATATCAAACCTTATTTTAAATTGCTCAAATTTTATATTATGTCTATTTGGGTTGAAATCGCACTGTAACTGAAATTTTAGCTCAATTGTACATCATTTACTTTAGGTTCCAGATTCAGACTTAACTCGTCGTAAACGAGTCTGTTTTGCGTCAACTTTTGAAATTCATTTCCTTTATGTTGTTTTCGTTTCTTGGAGTATATTTTCAATATATCCAACATATATATAGGTGTTGTTTCATCATTTTACATATTTCATTTATGTTTTTATTCGAGTCTTCAGTTTTGTTCATATTTCGGATAGATTCGCTTTCTACTCGCGAGACTATCATCCCGGTTTTGTTTTGCTTGTTTTCTGGTTTTTATTGCTTCTTAAGTCATATATACATATTTACAGGTACTATCATGTCAGATCAAAACAATAGACCACTCCCTCTCGATGTAGAACTTAAGTTCCAAATGCAAGCCATGACGCAAATGATGGAGAGAATGAATTTTGTGATGGAGAACGTGTGTGACAAACTTAATAGGTTGGAGAAACATGGTAATGAGGATGGTTGGGGCTGAACCAAAAGAAAACAGTGGCAAAAGGGCTGAAAGGCTAAAGTGGGCTAATTATGAGTATTTTGAGGAGGACGTTGATGATATTGGTGATAGTGGTTTTGAGGATGAGACTATAGGCCATCAGGAAGGTTTTCGGCAGCCTAGAAACCAGAGGGATTTTGGGAATAGAACTAGGGGCCAATTCAGCCGAAGGGGAAATTTCTGTAGTGTTGGGAGACATGATGATTTGGATGCTATCAAACTGAAAATACCTTCCTTTCAAGGTAAAAACGATCCCGAGATGTATTTGGACTGGGAGAAAAGGGTGGATTGGATTTTTTATTGCCATAACTATTCGAAGGTGAAGAAAGTAAAATTAGTAGTTGATGCCAACCTCGTGATCACATAGTCACGTAACCCACACGCAAAGACACAATTTCCCGGAAAGCCAAGTAACTTGTACCCAGACACCAGCACTATTGAAAACAAAAAACCCCCACCCAACGAATATTGATTCGCGAATGAAAAGTATTAGGATGACACCACGAAGCCAATTGTTCTTCGATAAGTCCTTTTCAATTCTTTAGGATGACACCACACAATAAGTGCGATAAAGAAGTTTATTGATCTGAAAATTGTGTAACCTTACATGTTTGATAAGCCTTTATTTATACTGACTCTAGACTTAAAGAAACCCTAATGGACCTCTCTTAGATGGACTTATATGAAGCCCACTTACAATTGACCCAAATAAGTAATAATAACCTAAAGACTAAGAATAAAATAATAAAAAACAATATAAATCCGAAAATTACCATCATAAATATGCTAAAATCAGATTTGTCACCCTTAAGAAGTCCCAAATAAACTAGGAGATATCTGATTTGAAAACTTTAAGTTGCTGGCCCCTTTGATGTCCTTGATTAGCTTGGATTTCCTTGTTTAACTTGGACAAATCAGAAAACAAATTTCCTCATTTGTTGCTGATTTAATTACTTTCCTTCCTAAGTTAGGAAAAACATTAAATAATCCTCCCCTCTTTAGGAATAAGATCTGGCCAACTTCCTTACTTAATTAGGAGAATACATTGCTGACTTTTTATCCTTGAGCATTAGAAAAAAAACAAGCCTAACAAGGCTGGTATTGGGCCGGACACATCAGCCCCTTGTTCCACATGAATTGGGCTCTTCTTGGACCTGAATTAGATGAATTAATGGTTGTCCTTCATGCTCCTTAAATGTCCCAAGCCCCTCTAGGTCCATTTTGCTCTATATGTTTTGAATAAGTCCATTCAATGCTTCTTTAACCTTCGTCGCCCTAGCTCTTGTAATTGGCCCAATTGGCACCTCCAATGGGTCGTTGGCATGATTACGCTTGGTGTTGGGCTGATCCTCATCATTCCCTCTCTCTTCAAAAGTATTCGACCCCGAATCATCACCTACATCAAATAGAGTAAGATCAGAAATATTAAAGGGAGCACTAACACCATGCTCACCAGGCAAATCAACTTTACAAGCATTGTCATTTATTCTCTCAAGGATCTGAAATTGTCCATCTCCTCATGGTTGTAGCTTTGATTTCCTATGGGCCAGAAATCTTTCCCTGCGCAAATGCACCCAAACCCAATCGACTACAACATAACTACATGGCCCGTCGATACGCCCACAACAAAGATTTATTAAGTATAAGTTCATATTTCAAATACAATTTGTACAAAGATTTATTAAGTATAAGTTCGTATTTCAAATATAATTTGTCTTCTAAGTATGTATGATAATAAGAGTACTCGTCCTTTTTATCTAATCCTATAGAAGATTTCACGAACAATAGTCACAATTCCACAATAATACAACATTGAGGTATCCCTACTCGACATGAGTACGGTCTACTCTCAATTTTTGTAACGACCTATCAATGACCCTAAAAATACCCTGCAATTCTATTTACTATAATTCTCAAGGTAACGTAGGCAATAACAAAACATTTGATTATGCACTCATAAAACAACCAAAACATACGTAATCTTCAACAATATGCGAAGATTTCACAACATTGGCTTTGTCTCAGCAAAAACATCTTAATCCCATTGATTTCCATACAATTTGGGAAAAACACTATAACATTGACTTTCACATAATGTGAAGACAACCTCAATACATTGGTTTCTGACAAACTTCAAAAACATTCACAACATTGACTATCTTACATTACGAAAACAACTCAACCACATTAGTTCCCGAAAGACTTCGAAAACAATCATTACATTGGCTTTCATATATTGTGAAAGCAACCTAAACATATTGGTTTATGAAAACTTCGGAAACAATCATAAAATTGGCTTTCATACTTTGTGAAAGCAACTCAATCATATTGGTTTCTAAAAACTTCAGAAATGATCCAAACATGGCTTTCGTACATTGCGAAAGTAACTCAATCACATTCGTTTCTAAAAGCTTTGGAAACGATCCCAACATTAGCTTTCGTATATTGCAAAAATGACTCAATCACATTAGTTTCCAAAAACTTTTGAAATGATCCCCACATTGGCTTTCGCATATTGCGAAAGCAACTCAATCACATTGGTTTTCAAAAAACTTCGGAAATGATCCCAACATTAACTTTTGCATATTATGAAAGCTACTCAAACACATTAGTTTCACATCACCATTTACGATTCATCTATATTCTTTTCATACATAACATTTATGATTTCAACCAAAAGTTTAAATTGACATCATAAGTTGTAAGTGAGACTTTACTTACCTCCTTCTCTAGTTGAGTGAGCTCCACCAATAAAAGATCATGTCCCTTGTGTTCCACCTGAACCATAAGAATACTTTCCATTGGTACATTCTTTAAAATCTACATGCTCATTCTTTATATATAAAAAAAAAACACTTCTTTTAGACTTCATCTTTAGACTCATTATGTTTAACAGTATATAAGAATGCACCAAAACACTGTTTAGTGTTTCTCTCCCCACTAGAGTTATAGAACTCAATTTCAAATAGGATTTATTTCTTAAACAAGCTATGACATGAATACACAACTTTGGTGAAGAGGGTTAAACCACACACTTAAATTCGTCGAAATCCAGTGGCTCGTGAATCTATCCTATAACATACAACCTGACCGTTCTCTAGTGTTTTATCCATATTTAGAGTTATACAACTCCAAATGGAGCAAGGTTTGTTTCTTGAAAAAGCTAACACCACTAACCACATTTTCCGTACGGACATCTACCCTAAATTTTCTCATTGGTTAATCTTAAATTTCAGTTAAGGTTTGATGAAAATTTTGTCCAGTAGTTCCCGGCCTGACCTGTCTTCAAGTTTTTATCTATATCTAGGGTTCAATAACTCCGATTTTGGAAAATCTAGATCCATCGGAAAGCTAACACCCTAATCTAAAACTTTCATGAAGGATAACATCCTAAATCTAGATGCGAACCTCGTGATCACGTGGTCACGTAACCCACACATTAAGACACCAATTCTCGGAAAGCCAAGTAAATCAGGTTTGATAGGAGTGTGACACAAAGATAACTTGTACCTAGGCACCATCACTATTGGAAACAGAAACCCCCACCCAACAAATATTGATTCGCGAACGAGAAGTATAAGGATGACGCCATGAAGCCAGTTGTTCTTCGATGAGTCGTTTTCAGTTCTTTAGAGAACCATGGAAGGGAGATTATCTCACCAACTCACACACACAAAGTGCGGCAAATAAGAAGTTTTATTAATCTGAATTGTCTAACTTACATGTCTAGTTATGCCTTTATTTATACTAACTCAAGACTTAAACAAAACCCTAATGGACCCCCCTTAGGTGGACTTATATGAGGCCCACTTACAATTGACCCAAATAAGTAATAATAACCCAAAGACTAAGAAGAAAATAATAAAAATCTGAAAATTACTATCCTAAATATACTAGAATCAGATTTGTCACCATTAAGAAGTCCCAAATAGACTAGGAAATCTGATCTAAAGGTAGAATTAATTATGAAGTCTTCTTTCCTTGTTGTAGCTAGGATGAATAATGAATCATTGTAAGAAAAGGATTTTGAAACATTTATGAATCCTTGTCACACTTGGAAACTATATTGCAGCCCATTAAAGATCCTTGTAGAGCTAGGAGATTTCCAAAACAAGCTGCCACATCCTTTTAGTAAAAGAATCCTAGCCAAATAGAAAGTCCACAAGTCAAAAGGAAGTAAATAACAAAATTAATACAGCTTCTGTTGACCAGTATTGTGGTGCCTTCCCAAACTCCGATTGACTTCAACATTTAACCCAAGGTAGGCAAATATGTTAGGAGACTCCACGTAAAATGTCAGCCCGATCCAACGGTTGGATTGAGAATTATGATTGTTGCCGTAAAACTGAATGGTTGCACATTTTACATCAAAATCCAAATTTGACCTTGACCGGATCGTATCATACCCTCTCTCTTCAAGATGATTCATCCTTGAATCACCAACAAGTTGAATGGACAATTCCTTATCCTCTTTTTGAAGCCTTTGGAGTTCTTTTTTGCCAACAATCGTCGCCAACAACTTCAGATGAAAGTAGCAGCCGTTTTATTTTGTATATCATCATTGCAACATTTTGTCTCCTCTTTTTCTGAAGCTTGGTGGGCATTGACTGCTGCCGTTTACACATCAAGTTCTTGCTTCATCTCCCCTAGAATACGGGATAGACTATTGGATTCTAATTTTAGAACACTAATCTCTTTATTTCTCTCCCTTTGATACCACCTCTCCTTTTGAATCCTCCTTTTCTTATGCCATAACCCCTCATCATAATACATGAAATCCCTTCAGTTTCTAGGGTGCTGAAAACCTTTCCGATGGCCTATGGTCTCATTCTTAAAACCACCATCACCAATATTATCAACGTCCTCCTCAAAATCCTCATAATCAGCCCACCTTGGCCTTTCGGCCCCACTGCCGATGTTTGATTTTGGTTCAGCCCCAACCTTTCTCACGTCTTGGGTACATGTTCCAGCCACGTTACCATGTTTTCCCACCTTCTCAAGTCTGTCACACACGTTCTCCATCATGAAATTCATTCTTTCCATCATCATCGTCATGGCTTGCATTTGGAATTTAAGTTCTACATTGGGAGGGGGTGGTGTGTTGTTTTTATTTGACATGATAGTACCTGTAAAAATTGGTTAGTGGTAAAAAAATAATCCGCACATCGCTCGTGTTTTACTCAAACACTCTTAATATCTTCACACGCTCACACCTGTCGTCTCACCTTCTTACGGTTCTTGCGGAACTCAAACCAACACCAAATATATCAAACTTAGCAGCACAATCCAAATATGTATATTTGACTTAAGAAGCAATAAAAACAAGAAAAAAATAAAAAAAATAAAACTATGATGATAGTCTCGTGAGTAGCAAGCGAATCTATCCGAAATATGAACGAAACTAAAGACTCGAATAAAAACAGAAATGAAATATGCAAAATGATGAACAACACCCAAATATGTTTGATATGTTGAAAATACACTGCAAGAAATGAAAACAACAGAAAGAAAGCGAATTTTAAAAGTTGACGCAAAACATACTCGTTTTCGACGAGTTAAGTCCGAATCTCGAACCTAAAGTAAATGATGTCCAATTGTACTAAAATTTCTAATATAGTGCGATATCAACCCAGATAGATAGAATATAAAGTTTGAGCAGTTTACAATAAGGTTTGATATACTGATGCAAAAACGTTATGAATCAGACCTGATTAGACCCGAAATTGAAAACCAAAGCAAACGATATCCAATTGACCCCAAACTTAGTATGTGGTTCGATTAGGACCCCAGTAATCAGAGTCTCAAATTTGAGCTAATTGCTAGTTGATTTGATCCAATTTTCCCTTGTTTTTTTTTTCTGTGGTAGAAACCAATAAACATCTTTTTGAAAGATTTTTTTACTTTTTTTTATGCTACTGATATATTTTGGACAGTAATAGAACGAAATAATTTTTTTTTATATATTTTTTATATGCTGCAAAATCAAGAAGAAGAAATTGGACACTAAGGAATTGTTTTGCGGAAACAACAAGAATGAAAATTTCAGAAGGATATAACCTGATTAATGAAGCCAAGCTCTGGTACCAAATGATGCGAACCTCGTGATCACGTGGTCACGCAACCCACACGCAAAGACACCAATTCATGGAAAGCGAAGTAAATCTGGTATGATAGGAGTGTGACACAAAGATAATTTGTACCTAGGCACCAGCAATATTGGAAATGGAAACCCCCACCCAACGAATATTGGCGCAAACGAGAAGTATAAGGATGATGCCACGAAGCCAGTTGTTATTCGATAAGTCATTTTCAGTTCTTTAGAGAACCATGGAAGGGAGATTATCTCACCAACTCACACACACAAAGTGCGGCAAACAAGAAGTTTTATTAATCTGAATTGTCTAACTTACATGTCTGGTTATGCCTTTATTTATACTAACTCAAGACTTAAAACAAACCCTAATGGACCCCCCTTAGGTACAATTATATGAGGCCCACTTACAATTGACTCAAATAAGTAATAATAACCCAAAAACTAAGAAAATAATAAAAATCAGAAAATTACCATCCTAAATATGTTGGAATCAGATTTGTCACCATTAAGAAGTCCCAAATAGACTAGGAAATCTGATCTGAAGGTAGAATTAATTATGAAGTCTTCTTTCCTTATTGTAGCTAGGATGAATAAGGAATCATTGTAAGAAAAAGATTTTGAAACATTTATGAATCCTTGCCCCACTTGAAAACTATATTGCAGCCCATTAAAGATCCTTGTAGAGCTAGGAGATTTCCAAAACAAGCTACCACATCCTTTTAATAAAAGAATCCTAGCCAAATAGGAAGTCCATAAGTCAAAAGGAAGTAAATAACAAAATTCATAAAGCCTCTGTTGATCAGTATTGTGGTACCTTCGCGAACTTCGATTGACTTGAAATTTTAACCCAAGGTAGGCAAATATGTTAGGAGAATCCACGTAAAATTTCAGCCCGATCCAACTGTCTGATTGAGTATTATGACTGTTGTCGTAAAACTTGATGGTTGCATATTTTACATTAAAATCCGAATTTAACCTTGCCTGGATCGTATCAAATTATGTCTTTAACTAATCTAATTTCTAGTCACAATTTAGCTAGTAACGCTGTCCAGATTTCTGGTTTGTAGGTCTAACACACAACCAATCATTTTCATGCAGTTTTTTCACTCTTTTTATCACCATTATATACAAAACATGTCATTTCTACATTAATAATCATTTATGAGATTTTAAACACATAATTAAACTTCACAAGAGCATGCACCATATGAATTTGTTTATATGTTTAGGTTTCAACATATAATAGTTTCTTGTAAGATCATAAACACTAGTTATTTTAACATGCACACACAAATCAACATTAAAAAGGTTTTCCCCCCTTCATTTTTCATGTTTTCTCGAAGGCTTCAAGGCCTTAGTACTCATATTTTTCTTTAATTTTTTTAAAACACCATAAAGTCTTCTTCACTTCCCTTTTACACTCTATCCTTAATTTCCATTTACCCAAAAAAATCCTTTAAGAACCCTAATTTAAGAACTAGTATTTTCTTATAAAACTTACCCAAAGGTGTTGGAAATTGATCTAGAAAGGTGTTAGGTTTGTTCCTAGCTGTGTTTTTGCTTCTTAAAGCTCCTTCTTCCTCAAACCTTTTGGTCTCTCTTCATCTTCGTTCTACTGCCTCCAACTTTCTCTATTTTTCTCCCTCCAATTTGTTTTGTTTTTTGTGTTTCATCTTCACTCCAACCCCCTGATGCGAACCTCGTGATCATATGGTCACATAACCCACACGCAAAAACACCAGGAAAGCCAAGTAAATCAGGTTTGATAGGAGTGTAACACAAAGATAACTTGTACCTAAGCACCAGCACTATTGGAAACGGAAACCCCCACCCAATGAATATTAATTCACGAACGAGAAGTATAAGGATGACGCCGCGAAGACAGTTGTTTTTTGATAAGTTGTTTAAGTTCTTTAGAGAACTAAATAAGGGAGAATATCTCACCACTCACACACAAGTTGTGGCACAAGATGTTTATTAATCTGAAAATTCCATAGCCTCCACATTTCTAGTTATGGCTTTATTTATACTAATTCTAGACTGAGATAAACCCTAATGGACCCCTTTATATGGACTTATATTATTCTCACCTTATTAGTGGTAATTTGAACAAGTTTCAGCTCCTGTAGCTTCCTTTCATCCCAACACACGGGAGTATGACATTTTCTCCCATACAGAGCCTCATATCGTGCCATACCTATAGTGGCTTGGTAATTGTTATTATAAGTAAACTTCACTAAGGGCAAATGGTCTTCCTGATGCCCCTTAAATTCTAGAATGCATGCCCTCAATAGGTCTTTTAGTATCTGAATGGTTCTTTCTGATTGGCCATCTGTTTGTGGATGGTAAGCCGTGCTCAATTTAATCTTGTGCCTAAGGTATTTTGGAGGCTGGGCCATAGTCTAGATGTAAATCGGGGGTCTCTATCCGATACTATGGAAATTGGAATACCATGCAATCTAACCACCTCATTTATATATATTGTGGTTAGCTTATCCACCGAATTTGTCGTTTTCATGAGTAAAAATAGGGCATACTTTGTTAGTCTATCTATAAGCACCCACATTAGGTCATTCCCCTTTTTACTCTTTGGTAGTCCCGTCACAAAATCCATCGTGATGTTTTTCCATTTCCATTCTAGAATTGAAAGGGATTGTAACCCATCTACTGACTTTTGATGTTTGATCTTTACTTGTTGACATACTGCACTTTTAGCCACATACTTCGCTATTTCTCTTTTCATTTTAGGCCACCAATAAAAACTCTTAAAATCCATATACATCTTTGTACTACTAGGATGTATTGCAAGTTTTGATTTGTAGGCCTCTTTAAGTACTTCTTCTTTAAGATCCCTATCATCGAGCAAATATCCCATCCTTAATATCCGATTTCCCGTCACCCTAAATGGGGAATCCCTACTCCTCTCCATCCCATCCCTCTCTCTGAGTGCATTCATATCTCTTCCTTGTGCCTTCTGGATCTTATCCTACAAAACTAGTTGAGCCATTAAGTTAGCCTTTAATATCCAATTAAGCTTGCCAACTTGCCAACTTCCCAACTCCAAAAGTTCCCTACGATCTCGCACTATTAACCAATTAGTCACTTCCTTGCCTTTTCATCTCAAAGCATCAGCTACAATTTTTGCTTTTCCTAGGTGATAATCAATTATGCAATCGTAATCTTTGTGATACGAATCTCGTGATCACATGGTCACGCAACCCACACGCAAAGACACCAATTCCCGGAAAGCCAAGTAAATCAAGTTTGATAGGAGTGTGACACAAAGATAACTTGTACCTAGGCACCAGCACTATTGGAAACGAAAAACCCCCACCCAACGAATATTGATTCGCGAATGAGAAGTATAAGGATGATGCCACGAAGACAATTATTCTTCGATAAGTCGTTTTTCAGTTCTTTAGAGAACCATGGAAGGGAGATTATCTCACCAACACACACACACAGACACAAAGTGCGGCAAATAAGAAGTTTTATTAATCTGAGTTGTCTAACCTTACATGTGTGGTTATGCCTTTATTTATACTGACTCTAGACTTAAAGAAACCCTAATGGACCCCCCTTAGGTGGACTTATATGAGGTTCACTTACAATTGACCCAAATAAGTAATAATAACCCAAAGACTAAGAAGAAAATTAAAAAAAACAATAAAAATCCGAAAATTACTATCCTAAATATGTTAGAATCATATTTGTCACTATTAAAAAGTCACAAATAGACTAGGAAATCTGATTTGAAGCTAGAATTAATTTTGAAGTCTTCTTTCCTTGTTGCAATTAGGATGAATAAGGAATCCTTGTAAGAAAAGGATTCTGAAACATTTATGAATCTTTGTCGCACTTGGAAACTATGTTGCAGCCCATTAAAGATCGTTGTAGAGCTAGGAGATTCCCAAAACAAGGTGCCACATCCTTTTAGGAAAAGAATAACAAAATTCGTATAGCCAGTCAAATAGGAAGTCCACAAGTCAAAAGGAAGTAAATAACAAAATTCGTATAGCCTTTATTGACCAGTATTGCGGTGCCTTCCCGAAATTCGATTGACCTAAAAGTTTATCCCAATGTAGGAAAACATGTCAGGAGTCTCCACGTAAAACTTCAGCCAGATCCAACTGTCGGATTGAGCATTATGTCTGTTTCCGTAAAACTGGACAATTGTGCATTCTACGTCAGAATCCGAATCTGATTGTTTTTTTGTTGCCCGGATCGTATCACTAATGCAGTTGATATTCCTTTAGTGGATACCTATTCAAAGGTGTTCCAAAAGGTGCATCAGTATTTAAAGGAGAATAACTTTAAGTACAAGGTAGTTCTAGACAAGCATCGGAAGCATCAAGTATTTGAGGTGGGTAATTAGGTGATGATTTATCTACGTTAGGAGAGGCTGCCAGTGAGAGTTCATGGCAAGCTAAGGCAGAAATGTTATGGACCTTTCAAAGTTCTGAAAAGGATCAATGCCAATGCATATGTGATAGACCTACCTGATGATATGAACATATCAAAGACCTTTAATGTACAAATATCTCTACCTATCATCCCGAAGGGCAACCTTTATGATCACTCGAGGACGAGTTTTTTTCAAGTGGCGGAGAATGATAGGGTTCAGCATCCAACTTGATGCGATCCTTTTGAACACACGGTCAAGCATACCACACGCAAAGACACCAATTCTCGGAAAAGCCAAGTAAATCAGGTTTGATAGGAGTGTGACACAAAGATAACTTGTACCTAGGCACCAACACTATTGGAAACAGAAACCCCCACCCAACAAATATTGATTCGCGAATGAGGAGTATAAGGATGACGCCATGAAGTCAGTTGTTCTTTGATAAGTTGTTTTTCAGTTCTTTAGAGACTCAAGGAAGGGAGATTATCCCACCAACACATAACAAGTGCGGCAAAAGAAGTTTATTGATTTGAAATTTGTGTAACCTTACATGTCTAGTTATGTCCTTATTTATACTGACTCCAAACTGAAATAAACCCTAATGGACTCCTTATGGACTTATATGAGGCTCACTTACAATTAAACCCAAATATAACCCAAAACATAAAGAAATAAAAATAACATAAAGTCTGGTATTGTTTTGCCGCATATAACTTGAGAAAATAAATGCTAATTAATCTGATTTGGTTTTCTTGCTGCCACCCCTTTCTTTTCCTTGATTAGTTTGGATTTCCTTGTATAATTTGGACAAATAACAAAGCAAATTTCCTTGTTTCTCCTGATTTAATTACTTTCCTTCCTAGGTTAGGAAAAGCACTAAATAATCCTCTCCTCTTTAAGAATAAGTTGTGGTCGACTTCTTTACTTAATTAGGAGAATAAATTGTTGACTTTCTATCCTTGTAACAATAGGAAAAACAAGCTTAACAAGGTTGTTATGGGGTCGGACCATCAACCCCAATACACAGAATATGAAGTTTCAATTGATTCTAAGGAGGTTTTCTTATGGTTCACTAAGAGTAGTGTTTCTACGGTAAAATTGAACCTTGAATTAAAATCTCAAGTAAAGATATCAAAATAAGCCAAAATTTGATATATGATGCGATCTCACCTCCAATAGACAGAATATGAAGTTTCAATTGATTCTGAGGCGGGTTGCTTATGGTGCACTAAGAATTGTGTTTTTGCGACAAAATTGAATCATCCCTCTAATTTCATCTAATCTCTCTCTCTCTCTTTATATATATGCTATTGATAAGACTAGAGAAATTAACAAGATGAAATATAATCCTTTTTGTTTTTGCTTAGATGACGCGAACACAAAGAACGAGAAGATGAACGACGCAAACACTGAAAAACTTAGAGGAACACTAAAAAAAATGAAAATAACAAAAGGATATGACCTTATTTTCGAGCCTAGCTCGGATACCAACTGATGCAAACCTTGTGATCACGTGGTCATGCAACCCACAATCAAGATTGAGATCTGATCCCGGAAAGCCAAAATAGGTCTGATAGGAGTGTGACACAATGAGAACATGCCCCAAGGCACCAACACTATTGAAATGAGTAGAATGACGCCACGACATCGTTAATCTTTGATAAATCAGATTCAATACGTTAAAGAACTGAATAATGCAAGTAATATTCATCAATGGGTGCCGAAATTTAGGTTACATATGTCTTAAAAATTAACCCTAATAGATCTACCCTTGTTGGCTAAACTGACCCAAAAACCCTAAACTGAAAAGCCAATAACCTGATCTAAACAAGTCTTGGATCATAGCTCAAAACAAAGTTTTAATTAATCCCAAACATGAAAGAAAATAATAAAAATAACTAATAATTATTAAATACAACTAGCCTTTCTTCCTTTGTGTAACTAGGATGAATAAGGAAACCATATAAAAAAAGAATTCTGAAATATTAATGAATCCTTGCCACACTTGGAGATTATATTGCAGCTCATTAAATATCTTTGTGGAACTAGAAAATTCCCAAAAGAAACTCTCACATCCTTGTAGGAAAAGGATCCTTGCCAAATAGAAAGTCCACAAGTCAAAAGGAAATTAATAACAAAATTCGTATAGCATGTTCTGACCTATATCGCAAGTCCTTCCCAAACTCTGATTCACCTGAAACTTTACCCAACATAGACCAATATGTCCGAGATCTTCAGGTCAAGTTTCAGCTCGATCCAACGATTGGATTTGGAGTTATGTTTAATTGTGTAAAACTAGACAATATAAAATTTTGCAACAAAATCCGAATCTGACTTTGCTTGGATCGTATCACTCTTTGCATTTTTTTTATATCAGAACCTAAAACAAAAGCTAATGACAGTAAAGAAAGTAAGAAGACACTGAGGACTGAAAACTGACCTAAAATTACACGGACTTTTAATTGACGAACGTAACAAACCCCTTTTAGAGTTTTGACCCAAACTTGGACCTTAAACCAAACGACTTCCAAATGGTCTGAAATTTGATAATTAAAGCGAATTCACCCAAAAAACCAAAATATCAAGTGATTTAATTCCGAATTGATTTGATATATGGACATGAAACTGACGCGAATCAACCCCTTTAAAACCTGAATTTGAAACCTAAACCAAACGATGTCCAAATGAGTTGAAAAGTGATATATTGTGTGATTTCACCCTAATTAACAAGAATATCAATCATGACACAATTACAATATGGTTTGATAAGTAGACGCAAAACAAAGCGAAACAAACCCCTTTGTCTTAAATAATGTTTTTTGAAAATTGCTTTTGACTCTAAAAAGAAATTCTGGACAGAAAATATAAACCCCCAGATAAAATAATCTCATCTTGATCTATAGTAAAATAAAATAAAATACAAAGGATGTGGAGAAATGATTAAATTGAATGGGGGATTAAAAGAGAAGTTATTTAATGAGAGGGATGAAATTGAAAACAATGATAAAGTAAAATAAATTTTTACCATGTTTTTCCCTTTTTTTTTATGATTGATGTGTTGGTTTCGGAACTGGGGATGTTACATTTGGTATCAGAGCTAGGTTAGGGTTCAGGATATTGAAATGAAAACCTTATGATTGTTGAATTATTTCAGGATGGTACATACAAGAAAAGGTGTGGCTATTGATCCCTTTTTAGTGAGGGGAAGAGATCAGGATACGGGATTTGCTGATAGGCAGCGGGAGGATCCTTTAGAGGACACCGCTTCGCATGTGCCGCCAGCATCTCATCAATAAAGTGTTAAGGAGTCATCTAGACTCCAGGCTGGGGTTGGTTCTATTCAAGTTGGGGATTTACCACCTAAGAGAGTTGGACCGTAAGAACAGAGAGCAGCAT
>Ga0307511_10003465_pt1 | contig 16214 bp, 11 predicted proteins | sample 13_EM_MG_FD_200266 | JGI IMG/M metagenome (GOLD analysis project Ga0307511, IMG submission 200266) | Populus trichocarpa ectomycorrhiza microbial communities from riparian zone in the Pacific Northwest, United States - 13_EM | ecosystem: Host-associated > Plants > Roots > Unclassified | place... | reverse complement strand
AAAAAAAACAAAAAAAAACATTATTTTAATGAGATAAAATTTGAGAAAGTAAATCTTTGTTCACTTGTTATGTGAAGACAGAGAGTAAACCATATATCTATTGTTCCGCAGAAGGTAGTTACAGAAGGAGGGAAAATCAGCTGTAATGACAGCTGGTATAACTATAAAACAGTTATGATAAGTTTCTAGAGTTAGACAGTTATAACAATATAACAGATCAGTAACAATAAACCCAACAATATCAAGTTGGGTAAATCACGTAACAGACTCTTCTAGTTTTGGCTTATCACCCCCCTCGAGTGAAAGGGTCTGAGAACTATACAAAGTTGTGTTTTGAGGGACAAGAACCTTAAACTTGTGAGATGCTTAGTCAACAGGTCTGTTAGCTGCTCTTCAGTAGGAACAAAATGCAGCTGTATCTTTCCTCTTGTAACTTGATCTCGGATGAAGTAAATATCGATTTCTATGTGCTTCATTCTAGCATGAAACACATGATTCTTTGCCATATGATAAGCATTGATATTATCATATCAGAGTAGAGGAATTACAGGTATGGATACACATAGTTCTTGCAATAAGGCTTGCATCCAAACAATTTCAGCAGTAGCTAAGGTAAGGCCTCGATACTCTGATTCTGCACTGTTGCGAGACATAACCTTTTGTTTGGTGGAGGACTAAAAGACTAAGTTACCCCTAGATAAACCAGATACCCACTTGTACTGCACCTATCATCAGGTTGAGCACCCTAGTTTGCATCGGTGAATCCTTCTATTGTCAAGTGGCTTGAAGGACTTAACAATAACCCATCTTGCATAGTTCCTCTTAGATACCAACAAATCCTTTTGACAGAAAGCTAGTGAGCTGAGGTTGGCTGTTGCATGAATTGGCACACCTTATTAATAACAAAAGCTATGTCAGGCCTGGTTATGGTAAGATATTGAAGTGCCCCTACTACACTTCGATATTGAGTAACCTCTTCCATAGGATCACCATCAAACTTAGACAAATTTTGCCCAATAGCACCAGGTGTTTTTGCTGGTTTGGTAACAAACATTGCAGTTCTATGCAGCAGATCAAAAACATATTTTGTTTGGCTTAAATTCATTGAGCCTTAATTGTAAAAGACCTTTATACATAGGAAGTAGGATAGCTGCCCTAAGTCTCTTAAGGTAAAAACAGACTTAAGCTTAGCAATGAGTGAAGAAATCCGTGTTGATGAGATGCCGGTGATAATTATATCATCAACATAGACAAGGATGATCAAAATTGTGGATTCACCAAAGTGTAGAAACATAGAACTATCAGTCCTAGAATTGTTGAATCCCCACTGTAGAAGAGCAGAACTGAGTCGTTGAAACCAAGCTCGTGGTGCTTGTTTCAGGCCATATAAAGCCTTTTTCAATCTACACACTTTGGTTGGGAATTTAGTGTGCACGTATCCAGGAGGTTAAGTCATATATACTTGCTCTTCTAACTCACCATTTAGAAAAGCATTATGAACATCAAGCTGTCGCATTTCCCACTTAAAACTGAGAGCAAAAGTTAATATGATTCGAATAGTTGTAGCCTTAAAAACTAGACTAAAGGTCTCAAAATAATCAGGACCATGAGTTTGGTTACACCCTTTAGCCACAAACTTGTCTTTATACCTTTCTATGCTCCTATCTGGCTTGTGTTTCAGCTTATACACCCACTTACAATCTATTATATTGACAGCCAAAGGTTGTTCAACAAGATCCCAAACGTGGTTTCGATGAAGAGCAACAATCTCTAGATCCATAGCTTGAGTCCAGTTTGGATCCTTGAGGGCTTGTTTGAGAGTGTATGGTTCTGAGATCTTTATAGTAGAGAGATCAAAACTGGTATTTTTCTTGGTTATACCACGTATTAATCTTGTTGTCATGCGTAGAGGTGGAGGAGAAGAGGAAGTCGAAGCCGCATAAAATGACTCAGGTAGGGTAATAGAGGCAGGAATAGTTCCAAAACTACTCATAGAATGTGAATTGTCACTTATAAAAGTGAAAGAAGATGGTGGTGATTCGTGGCTACCAGTAGAATAGGAAGGTGAAGAAGTAAAAGAAGTTATAATTGCTAGAGTTAAAATCGTTGCTGAAGTGTCATTGGTTGGAGCAGGAGTTTTAGTGAGGGGAAATTGTGTTTCATCAAAAACAACATGAGGGGTAACATAGACCCGTCCAGTCAGAAAATCAAGGCACAAATATCCTTTGTGATTGAAGCTATATCCAAGAAAAATACACTAAACAAATCAATACTGCAACTTGTGATTGTTGTAAGGATGAATTAATGGGTAACACAAGCAACCAAACACTCTAAGAGACCTGTAATCAGGAATTTTGACTTGAAGTTTGAACTGCTTAAAGATAGGAAGAGCTTGATCCTTTGTTTGTGGAGGATAGAACCATGTGTACTGGGAGTAATCATCTAGAAATAAGATGAAATATTTAGCACTAGATGTAGCTTTGATAGAGACAGGTCCCCAGATGTTAGTGTGAACAAGTTCCAAAGGTTTGGATGCACGAGAAAGTGAAAGATGAGTAGGTAACCTATGTCTTTTAGCAAGTTGACAAGAAGAGCAAATAGTAGAGCAAACCGTATCTTTATTCTTTCCACAAGAAACATTACAACTTTGCATTACTCGGGTTACAATGTTAATGGTAGTATGACCTAGTTTATGATGCCATAACTCCACTTTATTATCAACAAGACATAAACTATGAGAATGAAAAGCAGAAGAATTATTAACACCAACATAAGCCAATTTCTTGTTGTTTAATACTGGAAACCTGTAAAGGCCATTCTTAAGCCTGCCTCGAGCAAGCACCTTATTTGTATGTAGATCCTTCACAAAGAAACTATTAGATCGAAACTCAATTAAGACATTATTATATGAGCAGAACTTAGCAATACTTATCAAGTTTGCTGAGATATACGGAATGTGAAACACCTTTTTGAGTTGGAAAGAATGTGAATTAGAGACTAAACATTGAGAACCAGTGTTGGAAATGGATAGATGCTTACCATTACCAATTATGACCTTACATGTCCCTGTGTACGGTGTAGAACTAGTTAGATTTTCTACATTCTGAGTTAGATGATGACTTGCGCCAGAATCAAGATATCAAGTGTCATCTGCAAGATTATTAGAAGAGGCAAACATAACAGGTATAGAGTTTTGATTACCAGCATTCGAAGAAAGAGTACCACTATTCCGAGAGCTTTGATAGGAGATATAAAATCTGTGGTAACAAACTTGAACTGTATGACCAAATTTGCCACATAACTAGCATTATGGCTTTTCAGAGTTGGTTAAATTATGCCTTCCATTCTGTCTATATTTGCCCCTTCAACCATGACCTCTGTAGGTGTAGTTACTGATATTGGGAGTATAGTTTTGTCCTCGACTGCCATTATATATCCTTCCACCACCTCTGTTATTAGAGGAAGAGGCATAATTGGCAGATATAGTGGAGATGTGTTCAATCGAGCTTTGTTGCTCAAGACGGCGCTCAAAAGCTAGAAGCATACTATGAACAACTTTAATAGAGATCTTGTCATCTCTTATGTTAATAGCAGTAACAATTGCATTGTAGTCAGATCCAAGGCCTCCAATGAGATTCATAACCTGATCTTGTTCTAAGGCAGGTTCTCCAATAACTGCTAGACTATCTCCATCTCCTTTGACCTTTATGATATAGTTTATCATAGACAAAGATCCTTTCTTTGTGGGCTGTAACTCGAGCCTTAGTTGCGTTATTCTGGCTCTTGAGGAAGACGAGAAGGTTTTCTCCAATGCACTCCAAGCAAAGTGAGAAGAATTGTGGCCTATGATCTGTGCCATGATTGCTGGAGTGAGAGACGAGTAGATCCAGTTGAGGATTATGCAATCTTGTCTTCTCCAAGCAACAAACGCTGGATTGAGCACTTATAGACTTAGCTCTTTCTTCGGACAAATAGAGGTTCCATCTATGAAATCCTCAAAACCATTAGCAAAAACAACATTATCAATCTGAGATCCCCACAAGATGTAATTATTAGTTCGATCAAGTTTCACAGGCAACGTGTGGTTAAGCATCTGATAAGAAGGAATGGATGCTATTGTTGTGCTTTGTCTACATACAATCGAGCAAGAGGATGAAGAAGATTGGGTAGAACCAAAAGCCATGATTGGATATTTGATCAAAAGCTCTAATACCAAGATAAAATTTGAGAAAGTAAATCTCTGTTCACTTGTTATGTGAAGCCAGAGAGCAAACTATATATATATATTATTCCGCAAAAGGTAGTTACAGAAGGAGGGAAAACCAACTGTAATGACAGCTGGTATAACTGTAAAGTAGTTATGATAAGTTTCTAGAGCTAGGCAGTTATAACAATATAACAGATCAGTAACAATAAACCCAACAATATCAAGTTGGGTAAATCACATAACTGACTCTTCTAGTATTGGCTTATCATAATGTATTTTTAAATAAAAAACACTTTAAAACACAATTTCTATCGCAATTCTAAACATGCACGATAAAACGACAATGGATGCGTACTATCACATTAATGTTAAAAGGGTCGTAAAAAAAACTTTTAGCTAGCGGGGAGATAATGGTCTCTCTTCGCTATTGTACTTTATTATTTTCTACCGGTACCATGAAATATATTGTGAAGTAAAGCTTTTATCTACTACTTCTTGCTACCATTAAATAATCCAACTATGATTGATGATATTTTTCACTAAGCAGAACAATCTATTAAAATTATAAATTAGTCTCATTGAATGTATTAATCTATCGATCAATCGATGGATTCTTTGATTAATATATTACATATTATTTGCTTATTTTAACAAGGAAAAACTACACTTTAGAACTTAATCCCGAGCAAAAATAAGTAACAACCTAGTAAATCAAACAGAGCATGATATTCATAACTTGGTTTAAGAGGTTAAGAGATAAAGGAGTGCGATGTCAAAGAAACTACAAACTAAGTAAAAATAGAGTAAATCAATAAAGATAAAGCAAGTTATAAAGGGAAGATATAAATAACAATAAGTAAAAGAAAGCGATAAATTACAAAAAAGTTTATAAAGAAATTGTATATATGGAGTTGACTTAGAAAGACTATAAGAAATATAAAGTGTAAATGTGCAAATAAAGATAAATTTATAAGAGAGATATATGTGTATTAGGGTTGGCCACCATTTCGAGCTGTTAGGCGACCTATTATAATGTTACAAAGATCTAGTTTTGCATAAACTATAAAAATTATCTTCTCCTAATAATTATGTATGTTAGATAAGGATTTTATAATTTGAATCCCATTACAATTTGTATTTTCTATATGCATGTCTCCTCCTAATAGTTGTATATATTAGAACTCTAACTATACTGCAACATTCACTAACGTTAACTACTAAAAACTTTTATTTTGAATAGAACTTAATTGTTGATCAATAAATTAAATCGTCGTCATTTTGTTCGATGGTCAATGTTAAATATTTTTACTAAGTTGCTAAATAACACAAAGTGAACGCCTACAGCTCTTGATAAGTGATACATGGTTATTTATTTTTAGTATGATCAATGGCCCTATATTCTTTTATTAGAATAAATGAAGGAATATTGACTTGCCATTTTCAACCATTGATGATGTCATAATCTAATTTTGGGTTTCCCCCCAAAAAAATTATCTTTTTCTTTAAAAACAAAATCAGAAAAGAAAAAGATCATAGAAAAAAAATGAAAAGCAACAAAAAATAAAAAAAATATCGGCAAGAGTAGGCTAAGAAGGATTGCAGATATATGGAGGAACTATACTGGGATTTTGGACAGAATTGGAAGCCCAATTATAACTCATTATACCCAAGATTGAAAGAAGATGTAGATTCAAGGTCAAATTAAATGATTTTTTTAATGAATTTGCATAAAAGTTTGAGGACTTGATTAGACTTTTAATAGGCCAATTTGATTTAATCATGGGCTTAGTTAAAGGTTTAATTAAGTTTAAGAATTAATTTGGATCAAATTAAAAGATTCAATCAAGTGCAAGGACTTAATTAGACTTTTAATAAGTCAAACTAATTTTATTAGGGACTTAATTGGTGAAAAATTAAGTTTGAAAGCTTAATTTGGGTTTAATTAAGAAGATTTAAATTTTAAAAGACCATATTTCATTTTTCAAAACTCAATTAGGTGAAATCAAGGATGAAATTGCTAGAAAATCAAAGTGTGGGAGGTCAATTAAGGGCCAAATTAAAGAAATTCAAGACCAATGATGTATTTGCAAAAGACATGTGAATTTGGGGACCCAATTCGATTAAAAATAGGGGTAAAATTGAAGAAATTATAAGTTTAAAGGTCAATTAAGAATGAAATTAAAAATATTCAAAACCAAGGACCAAGTTGAAAAGGGTACTAAACTTATAGGGTTATTTTAAAACTTGGTGGGGTGAAATTGAATTGATTCTTGGAATCAAAATTTAATTAAAGACTTGATTGTATAAACCCAAAGGTTGAGGGCTAAAATTGGAAGAGAAGTTTTTTTTTTAAAAAAAAACCTAATTTAACCTTAAATACCAAAATAGCATCGTTTCATTTAAATAAAATAATGCATTTTGGTGTTGTTTTGACCAAAATAACGTTGTTTTGGTTAACAAAATAATAATAATAATATAATGTCACACGACGTGTCGTCTGACACTATTCATCATCTTCTTCCTTTGTACTGGAAAGCCGCCCAAGTGGCTACTTTTCAAAGGCATTTAATGCCTTATCTCTCCACCATACAAAACAAAGATGCCATCACTCTCATGACCCGACATTGTACTACACCCCGATTTGATTCCCGCTGGGTAGTCGTCCCAAAGACAATGACGCTTTGCTTATTTGTTTATTTTTTGTTGATCTGTTTAATTTAATTTTGACATCTATTTTTTTTACATACTACTTTAACATGTATTTTTGTATACTGCTTATGCATAAGTATATTGAGTATGGATTAATGCTTTCATGCATTTTAATTTTTGAATAAACCGGAATATATATTAGGTGGGGAGTAACAGTCTACCTCATGACTCTTAGTTGTGTTCAGATTCGTGAAATATCTAACTATGAGCTGAGCGTTTACTCGGTAATGGCAGTCACACCGTGCCCCAACTATTCCTTGTAAACCTTTACACTGCCTTCATGAAAAGTGGTCATTGGACAGATCATAGATCCTTTTAAGACCAGGTAGTGAACTTACCCCTCATGTAATAACTTAAAACTTGCCTATAGGGTATGGACTCCTTAATTATTCATTTTGCGTTAGGGCGAACTTGATTAAAATCCTGAACTCTACAAGGTTTTTTTTTAGCTAAGACCATGACTTTCATGACTTTTTCTGGGCATACGAAAAGATTTGAGATGATGCAATTAGTGAAGGGGATTGCCCAAGGACCGAGGTCAGGGAATTATAGCACATGACCAAAGTACATTACTCCGTGAGAAATATAAAAAAGGTTATGTTAGTCTTACGGTATATGGATGAGACTTTGTTTGAGAGAGAGTATAAGAGAATTTCCCACCTAATAAGGATCCCAATTCAGATTTCTTTGGTCAATGCCTTGATACATTTTTGAAATCCAGGTTATAGATGTTTCACATTTGGAGATATTGACATGACCCCACCATTGAAAAGTATACCTAGATTTTGAACTTTTCAAATAACCCTTACAAAGTACATTTCAGAACGAGGTTGTTTTACCCTTTTAATTTTTTTTGGATTAATTCGATAGTCTCGTGACTCGAGCCTTGTGCTAAGTCAACCTAGGACAAGTTTAATAATAATGATTATTACAAGATTTATAGTCAATAATAACACCCTTAAAATGAATTGCCAAAAACATTAGGTATTGCCAAAAACATTAGGTTTCCAATTGGAAGTTCATGCGGGCTTTATATCATACCGTGAAATCAAATATCTTTGGACTTTAATTTCTTCCTCTCTAAATTTTGAACGTGAAAGTTTCTAATAAAAAATCTCAATTTTCAATAATTGAGGGAAGCTCAATGACAAAACATCCAATAATTAAGAAGTATCAAAATGAAGTTAGAAGAAACAAGAATAAGAGGTGAGGTGAGGTGATTCCTGAGCTAAACAAGAATGACAGCCCATGTTTCTGTGTATGTGTGTGTGTGTCTGAAATTTATATGGAAATCATTAATATTATAAAGACACAAGTGTTAGTCCAATGTAGCTAATTTTTCTGCAGGTAGAAGATGTGTCTTGCCTCTACAACCACGTGCTCCACGACACTGGCCAACCCATCTGAGAAACCTGCCTAATTGGTGGGGTATAGGCAGCTTTTACCGTTTCAGATGGTCGATTGGCAGCATTCAAAGAAGCCACAGAAATTAAAATTAAAAATTAAATGGAGACAATGAATTCACCAACAGCATAAATCATAAAAATTAAGAATTAAATGGAAACAATGAATCCACAAGTAGCTTTGAATTGCACTGTCCAACAAGTATGCCACACGAAATTTCAATTCCACTAAGTGGAAAATGGGATTGCTGTAGGAACATAAATCTTACATATTTATCCACTGTAATGAACAAGTGAAAGGGTTGTGGATTATAAAGTTCTTGATTACAGCTAGAGCCCATGCTTCCAGAAATATAAATGAATTGATCACTATAAGTGTGAGCTGTAGATGACCAGAAATGCACATGTGAGACAACTAATTTTAATGTCGATTCCACCATGATCAATTCCCAAAAACTGCTCAGATTTTGAACCAGCTTCCAAAATCTCCCATCGACTGTCAAGTTCTTCATTTCATCCTGCTTCGACGCAGCTGGCTATGCTCATCATTTTAAGGGAAATAATGCAGTAACTGATCAGAACTACTCTCTCTCTCTGTCCCCCCTCCTACTAGGTAGGGTGGCATTATGTTGCAGATTGCCTATGAAAAATCAGAATCACGTATGCTACCCTGTTTGTGCAGAATATTGGAATCCAATATCTCAGTCACTCAACACATGCATTATGATTTCTGACTAAGATATTGGGAGATGTTTTCCTGTTTACAACTTTTTATCATGCCTCAAATTCTCTAAATTACTGTTGAATGAAAATCACAGTGAGCCCAGAAAATATTTTGAAATTCTTGAAAAGTAATATATGTGAATGTCAGGGAATTGATCAAAGTTCATTAGTTTGTATACATTTTGTATTAATTTATTCTATCTAAGGCTTATACCATCATAATGTATCACTATAATCAATAAGTCAAAGTGTTTTCCACTCATAAATGTGTTAACAGTTGTTTTTTAAAGTATTTTTTACTCGGAAATGCATCAAAATAATAATTTTTTATTTTTTAAAAAATATTTTTGACATCAGTACATCAAAAGAATCTAAAAATACTAAAAAATTATTAATTTAAAGCAAAAAAAATAAAAAAATTTCAAATTGTTTTCAAAAACGCTTTTAAAATGCAAAAACAAACAGGCTTAATCTAAGGCATAAGTATTTTTAAATTAATGAGTTTTTTTTTTGTTGTAAGAAAAATAGAGAATGTGCATGTTTTTACATCCTGGACACTATCTTAATAATATAGTAAGATCTTCTAATTATGCAGTTCCTCTTTTGATTTTTGGATAATCAAACACCCACACAAATGCTATATGTATAAACTCTCCTCATATAAATGTACTTTCAGAGGAATAAAATTATATTTTATGATCATTTATCATTGAAAACATTTAAAAAGAAAAAAAAACTTAAAAGAAAAATATAAAAGAGCAAAATTCGAGATATATAACATTCTTATATTGAATGCTATTTCCAATAGTTATCCGTTTTCACACAACTTTTCTTATCTACTAGGTACATGACATTCACTGCACCACATGCTAGATCAAATTTTACAAAAAAAAATATTCAGGTAACACAAATATTTTTAAATAAATAAGAAAAATATAAAATCTAAATTATTGAATTGACTGATTCAATAAGTTTTATTAATTTAATAATATAATAAAAAAGTCATCAACAATCAATTAAGCAATAAATTGTTTTGGCAATAATAACTACAAGAAATGAGTTGTCAATATCATATTAGGATCAGGGAGAAGAATGAAAAGCATGTTGAAGACTCAGCGTTGCTCCGCTATGTTAGTCCAAAGGTCATTATATACCTATGTTTTATTTGTTTTGATGATAATAACATATTAAGTGCATTATATGTGCATGTCAAAATATTATTGTTGTAAGGAATTTTCTCTACATCAAATTAAAGAGATATGGACTTTTTAGAAGCAAACTTGACTAGAAAATTCTTAAGCTTATATATTTTGTAGGATTTAATATGGCATTATAAGTAACTTTTATCCTAAAATATTTTATTACTGAATTTCTATCCAAAAACAATTTTAAGCACACAAAAATATTACATAATGAAAATTATCTCATAAAAAATTATTTCATCATATATTTTGGTATTTTAATTTAAATGAAAAGCATGGACTTTATGATGTGCTCTTGCACTTTAAAATGTTTTAACATCCACTTGTAGCTAAGATGACAATATTTTTATAATTTTAAGGAAGTGTGGTTAATACTCCAAGTTGTTTTGTAACAACTTGTTTTTTTTTTAAAAAAATTAGAATTATAGTTTGTTTCTCACATAAAAGAAAAACACTTTGGAAGAGTAAATATTTCTTTTTCCTTTTCTTCTCATTAGTATCGGTTAGATTGGGGTTTTTCCTATAAATAACCATTTGATTTCATGTAAGATTCCAAAAAGATTCCATTGCTCATTCCATTCTCTTAAAGCTTTAAATTATATATTGCATCATATCAACTTTTCACATCCTTGAGTTATATTACATCTCTATAAAGACTTGACTTTAATCTTTATAATATTCTCTTATGTAAGGAGTGAATATATTTTGTGAGATAAATATTATTTGTGAAAGTATAAGTAACACTTGAATCACTTGGTTTTATCCTTTAGATGTAAACTAAAGAGAGGTTTTAATCTTGAGCCTATAAAAAAATTATGTAAAGTTTGATCCTAAGCTCGTAAAAGGATTGTGATTGAACTTAAGTCCACAAAATGATTGGGTTAAATCCTGATGCAACCATATTATTCTATAGTTTTACTCATATTTACCTAGTATTTTATTCATGTTTTATATATAAAATGCCTTGATAATATTTTTTTTTTATGTTTGGAAGGTACTTTTGGATGTGAGATTCAAAAATAAGTAAATGGAAGATAAAATTTAGACCATGTTCCAACCTGTGTCGAATATTGGCAAATTTGATCTCTGATCGATGTTTTATGTAGAACTTGAGTTGTAGAAATTGAAATGAAGTGATTCCAATGGCATTACAAAGCTAAAATCTATACCTTTCTATATATATGACAAGAAAAAAAAAAGAGGATGGAAATTGCAACCTTCAAAGTCATGTCTCACATTTTATCAGTTTTGACCTTTATCTATTCTGACTCGAATATCTTGAGTTAGAAAAGTCAATTTGATGCAAACTTAATTTTGTTCAATTCCTGACTCAAAGACCTATCAACCTATCAAATGTTAGTAGAAAACAAGCTCATATGAGAGAGATATGTTTTTTTCTAAAACAACCTATAAATTTTACCAATAAACAAGTTTTGTGAAGAAACAAATCATATTACTTAAATGTAAATTATTTACTTTGAGAATGACTATTTTTATATTTTTTGGGAGAATACAAATGGATTGGAGGGAAGTTGGGATTATGGTTTCCTATCAAATAAAAAAAGAGAGAGAAAGAAAAGGAAGAGGCGACTAGAAAGAAGAAAAAAAACTCCACCCTTTTCTCTTATACCAAAAATTATGCTCTCATATGCTCTATTCATTAGTTTTCAATAAACATGCAAAGCTAAGTTATTTTTCTTAGTTAAAAGGATACAAAAACCTTTGGATTTTTAAAACTATGAGATCCATTCTATTTTTTTTCTTTTCAATTTATATGATGAGAATGAATGTTTTTCTATGATTGTTTAGTTTGATTATTAGAACGGACTCTAAATTATTATTCTAAACCAATCTACTGCTAAGTTTGCTATCAAAACCAGAGTTGTAATAGTTGAACTTGTGAAGTGACTAAGTTTAATAATTATGGCGGATCTATGTTGTTAGTTTTAGGAAAAACGTTCAATTAAATCGAACATAGACTACAAATAGTCATGTTGTCTAGATTTATCAACCTATCTAGTTTCTAAGCCTCCCACTGAATTAAATTACTAGTGCAGACACTATGGTTATTTAATGGTTAGGGTTAGTTACATTGCGAATTGATTAATTGACTAATGTTAAGAAAAGATAGATATTCAGAATATAATTTGACGTATTGTTTGAATGATCAATTTTGATTTCACTAAGTGGACGTTTACTCGAGACCAAGGTTTTTCTCTTAATGAGTTTCAGATTTATTTCATTTAGCTTGATTGTTTTATTCTGCTTACCATAGCATAACCTAAATAACCTCAAAACCCCCAACTCTAAATCATCTTGTATAAAGACATGAACTAGATTTCCCTTGTGGGATCAACCCCTTATTTGCTCTATACTATCTTGTTTGTTTAAGTTAGGGTAATTAATTGTGTAACCGCGACATCGCAACAAATCCTAAACTTTGAAAGGATTAGAAAAAGGTTTTCAATCTTTAACCTATAGAAAAAATTATGTAAATTAAGATTTGGTCTTACCATATAAAAAGACCATGTGTGATAGTGAATACTTAGATGAAGGTTTAAGGAGTAGAGTAAAAGGTTGTTTGAACTACTATTAAAATCAATATATCCCAATTTACTTGTGCAATGGTTAATTATGTATTGTTGATTACTTTTTAAGTTGGAGATAAAATTGTTCTTAAATATTATTTTTGAATTTCAGCATTCTTGAAGTAATTGATGATTGATTTTTAAATTGCTAGAATAATCGATAAAGCCTTAATTAACCACCACCTTCTTAGGCTTTTTAAGTTTTTCAATTCGTATCAGAGTTTGGACCCCTTGTTTGAGGTTTAACCATATAGGAGAAAAAATCATGGCACAAGAAGATCAATGTTTATCTAGGGCTCCCTTGTTTAAAGGTAAAAACTATGCTTATTAGAAAGTTGGAATGCAAACTTTTATGGCCTCTATTGATAGGTAAAAACTATGCCTATTAGAAAGTTATAATGCAAACTCATCCCATAATGGTAATTTAGATGGAGAGGTTGTTCCAAAACCTATTAGTGAGTGAGATGATAAACAAAAGAAAAGACATAGTTATAATGCTATGGCCATGAATGCTTTATTTTGTGCACTTAACCATGTAGAGTTCACTTGGATAAAAAATTACAAAATGACTTGTAAAATTTAAGAGTTATTAAAGTTGCCCATGATAGAACCAGTCAAGTTAAAGACTTTAGGTTGATAAACCTTATTAAAGAATGCAAACATTTTAAAATGGAACCGCATGAAAGTATTCAAGAAATGCACATTGTTAGTGAACTAGTTAACCCAGGAAAAAAGATTATAGTAAAAAAAATAGTTGGAAAAAGTTTGAGATCTTTACCTAGAGATTGGAAACCAAGGTCTCAACAATTAAGGAGGCCAAGAATCTTAAAACTCTTGACTTTGATAAGTTTATTGGTTTATTGATTGCTCATAAAAGAAAGATTAAGTAGCTGGAGGTAGAAAATAGTGGTATCAAAAAGCAATCCTTCACTCTAAAATCTGTGAATGACAATGAGGATACAAATAAATATAATAGTGAAGATCTAGCCATGATGGCTATAAAATTTACCAAATATTTGAAGTATATGAAGTATGGTAGGAGTTGAAGAAGTTTTAGAAGAGAGAAATCTGATAAGGAAGAGCCAAACAATTAGGATGATATCATATGTTATAAGTGTAAGAAACCGGGTCATGTGAAGTATGATATTCTAAATATCAAAAAAGGTCAAAGTTTGAGAGAAAAAAAAAGCATCTACTTGGTGATAACGAGGAAGATAATGCAACCTTTTCAAGTGATGATGATGGTGATTCAAAATTTGAGCAATTAGCCAACTTATATATGATGGCTAATATGGAAATCACCAAAAAAGAGATTTTCTTGATACTTAATAGATCCATCAACGTTGATGAGGTAAACGATCTTGAACCTCAAATTACTTTTAATGAATTGCAAGATGCATTTGATGAATTATTTCATGAGTATAAAAAGGTGAACAATAAAAATACTTTACTTCAACGTAAAATTTGATCTATTTCAAAGGACTTTGATGTTTTGCAAAAAGAAAAGGATGCCTTGTTAACAATAAACATTGATTTGAAAAGGCAATTGGATTCCTTGAAAAATACATCTAATTTATAAAATTAGATTTTAGTTAAAGAAAATGAGATTTTGAAAACTCAAGCTATTGATTTAAACTCTATTTTAACTAAATTTACAAAAGAAAATGAGAACCTATGTAGACTTCCAGGTAATCAAAGATGTATTTTTGAGAAACATGGTTTGTGATATAATCTTAAAAAATAAAAAAAAAAACTTTACTCAAACTTATTTGATAAAGCATTAACATCTTCAGACATATGTCTTACTTATAATAAAAATGGATTTTCTAAAAGATATTGCACTCACAAAAAAATTTCAACTAAAACAAAATTTATATGGATGCTAAAAGGAATATATTTACTAACCCGAATAAACATGTTAAGATTTTTTTTTTTTGTAGAAAATGAAGAACAAATAGTATTTGGATAGCGGATACTTAATTTAAATAAACAATACATGGAAGGGTAAAAGGTATAGTTAATATTGAAAAAATTTCTACTATTAAATATGTTTTACTTGTTAATGGTATAACGAATAAAGCTTAGCTTTAGTAAATTATATGGCATGGACAATTCTTGCTCTATACTTAGTGTGATGCATATGTAACATGTATATGTGATAATTTGTGTTGCTTGCATGCTTACTTAAATGTTTTTATATATTTGTATGAAAAGCATTTAATAACTTGTACATGCATGCACAAGTTGATGAATATGAGCTTAGGTGGAAGAAAAACTTTATTTTAGTTTCTATGTAAAGAGACAAATATTTGGATCATTAAGCTTTAACCAAATACGAAGAGAATTTGGTTGGACTTATATGTTTTCTCTTGGCCTAACATAAAGAAGATTTTTGGATATAAAAAGATCTTTTTGGATAAAAAAGAATTGATTTATAATTTTTTTAACTAATAGATATTGATTTTAACTATGTTTGGGCGTTCTTTGCATTATCATTCCTCTTTGTGCAACAATATATTTAATATCTCTTTTTTTATCTCACAAACACTTAACACATTTCTTTATCTCTTCAAACAAAACACTCACTCTCTTGCAAAACAAACATGTATAACATTTTAAAATGGCTATTAAAAGAAGACTACCTTTCTCATCTTCAAAATTTACTTGGTATTTTTAAAATTTATTTATTTTTGTGTTTTAAAATTATTTTAAAAAAATATTTTTTTAATTTTTTTAAATTATTTTTTTATATTTTCAAATCGTTTCAATGTGTTAATATAAAAAATATTTTTGAAAAAATAAAAAATATTATTTTAATATATTTTTAAATAAAAAAATATTTTAAAAAGCAATCAAAATTACACATTCGTGTGACCATGTGAGAATAAATTTGAGTGCATTGTTTTTTTTTCGTGCACTACAATTATGATTTATAGTGAGTGTCGTGGGAGCCAGTGTATTTACATTACTAGTTTGTAATAATTAGTGGTATAATAAAATTATACTTTTAATTAAGCCCACTAAAGCTGAGTCACTCCAAACTCTAAAAGTCGTCTCAGAGTAGGTAGCATTATTAGACAGAACAACATTTAGATCATTCACTAGATATGATGTACAGCGATGCCGCGGGCTTGTATATTATTGTGGGCTTGTAAAAATAATTATAAAAAATATTATATAGAAAAATATTATAGTAATTCATAGTATTTTAAAGAAAAAAATTATGAAGCTAAATTCCTAACCAGTTCAATATTAAAAAAAATAAAATCGACAAAGATAATTATAGAAAAAAAAACATAAAAAAAAGGAAAAAACCATGTGGGGAAACACTGTAACAATCCAGAGTGTTTTAAATAAAAAAACTACAAAGCTAAATTCTCAA
>Ga0307511_10003464_pt1 | contig 16215 bp, 6 predicted proteins | sample 13_EM_MG_FD_200266 | JGI IMG/M metagenome (GOLD analysis project Ga0307511, IMG submission 200266) | Populus trichocarpa ectomycorrhiza microbial communities from riparian zone in the Pacific Northwest, United States - 13_EM | ecosystem: Host-associated > Plants > Roots > Unclassified | place... | reverse complement strand
TCCTGGGCTTGCAGGATGTCCCGTGGGCCGTGGGGAATAGTCGTGGTGCGCGTAAGCTGGCCCGGACACCCCACGTAAATCAAAAAAAAAAGAAAGATAGGAGCATCAGCTGCCGTTTTCTATATATATAATGTAAAAAAAAAAGTGTCTTTTAGAATATAGTAGGAGTTGTGGTTTAAAATGTTTTTTTTTAGAAATATATTAAAATAATATTTTTTTTATTTTTTTAAAATTATTTTTGACATCAATATATCAAAACGATCTAAAAATATATAAAAAATAATTTTAAACAAAAACAAATTTCAAATTTTTGAGAAACACGATTTCAACCGTGTTCCCAAACATACCCTAAAAACATAATAACAAACTTGCTATTATATAATGTTAAATTTTGAAATAAAAAAGAATTAAGAATATAAAATACAATTGCAAATACGCAGCTTAATATAGGGACTTACATCTTATATTGTTACAATATAGTAGTTACTTAGTTACATTAAAAAATTCTAAATTAGAAATAGTTAGTTTAACATCAATTTCTATTTTACAAGGAAACTAAATTAGAAAACTCAACTTAAGCTAACATCTACTATTCCTATTAGCCTATTTTAATGGTAAAAGTTTTCTAATAATTATCATTACACAGTAATAATTAATTAATTTAATTATTTTATAGCTATACATGGTAATTAATTAAGTGATCACCAAATATTAACTATCCTACTTATTTATAGTAAAATCTTTCATGCATCTTTGCATTTTAACTAATTCATCCCTAATTACATCCTCGTTAATGAGAACAAATTGTTACGTACGAGTATTATATGCATAATAATTTTTCAGCCTAATTGATGCTGTAAAATTTGTTTGAGAACATGATTAATTGATATATTTAAGGTTAAATTCAAAGTCATATTCACTTATTTTTTGGGTTAAAACTTTATAGGAATTTAATCTCTAACATATGCTCTTTAATATTAAACATTAATATGATTTAAATAAATTATCAGTGAATAAGAAATTAATCTCAAAGAACCTTTAGTTGATATATTTTGGTGAAACCCAAAACTCTCTAAAAGAACTTTATCCCATATTGAAAAGAAACAAAACTATTTTAGTGTTTATAAAGTAGTTGAGAAGTTAAAATTGGATCCAAAAGGGCATCCAAACTTTTAGAAGGGAGAGATCTTAAGCAAAGTGAGCTTCAGACTTAAATTCATACACATGCACACCGACTCGACTCATGCTCTAGCTTATAGCTAGGCTTGGGCATGAGTTTGAGTTTATTGTAAAACAATATTCTGGGTCATAAGAGATTATTTTTTGCTAATTGATATTCGAACTTGGGCCTTGTCCATAAAAAAAATATTTCTTTCAACCTATTGATTTGTCTAGTCCATTGAAGAAAAAATATGATCAGTTTTTTCTAGAACTCTTTCAAGAGTACATGAATAAATTTATCAACTCAAAAGTCAAATGATTTAAATACTAAAGTGTTCATGTTTAATACTGGTTTTATGGTGGGTAATCAAAGTTGTGACCAAAGGAAGTCCACCAGCTTTTGGTGCTAAAATTCTCTATAAAAAGGGCTAAAATTTAGGGTTGATTAGTTCTACATTATTTTGACAGAATTTGACACTTTTCTTCACCTAATTTTCTACCATTGCTCTTTTGTTTTTAAACATTTGTTCTCTCTCTAAACTTTCTCATTATCTAGAGTTTAAGTTCATTCTTTATAGATGAATCATTGAGTAATATTTCACTAGTTTGTTGGATTTTATTTAAGAGTGTACCTAAACAAGGTGGTGTTGTTGGAATCTTGAAAAATTTATTGAAGAAAGTCCTTATACACGAAGTGGAGAGCAATAAAGCTTTATGAATAAAGGATCGATCCTTGATAATAACAAAGCTTGATTAATTTTAAAATCTTTCAACAAGTAAGTACTTTTCTTTGATTTTGTTTTAATTTATACAAAGATATATAGTATGATTAGTATGCATGCTAAAATCTTTTTTGATATCAATTGCAAGTTTGATATATGCTTAGTTTGCATGCTAGAATCTTTATATAAAGTATTTCTTTTATGATTGTAAATGGCCATATTATGATTATATTGCATGTCTATATACTAAACATATTTTCCTCACTTGTTTAATTTTATTTGTTAATTTTGGGCAACAATCTTAAGGCTTTATGTTTTCTATGTGCATGTTTTTTGTTTAGTTTATATATTTCATTGCAATCTTGTATGTTGTGTTCATGGCTTATTAGTTTTTGGTTATACAAATATTTATTGGTTTGAAGCATGTTATATGTCTCAATCTATCATAACATGTTTTTATGATCTTGCCTTGTTAAAGTATTTATTTGAACTTTTTATAGTTGTTGTAGTTTGTTTTTAATCAAATGCTGGTTTGTTAAATTTTTTGGATATTTACACAACAACAACAACAACAACAACAACAACATAGCTTTTAATATCTTGCTTGGTTGAATAAATTATATTAGTTTAGCTTTTGTTTTGTGATAACATTTTATCAAATTTTGGTTTGTTAAAATTTTGTGTTTGATCTTTTTATACTTGCTGAGAAACCAATTTTATTATATAATTTTGGAAATTATTTCAAATTTATTTATCATGATGTTATCTTGAGAATTGGTTGTTCCAATTAATGTTGCTTTGGCAACTACTACTTCGATAGAGAAGATTCTACCATTATTTTTTATGGTGAATGATAAGAAATCTAAAAGGTTTAATGGATTGAACTTTAAGAGGTGACAACATAAAATATTACTTTATATAACCACCTTAAACTTGGCTAAGTTCTTGTCAAATAATAAATTCGATTCCATTATTATGGTAACTTTGGATATTTGGACTCAAAAGCACTTTGGAAAGCTTTGAATAAAAAGTTCAAGGTTGACGTTGTTGTTATGAAAAAGTTTATAATTGACAAATTCTTAGATTTTAAAAAAGTTCATTCAATAATTATTATGAGTCAAATTCAAGAGTTTCAACTCACCTTGCATGATAGTTATGCTAAAGATATGATTATAACATCCTTCCAAATGGTTGCAATTATTGGAAAATTGCCACCATCTTGGAAAGAATTCAAGAATTACTTTAAGCATAAAAGTAAGAAAACAGGAGTTGAAGACCTCATTTTAAGGCAAAGGGTAGAAAAGGAAAACAAGTTATCTAAAAAAGAGCTATCTCTTTTGATATAGTCCCCAAGAAAAAACTTGTTATGAAGGGGATAAATATTGATAAAATATTTAATGGAAAACATTTTTTCCGCAACAAAACAGGACACCTATCCAAATGTTGTATAAATAGGGCTTAACAGAGTAACCCAATAGAAGGAATAATTGTTGAAGCCTATATCAACAAGATTGATGATCTCATTGATGAAGTTTCAAAAATATTGTTGTTGTTTTTGAAGTCAACTTGATAAAAAATCATGAGTAATGAAGGGTTGACATTGGTGCAACAAGACATATATGCACCGAAAAAAGAATGTTCTCCACTTACAAAGAAGTGGTTGGTGGACACTTGTACATGAGGAATTCATCAACCTTCAAGGTACTAGGTGTTGTGAAGGTCATTTTGAAGATGACTTTCAAAAAATTCCAGACCCTCAACAATATGCTTTGTGTTATTGATATCAAGATAAACTTAATGTATGGTTCATTATTGAGAAAAAATGGTTTTAAATTGTCTTTGAGAGTGACAAATTTGTACTCTCTAAAAATCAAATGTTGATAGGAGAGGGGTCCGTTAGTGATGATTTCTTTAAAATGAATATAATAACCATTGAAACCATGGTTGAGAAGAGTAATAATAATGTCTTATTTTCTTATTTATTTGAGTCTTGTGACATGTGGTATGACATGTTATGCCATGTGAATATAACTCTATAAATCTTAATTTATTACCAACTATGATTTTGAGAAAAATCATAAATGTGAGTTTGTGTAGAATCAAAATTCATAAAAACTTTTTTTTTAATTTAATTAAAAGAAGTACTGAACCTCTATAATTAATTCACTCAGATATTTGTGATTTAAAATTTATGCAAACTAGAGGTGAAAAAAAGTATTACATTATTTTTATGAATGATTACACAAGGTATTATTATATCTATTTGCTTAGAAGCAAAGATGAGGCTCTTGAAATGCTTAAATATTATAAGAATAAAGTTGAAAATCAACTTGATAAGAAAATAAAGGTAATAAAAAGTGATAGAGATGGAGAATACAAAACACCATTAGGTTAATTATGATACTAAAATAGTATTATCTACCAAACTATAGCTCTTTACTCAACTTGCAAAATGACCTTATGGAACATAAGAATTGAATATTAAAAATAATAATGAATGCCATGTTAAAAGGTTTGAGAGCATCTTATAACTTGGAGGGGAGACAATTCTAACTTCCAATTATATACTTAATAAAGCACCCCATAAAAAGTTAGAAAAAACACCATATGAATTATAAAAAATAGAAGACCTTCTTACAAATACCTCAAAGTGAAGGAGTGTTTTGCAAAGATAGCAACACTTGATCCTAAAAAAGTGATAGGACTTAAAACTATAGATTGTGTATTTATCAAATATGCATACAATAACAATGCATATTGATTTTTTTTGTACAGATTGTGTATTTATCAAATACGCATACAATAATAGTGCATATCGATTTTTTATACAGAAGTCAAGTATTAAAGATATTTATCATAATTTTATTATGGAATCGAGAAATGTTACATTCTTTGAAGATGTGTTTCTATGAAAGGAAGCACGAGAAATCGTTCACTTAAGAGAACAATTAAGGATAACTTATGTAATCATCATCAATAAGAAAACAATAAAGTTAAGCTTAGAAGGACTAAAAGGGAAAAAAATGACCAAAATATTTGGTCTTGATTTTCTAACATACTTATTAGAAAATGAACCTCAAACCTACTCCAAGGCAATGTCATGTCCGAAAGCTTTCTATTGGAAATAGGTAGTCAATAGTAAAATTGAATCTTTGATGAATAATCATACATGGAAACTGATGGATCTCCCTCTCAAAAGTAAACTATTAGGCCATAAATAAATCTTTAAAAAGAAGATGAAAATTGATGGCACTATTGATAAATATAAAGCTAGACTTGTTAAATGTTTTAGACAATAAGAAGGTGTTGACTATTTTAACATATATTCATCAGTATCAAGAATAACTTCCATTAGAATGTTAATAGTCATATCAACTATTAACAAACTTGAAATACATCATATGGATGTAAAAACAACTTTTTTAAATGGTGACCTTGATAAGAAGGTTTACATGGAACAATCCAAGGGGTTTGTTGTCAATGGAAAAAAAAAGTCTGTAAGCTTGTCAAATCATCAAATTGTGTAAAATAAACACCTGAACAATGGCATGACAAATTTGACAAGGTTATGTTGTCAAATGAGTTTAAATCAACAAAGTTGATAAATGTGTCTATGTGAAAAGCATAAATAATGGTCATGTCATTGTACGTCTCTACATGGATGATATGCTAATTTTGGGCAGTAATGATCACACGATCAATCTACTAAGAAAATGTTAACTAACAAGTTTGACATGAAAGACTTAGATGCTGTAGATGTCATACTATAAATAAAAATTTCTAAGATATCTGATGGATTGGTATTGTCTCAATCTTATTATGTTGAGAAAATGCTTAAAAATCTTTCTAAAGGTGAGAATAACATTGTGGAAACACCAATGAGCATAAATATCTATCTATAAAAAAAATAAAGGCGTGTGTGTAGATTTCAAGAATGTCTGGAAAGGCCTTTTCCTCTGCGGGAGGGAATAGACCAATTGAAATATTCTTGGATAACAAGAACTTTGATGTAGTTATGCCTACACAATACCTGATATTACTTAGCCGGTTAGCAAACTGGGTAGATTTACTTGTAATCCGAGTGTGGATCATTGGAAAGCAATATGAAGGATACTTAAATATTTGAGGTACACCTTAGAGTATGAGATACACTATATTGGTTACTCGATGATACTTGAAGGGTATAATGATATGCTAATTAGATATCCAATATGAAGAATTCAAAATCAATAAGTAGATATATCCTCATACTTGGTGGGGCATTTGTGTCATGAAAACTCTCTAAACAAATGTGTATTGCAAGATCCATGATGTAATTAAAGTTTTTTGCTCTTGATAAAAATGGAAAGGAAGCCGAATGACTTTGAAATTTCTTATATGATATTTCTTGTTGGCCAAAATCAATGTGAGCTATTTGTATCCATTACAACAATCAGTCAACAATGGGATTGACATAAAGTAATAAGTATAATGGTAGTTTTAAACATATACATCATATATATAATATCATTAAACACTTGTTCTTGAATGAAATTATTTCTATTGAATATGTAAAGTCAAAGGAAATTATTACGGATCTGCTAATCAAAGATTTATCAAGAGAGTTTGTGTATAATTCATCGAGGAGAATGAACTTAAAACCTTTAAATATGAAAGATTGTAATTATGGTAACCACACTTAGTTGATTGGAGATCCCAAGTTCTAAGTTCAAATGAAAAACTAACTCATATAACATTTTTAGTAGTACCTGAAAATTTTCATTTCCTGCTTATTTCTATGATGAAATAAGTGCTAACTGCAACATGATAAAGAGTGAGAAATAATCTTAATGATTTTGATATCTTAGTATACCAATTAGAGTATAACATAATAGTCTTAATAAAAGATCATCTATATGAGTGAGAAATGTGATCATTTCTTTGAGAATTTTAAAAAGGTTGAATTTTTAAAGCACATATAAATATGAGAGTTGTTTATGGCCAAAATAAACATAATAGTGAGAACCAAAGAAATTCTCTATGTAGAGAACTATATGAGTACTATTGTTTTGTTTTACATAAAAGTTAAATAATTCAAGACATTGCGTTCACTATCTAGCAAGCAAATCTGATAGTATTTCAATAAGGAATGTTTAAAGTCAAAAGCTATTTCTTTTGATGTAGTGATCTACCGACTTAGTATATCTTCAAGTCATTTTTAAATTGGTTAGACAATCTACATTCATGTGGGGGGATTTTTAGAAAATTTATTAAAAAACATGGTTAATGGGCACATTTGAGGCCACATTAAAAGTGAGCTCTACTCACTTTTTGGGTTAAAACTTTATTGAAATTTAATCTTTAGCATAAACTTTTTAACATGGAACATTAATATGATTTTAAAAAAATTATGGGTGAATAAGAAACTGATCTCTAAGAATGCTTGGTTGGTATACTTTGGTGAAACCCAAAACTCTCCAAATGAATTTTATCCCACATAAAAAGAAACAAAATTTTCTTGGTGTTTATAAAATGGAAAGTTAAGAAGTTAAAATTGGAACCAAATAATAACCAAACTTTTAGAGGGGAAATGTCTTAAGCAAATTGGACTTTTTTTTTAAACCCTTTCACACGAGCGTGTTGGTCAGACCTGACCCAACTCATGCTCAGGTTTCAGGTCGGACATGGGCCTAGTTTTGGGTTTGAGTTCATTATAAATTAAAATTTTGAGCGACCAAAGATTAATTTTTGTCAACTGAAATTCAGACTTGGGTCTTCTCTATGAAAAATTATTTCTTTCAACCTATTAGTTTGTTTGGTCCATTGAAAGAATTTGATTTGTTTTTCTAGAACCCTTTTAACAATACATGTTGCACGTGCGCGGGTGGCGTGATGTCAGGGTCAAGGAGTCACCACCTAATTTTTTGGTTTAGAATTACTAGGAGATCCAGATGGATTGGTCTTATATGAAATTCAAGGATAAAAGACTTGTGATGGCTAGGGAAGGTATTGACACCCCTAACGCACCTTACCTAATATAATCTGAATTGTATGGTCTAAATGTAGCTTAAAGGTATTGATGGGTTCTTAATTGATGGTCTATCTATGGTTTAAAACAAAGATCTATGCTCATGAATAAATCTAGTATTTTGAATTTATTATGGGAAAAAATAAATTCTTGTGGGAAAAAATACATGTGGGTGCCCTGACAGGATTCACCTATCTTGAAAAGTGAAAGAGTTTTCCACAACTTGTATATCATGGTGAAAAATATTCCCAATTAAAATTGGTGAATATTCGAAATAATTATGAGATTTTTCTAGTCAACTCCTAATATTTAAATACTAGCCTACTTATAGGTCCTATATTTATATTAAAATGTTGACAACTAATTCTCAGAAAAAGAATTAAGGTTTTCAAAATATTGGCCAAGTTCTCATGGATTCAATAAAACTTGTGTATATATATATAAAAAAAAATGCTAAATCATACCATGTATGTTTTATATTTTATTTTTCGAAGCTAAATTATGTTTTTTTTTTTAATTTTTTGAAGACTTGGCCGTAAGCACACCAAATAAAACATAATTTTTTTGTATTTTTTTGAAAAGAGAATTTTGTTTAGAAATTGTGGAAAATTTTGAGATTTCGACAAAAAACTGGTATTTTAATATTAGGTCAGTTTCTTACGGTATAAGTCTATAACCAGGTTATTAAATAAAATTGTTGAAAAAATGAGCAAAGGACACAAATAATTTTAAATTGGTCATTGAAATGTTGTAGAATTTGTTTGGAATTTATTTAGGGCTTGTTAGGAAAAAAAAACATTTTTATTCAAAATAAAACTGTCAAAATAGGTCTAATGATGTGTTTGCCAAACAACCCCTTAGGCAAAAAATTCCTCAACAAAAAAAGTAATAAACCAAACAAAACTTTAGTACCTGACCCAAAACAAAACCAATCGGTTTGACTCGAAAATACTGGTTTAACCCTGAATTGAATTGAAAACCATGGTTTGACTCGAAACTAAAGTAAAACAATCAATTAAATTAAAAACAAATCAAAACTAAAAAAAACACAACATTAATTTTTTTTTAAAAAAACAGATCAAACATTAAGAACATGAAGAACACAATGGACATTCAAACCGAAACCCAGCAAGCACAAATCACAAACCAAACAAGTTTTCTTGCAATCAATGTCAATGTTTTATTCGTAATCATGCATAGATTAAGAATTAAGCATCCATTTTATTCAATTAACACTTAAAGGTCATGATTTGATCAATATGTGTTTGGGCAGTCGAAAAAACCCTAGAATCTTAATGCATGAATACGTGTTATTGATACATTTTAACCTTAGATTATTTGCTAAAGATGACAAGTTAATATGTCTGTGCCAATAATTAACCCAAAACAACTAAAAAACAAGAGGCTAAGGCAAATTTCATGCAAAGAACATGAACACAAAATCTGAAACTTTTTTAGAAATTGAAGAACTAATACCAAAACCTAGATTTGGCCTTTTAAGCCTCTAAACACATTGCTTTTGGTCCTCACAAACCACATTACCAATACCTAACATAATTGAATCCTTAGAACTAACAAATAATATCAAATCATCATAAATATGCATTAAATTTCAACTTCATAACTGCATCCCCAATGACAGCCTACAAAAAACATCAAATTTCAAATCAAAACTAACTCTTTAAACACTTGGAACCCAAACCATGCCTAGGAACCAAGAACACACAATAACAAACTAAGAAAAAAACATCAATCACCCTACTGCCAAATTTCCAAATCACTTTATTTCATTTAATCTAAATGTCCAAGTATATTCTAAACATCCAACAACATTAACAGACGACTCTAAACAGGATCAAACAAAGAAAAAGAAATGACATTTTGTGCATTCAAAATCAAAGCTAAAAGCAATATAATGTAATAAATGTTCAAAAACACCATAAAACATGAAAGAACAAGCTAGAGATATTCCTTATGGACATCATCTACCAAGATAAGTGAATGTTTTATACCTTTCAAGCTCACAATTTTCAAAGATCTTTAAGATATTTATGAATTTGCAAAGTTGTCAAAAATACATTTTGATCATTCCATAATGTAGGGTTATTCAATACGAACTCAACACTGCAAAAATCAAACTCATTGGAGCAAGGGGTGCACTACACGCGTTGCTTGAAGCCATTGCCCCTGTCAACCACGCGTAACCCACGCGCCTAGAGGAAGAAGACAACTAACATGCATGCACACCATATTTAAGCTAAACCATAAGCCGAGACTCCAAGCTGTGTAGCCGAGCTATGATCTGCACCGAGCTAAGCCATCAAGCCAACAGTTGAAGAATATTCTTAGTTCAACCCCAGCAAACCGACTGACATCTAGAATTGTTTTGTTTGACCAATTCAACCTATTTTTGACTCATTTTCAACCAAGTCAGACCGATTCCCTACTATTTTGACCATTTTGGATTCATTTGCAGTGTTTGTTTTGTCAAATTCAACTCCCAAAAGGTGATATAGTCATTTAAAGAATAAAATGACTATTAAAAAAAAATGCACAAACACACATCCCGAAGCTGACCAAAGATAATTATGATAATTGGTGTATTTTACCGAAGTCATTTTTTGGCTCACAAAAGTGTATAGAGATCGTGGAATATGGTTATGATGAGCCATATTCCAAAGAAGTAGAAGATTCTCTACAAGAGGCACATAAGTAAGTCCTCAAAGCCAATAAAAAGAAAGACAACAAAGCTAAGACCATTATTTATCAAGGTCTCGATGAAGCCACATTTGAGATCATCGCTTCCAATTTTTTTTTAAAGGAAATATGAGAGGCTCTACAATAAAAATACAAAGATGCTGACAGAATCAAGAAGATTCATCTCTAATATGTGGGAGATGAATTTGAATCATTAAAAATGAAGTCTTCAGAATTTATTTCTGATTATCACACAAGAATTATGGTGACAATTAATTAGATGAGAAGAAATAGAGAAGCCCTCACAAATGCTTGGAATACTGAGAAATTTTGAGATCCCTAGATCCAAGATTTGATTTTATTGTTGTCATTATTGAAGAGTCCAAATAAGTAGACAAGTTGATGGTGGATTAGTTTATAGGGTTTTTTTTATAAGCTCATGAACAAAACATTGTGAAAAGAAATGGAGATAAGGAAATAAAGCATGCCTTGCAATCAAAATTTTCCCTCAAAGAAGACAAATATGAATAAGGAGGGACTTCAATAAATGAATCTACCACTCGAGGAAGAAGTTAACAAAGACGAGGAAGATTTCAATAATTTTAAAGAAGAGGATCTTGGAATACAAGATTCAAAGGCAAAGGTGTTAGAAATAATACTAAAGGAGGACGAGGACAACCAACATTTACTCCAAGAGGAAGAGGAGGCGGTTACAATAATTATGACAAGAGGAATATCCAGTGTTATAACTATAATTAGTTTGGGCACTATAGCATTGAATGTCAACCATCAAAGGTACATGAACAAGCCAACTATGCAGAAGAAGATACCATCATAAGAGGATTAGCTGCATTATTTGTCCAACAAGGACTAGGCGAGAATAATGAGAATGTTGGTATTTAGATTCTAGAGCCAACAACCACATGTGTGGACAATGTGATATGTTTGGTGATTTAGATGAGACTATACAAGGACAAGTCACTTTTAGAGATACCTAAAAAGTTCTGTATAAGGTAAAGGCAACATCCCAATCAGGTTGAAAAATAAAGATCATAGCTACATCATAGATGCTTACTATATTCCAGTCATAAAGCACAATAAGCTGAGTGTAGGCCAACTTATAAAGAAAGGTTATACTCTTTTCATGAAGGATTGTCATCTTATAGTCAAGGGCTATAATGAGAGATTAATTGCCTTTGTAAAAATGTCCAAGAATATGATGTTTCCTTTAAACATTCAATATGATGTAACAAAGTGTTTGAGTGCCATCACCAACAATGAAGAGTGGCTTTGGCACCTAAGGTTTGAACATTGAATTTCACAAGTCTAATAATTCTAGCAAGCAAGAAGATGGTCAACGGTATGCCTTATATTGATCATCTAGATGAAGTTTGTGAGAGCTGTGTCCTCAACAAGAACCATAGAGATAGTTTTGCTAAAAAGGTCAACTGGAAAATAAAAAAGCCATTTAAGTTAGTGCACACCAACATGATTGGTCTTGTAAAACCAATGTCAACTATACATAATAGGTATTTCTTTACTTTATTTGATGATTATAGTAGAAAGACATGAATATATTTTTTGAAAAGGAAATCATAAGTATTTAATTGTTTTAAAGATTTTAAAGCAACTGTTGAAAAGCAAAATGGCTATAACATTAGAACTCTAAGATAGGATCAAGGTAGAAAATATACATCAAATGACTTTAAAGCCTTTTGTACACAACAAGGCATTAGGCATCACATAACACCATCTTATACACCACAGTTGAATAGTGTAGCTAAGAGGAAGAATCAAACTATTCTTGATATGACAAGTAGTCTTCTTAGAGCAAAGAAGTTGCCCAAACAATACCAAGATGAAGCTGTGTCACGTGCAATATGTCTACTAAATCGCTGCCCAATTAAAAGTCTGCAAGCTATCACTTCTGAAGAAGCATGAAGTGGTCACAAACCAAGTGTTACTCATCTTCGAGTCCTTGGTTGTGTGGGCTATACAAAGATCCTAGATGCAAGAAGGACCAAACTCAATGATAAAAGTGAGAAATGCATCTTTATTGGATATGGTGATAGAAGGATGAGATACAAGCTGTATAATCCCATCATAAAGAAGGTGATTATGAGTAGAGATGTTATCTTTGAAAAAGATAAAACTTGACAATGAATTAAGGACCACAAAAAAGTTAAATGGATCAGCATTGATTTGATCATTGAAGATGAAATGGAAGTACTAATAGTACTTATAGAAGGTCCAATAATATAAGCAGATGAGCCACAAACTCTAGTACATAGATTCCCTGTATTCATTAAGAGAAACATACCAACATTAGGATCATCATCATCACCATTACCATCCTCATTAGAAGAACCAAGAAGGATGATAAATTTAGAAGATTTGTATGATGCCACTCAAGTCATGGAAGATATAACTTTATTTTGTTTCTTCATAGATAGTGACCCACTTAGCTTTAATGAAGCTGTAATAAAAGAGAAATGGATAGAAGCAATGGATGAAGAAATACATACTATTGAGAACAATGATACCTGAAAACTGATAAGAAAGGCAATTGGTGTCAAATAGGTCTATAAGACAAAAAAGAATACAAAAGACAAAGTACAAAGATATGAAGGAAGATTAGTGGCAAAAGGCTACAATAAGAGAAAAGACATTTACTATGGAGAAGTATTTGCTTCTGTAGCCTGGCTAGAGATAATTAGACTAATGATCTCACTAGCTGCACAACATAGATGAGAGATCTATCAACTTGAAGTGAAGTCAGCATTTCTTTATGACTTTCTAGAAAATAGGATCTATGTTGAACAACCACTTGGATATGTTGAAGCTAATAATCATGACAAAGTATACAAGTTGAAGAAAGCCCTTTATGGTTTGAAGCAAGCTCCACATGCTTGGAATACCAGAATTGACAGGTATATTCAAGAAAATAGATTTGAAAAATATCCATATGAACATGCAATATATGTAAAGAAAGAAGATGATGAAAGCACACTATTTACATGCTTATATGTTGATGATCAGATTTTTACCAGCAACAATCCTACCATATTTGGGGATTTCAAGAAAAGCATGGTGCAAGAGTTTGAGATGACACACATTAGTCTAATGACACACTTTCTTGGCCTAAAAGTAATACAAAAAAAAGAGAGAATTTTTATATCCTAAAAAGGTTATGCCAAATATATTCTTGAAAAGTTCAAGATGGAAAGCTGCAATTTGGTATCAACTCTAGTTGAAAATGGAGTCAAATTGAGAAAGAGTAAAGTAGAAAATGTTGATCCAACCTACTTTAAAAGCTTTCTGGGAAGCTTGCGATACTTGACATTTACCAGACCAGGTATACTCTATGGAGTATAATTTATCAGTAGATATATGGAGACATTAGATCAATCTCACTTGAATGCAGCCAAGAGAATTCTCCACTAAATGAAAGGAACAATGACTGGAGGTATGTTCTATACTTCAAGTAAAAACCTCAATCTTGTTGGATACTTAGATAATGATTGGGGAAGAGACCTGGATGAAAGGAAAAACACAATAAGATTTGTCTTTTTATTTTTATTTTTATGGGAGATATATCTTTCACATGGTCATCTAAGAAGCAATCGATAGTAATGTTTATCAAATTGTGAAGCCGAGTATGTTGCTACCAACTCAACTCTATGCCATTTAATATGGTTAAGGAAAATGTTGAAGCATTTAAGATTTCCTTAAGAAAATCCTACAAAGAATTATATTGATAATCGATCAGCGATTGCATTAGCAAAGAACCCAGTGTGTTATGAAAGAAGTAAACACGTCATCACTTTATCCAAGAGCATGTGAAGAACAAAGAAGTTGAAGTGATATCTTGCAAAACAAATGATCAAGTTGCAAATATCTTTACAAAGCTATTAGAGGGAGAGACATTTATCATATTAAAATTCATCATACTTGGAATGACATCCCTTGATTGAGTTTAAAAGGAGAATTTGTTGTAGCAAACTCAATCTAGAAGATTAAAGATGACAGTTACCAACCACAACCACTACCCGCTATCACATTGCCACTTGCCATTATCTTTCACACATGGAACTTTGATTTTTCATGTTTTTATTATGTGTATAAATAGACAGTTAAATTTATATTATTGATTATAGAAAATAAAATAGAGAAACACTGAAGAAGAAAAAAAGGTAAGTTTAAGAATTTATAATTTATATAAGTTTGTTATTTATGGAATAAAACAAATTATTTTATTTATCCTGAGTGTTTCAAAACCTACCGGTTGTCTCTCCCACCAACACTAATAGCATGGCAGACCTGCTGGCTAAGTAGGGAGTAAGACGTTCTTCTGACTTTACAGCACGGATGTGAACCTCGTAGTATTTGTTTCAGTTCTTTGGCAGTTTGTTCGCTGGAGTCCCTTTTGCTTGGTTACTTTCATTTACTTTTGAGCAGAGTTTTAAAACCCGGACCGGCCCGGCGGGTCGACCCGGGACCCGGCTGACCCGGGCTTGGGACCGGTCCGGGTGGAGGCAAAAACCCGCTCTAGAATTGGCCCGGGAAAACCCAGTCGACCCGGGACCCGGTCCACCTGGTCAAACCCGGGTGAGACCCGGTCAATTTTTTTTTATTTTGACTGTCATTAAACGACGTCGTTTTTGGCTTTTTAAAATGCCAAAAACCTGAAAATGATTATTTCTGCTGCTGTGTTGTCATGGCTCGTTTAGTTGTTGCACTTCCATGTCAGCCACATGTCCTTGTTTACAACTTTGTTATCCACGCACCCACCATCATCAACAATCCTTCAACACACACCTGATTTATCTGTCATTCAAGAAAACACTATTTATTTCAAGCATGTTTATTTTTATATTTTAAAACTATTGAAAAAAATTATTTTTTTATTTTAAATTAATTTTTATTGATGTTTTCATATTTTTATATTCTGGAGTGAAAAAAATTTAAAAATAATATTATTTCAATACATTTACAAGCGAATTGTTTTTTGAAAAACAATCATGGCTCTTTATATGTTTTAAAATGTGTGTAATTGCAGTAAAAGATGTTTATCAAAATAGGTTTTTATTTAAAAATATATTAAACTGATTATTTTTAGATTTTTTTATTATTTAACACATAATAATTATTTATTAATTGTGTTTGAAATGTAGATGTCATAAATATTAATGATATTGAAGATGATTGTGACGATGAAGTTTCAAAGGAGCATGCTGATGATTTATTAGGTGTTGACGAGATTGGCTCAATTCCATCGACATTTGATCCAAATTTTGCTCCTATGGACACAGAAGAACTTAATGTGTTCATTCAACAAAAGTGAATGTGTTGTTGATTTAGAATTTATGTTGTTGGATGTTTTGTTTTAAATATTTTAGAATTTATGTGGTTGGATGTTTTGTTTTAAATATTTTAGAATTATATTTGGTTTGTGTTTTGGATATTGAATTAAATTTATGTTGTTGGTTTATAATTTAAATTTGGTTTATGTAAGTGTTGCATTGTAACTAGGTATGTGTTTTTTTTTGTTTTTTTTGGTTTGACCCGGGTCAACCCATCTGACCCGTGACCCGATCACTTGACCGGGTCGATGACCAGGTCGGGTTT
>Ga0307511_10003463_pt1 | contig 16217 bp, 9 predicted proteins | sample 13_EM_MG_FD_200266 | JGI IMG/M metagenome (GOLD analysis project Ga0307511, IMG submission 200266) | Populus trichocarpa ectomycorrhiza microbial communities from riparian zone in the Pacific Northwest, United States - 13_EM | ecosystem: Host-associated > Plants > Roots > Unclassified | place... | reverse complement strand
GCCAGTGAACATGGACCAGAAAGCAAGGAGGAGGATTGCAGATAAGACCCAGAATTTGTAACGAGTCTTACATAGTAGACTAGATTCTGAGCTTTCTCTCTTTACTACTGTTGTGGTGGTGGTGGTGGTTGGGGTGGAGGTGGAGGTGACTGTTGAAGGTATTGTTATGACTGTCGGTGCATCATCTTCGTTCATTTTCTGTGTAGTTTAGTTCACAAGCACTGTTACGCTTGAGAGGGAGCTGGTGGAGTGGAGAGAATTATTTAGGTGATGTTCTTGGTACTACTGAGTAGGTGGCCAGTCACAAGCGGTGTAAATGTGAGGGGGAATTTGGCCTAGCATTCAGACAGCAACTACCCACCAAGTGGATCCCACAGCGTTTGTGTTTTGATTTTTGGTGTAGAAAAATATTAGAAAAATAACAGCATTGAAATATAACTTATTAAGAATAGCCGATGAGAGTAACAATCACTTCAAAATTCAAGTTTTATTCAAATTAATTAATCTTTACAAAAATTAACTCCAATTTTATAAAAATCAACCAAAAAAAAAAGAAAAAATAGGTCATTTGAAGCATAGCAAGACTCAGTTTTTGACATATCTAGTACCGATAAAAAAATCTCAACAAGATGATTTTAACAATATATTAAAAGACCATCAAATAAAATCGTAACTGGTTAAGGGTTTTTTCATGGTTAATTACGATCTTATTTGATGGTTTAAGGTGTCATTATAATCATTTAGTCGAGATCTCTCTATCTGTAATGAAAGTGTAAAAAACATAACCCAAATGTGTCCTAGTGACACATTCTTTCTTTTCCTTTTTTTTTCTTGTATTTATTTTTCACTCCACACCTTTCTTGGTCATTAAATTTTGAATCTATCTCCATAAATTTTGAATACTTTTGTTCAAGTTAATTAATTTCTATAAAATATACATTTTGTTTTTGACTAAATAACTAATAACAATTGTGTACAAAACTGATATTAAAAAATATGATTATATAATTTCCTAAATATTTTTCATCTTATATTATTTTTCCAAAACCTTTATCAAAGTATGTTAATTTTCAAAAACAAAAAAAATAATTCTAGTGGGCTATTGCTCCAATGGTATTTTAGAGAAGTTTCATGAGGACTTGACTATTTCTCCACCTGGATTAGGCGTTTGTTGACAAACTGGGCTCCTCAATAAAAAAAAAATTTTAATAAATAATAATACCGCTGATGAAATAACTAAATCAAATAAAATATTTAAATAACAAATGTTAAAAAAACTCATTAAAACTTTCTAAAGAGAACCGTTTGATAGGATTTCTTTTGCATATCATGACTACCGTCTAGCTTAGCATGGGAAAACATGTTATGCTACCAGTTTCTATTGATAAATATTAATTAATTAATTAATTAATCATCCAAGGAGTGTCAATTTCATTATATTTTTAAATTTTATATAATAATTTAAATTTTATTGAGAAAATAGCAATTTCTTTTAAAAATAACATCAATATTACATCACCTGGACATTCAAATTAATAAGTGATCTAGTGGTAAGAGCTTGAGATTAAAAGGTTTGTTCTCTATGTGGTTTCAGGTTCGAGCCATGTGATTGTTAATACGATGACCACTGGAGGCTTGCATAGTCGTTAACTTCAGGACCCGTGAAATTAGTCGAGATACGCGAAAGTTGGCCTGAAGACCAACTTTAATAAAAAAAAAATTAATAAATTCTCAAGAAGTTCCTTATTCCGAAGACATTTTTCATCACCCCCGTTTGGTTTTGTGACAAGCAGCTCAAAAAAAGATATCACTAAACATACCCTTTTCTTCTATACAATTTATATTTTTATATTTTTTCTCAATAATCTTCAAGTGAGAATTTGCTACATTTTAGTATAAAACGACCGCATGTTAGTTGATATTAATCATGTCAGCATGTAACACAGTCTCATGTGAGTAATAGAGCATAAATCAAATTTTAATCACTCAAGGAGGTAAAATAAAAGGTTAGATACTTAAATAAGATAAAAATAAAAGGTTGGGTACTAAAATTATAATATCTTCAAAGAATAATAATTAAAGGTTAAAACTTTAATAAATAAAATAAAAGGTTAGGCGCTCAAAACATATTAAAAATAGGAAGTTAATTGGAACTAAAATTGCATTTATATCGAAGCCAAAGCTTTGTTCCAAGGATTAAAAACTCTAGCAAGGTAGAAACTTATGACTCAGATTAAATCTAAATCTAAAATCTAGATTTTAGTTTCTAGCACCCTTAAAAAATAAAAGAGAGAGATAATCACTTCATTTTGAATATCAAAACACTCTAAACTCTTTAAAACAGGTCATCAAAAGTAAATTGTTAAAATTCAGATAATAAAAAAAATTTAGACGAAAAGATGCACACAATTGTCTACTATTATTAGAGATTCATCATGAAATTTCTAATCATGCCTATATTTTTAATTTTTATTCACCCCACGTACAATTAAAAGCTTAAAACAGTAAAAATTCAATAAAACATGATGATGAAATTTTCATTCGTGTATATAATTTTAATATTTGCTACAAATACAGTAAAAATGAAATATTTAAATTAAAGGATTTGTAAACTCTATGATGTTAATATCACCATATTAAAAATAAATGGATTCTTAAGTCAAATTTTGATAAGTTTAATTTTACAATACTAAAATATTAATATTAATACTAATACGAGATCATGGTTTTATTTAGTTTTTTTTTTTTGGAGTTTTTTTCGAGAGTTTTCAGATTATTTATCTTTGCATTTACTTATATTTATCTTTGCATTTACTTTATTTAATAAAATGACAAAATACATCCTCTTTTTTTCAATGTTCATTTTTTTTAATTCTTGAATAATGAGTTGAGTTTAATAGGTATTACACTTTATAATATGTTTTAATTTATTTGAACATTTTTTCTTTTTTCACAATATCATTATTTATATATTACATTAATTAAAAATTAAATTTTATATATTTTTTATTTAGTTTAATTGAGAATTTATTTTATTTTATTTTTAGCAGAAGTGATAAAATGGAGATTTGCAGGCCAGAGGAAAAAAAGAAGAAAAAATAAAGCCGGAAAACATATGATCGGCTCAGAAGGTTGCATGTAAAATCATAGACAATTTTCATAAGTCCAGACATAATTGAAGCAACTTCATCACTGCAGGAGAATAAAAAGTAGCATCAAACATTTAAAATCTCTCTACCAACACAACGTGAGGAGATAAATCAGAGGAAATTCTGATATATTGCAAATCAAGATAAAAGTAGAACAAACAAGAAACAATTGCAAATAATCTCAGAGGAAATTCTGCAGACAATCAACACAGCATCAGATTCAGACCGCCCGTCTGCTTTTTCTCATCATCGATGAACATTTAATCACACTACTTATACATAATTAAAAAAAAATACAGAGTTCTAATAAAGATTGACAAAGGCATCAGATAATAAGCGGAGTTTTTGGTCCACATTTAATTCAGTGTGTAGGATAAGAATTTTTTTCCATCATTTGCCTTCATCACTATTTCTAAACCAAGAAATAATCATAAAAAAGAGAAGCAATAGAAGAAAGTATTGGCATCAGATAATAAGCGGAGTTTATGCTCAACACAACAATTCATTCAGAGTGTAGGATAAACATATTGCTCATCAATTGCCAAATTTTTTAAAAAAAAAATGCAAAGAAAATCAAACAAATTGATAGAAATATAGGTAGGTCCATTTGACACCAAGGCAAGATAATAATATGCAATGGGCTGGTAAGCCAACCTTATTGGATCTTTGCATCCGTTTTAACTTCTCGAGCTTTCAATTTTTTGCTGCCCGAGAAGTGGGTAAACAGACGCAGCAAATTCTAATCGATCTTACACTATCGAAAACAATCAATCCAGAGATTAAAATTATAAAAAAAAAAAAAAAAAAAGGAGCATTGAAGCTGCAGAGAGAGACTAGAAAAGAAGGAAGAAAGTTATTGAACGAACCGAGTAGGGGCGACGGCGAGTAAGAGCGTTGAGGTTGCTGCTGCCTTTAAATAGGGGTTTTACATGAATTAGGGTTTTCTATAAGAACGCCTCTTTTTATTGGACTGCGGAAGGAGAGGGATTGGGCCCATTATTAGAATAGGTGGTCATTGTAAGTGTTATTAAACACGGCCCATGTATAAGATTATTATTGCAATCTCCTTGTTGATTTTGTTTTTTTTTTGTATTTTTAATATATATAATTACAAAACAAATGTGATTTAATTATGCTTTTTTTTAACTTCACTGCTATTCTTTCAGGAATTATATTTTATATTCTCAGTCAACTAAAATCTTGAAATCAAATAGAATGACTAAATTACTCTAATATGTAATATACGAAAAAATCGAATAATTAATTATTTGGCTTTGCTAGATTATTAATTGTTCATTTGCACACACAACCCACCATCAGTCATCCCCTTCTTCTCAATTCTTCCCATCACCAATCAGAACCCCCTTTTTTTCCTACTTGATTAGAGCTATGGTTGTAATTGTTTTTTAAAGTGTTTTTTTATTTAAAAATACATTAAAATAATATTTTTTTTATTTTTAAAAAATTATTTTTGACATCGACGCAATAAAATGATCTAAAATCACAAAAAAATATTAATTTAAAACAAAAAAAATATTATAAATTTAAATTTTTTAAAAAAATATTTTAAAACACAAACATAGTTTTAATCTCCTCAAACTGCTTCAAAATCAACCACCGACAGCTGCATATCCTCCCTATTCTTAGTAGATCCACGAACAACCCCCCCCAGAAAAGCTATGAATCATAGCCCTCAATCAAATGGAATACATACAGTCCTCTCCTCGTTGTCTTGCAAGTGTAAAAATAAACTTCAAGAACAGAGGTGGTAATAATAATTTGCATTCATAGGAACTGAATAGACATGTCGAAAAGGAGTGCTTCGTCTCATAGGTACTATGTTACCAGATCCATAAACACCAGTTTTCATTCATCAAAAGCATAAAATTAAGACTACAAAATCTCACAAATTAGCTATAATTGTGACTTAATTGCAAAGTTTAGAATACATAATTTGAAGCAGCCAATATCAAAATTGTTCAAAAATGTATGCACAGTCAATGGAAGTCAACAAAGTAGTCGGTCAATGGAAGCAACCAGTTTTCATTCACTGCTTACTGCGACTCGGTGTGGGTTCAATGCAGGAGTGGGCAACAGATGTTGTGACGACCGAGGAGAAGAGATCGGTCGATGATGTGGTTCTCTTTTTTAGGTTTAGTGGGCCGGGTTTCGGTTTCATTTCTTCTTCTTCTTATTTTATTTTACACTTCTTTTTTGTTAAAATTTAAAGAGATAAATGCTTTGTTTGCTGGGAAATAGTTTTTTTTTTAAAAAGTAGTTTTTTTGAAAAAAAAATTTGAAAAGTGAATTATTTTTTTATATTTGATAGTACTATGAAAAATAAATTATAAAATATTTTTCAAAGTTTGGTTATGTTATGGAAAATGAACTGGAAAATAAATTGTAAATATTTTTTTTCAAGTTTATTAAAATAATGAGGAACAAATCTTACAAATTAAAAAGTTGAATAAGAATAAAATTGAAAAAAAATCTAATTTCATAAATTATCTCAAATAAAATAAATAAAAATAAAAATAAAAGATATCAAATCTACCAGATAAAAAAGTTGAAAGATGATAAAATTAAAAAAATTATAATTTTATAAATTATTTCAAATAAAATAAATATCAATAAAAAGAATGATGATCAAATCTTATAGATAAAAAATTTCAATTAAGAAAATAATAAGAGAAAAGCAAATAACAATCATAAAAATAAGGACCAAAGTTGATATAAAAATCAAATTAAATCAAATTCTAAGGGATAAAATTGAAAAAAAAAAGATTCAAAACAAAATATATAGCAATCAAAAGTTTGAGGACCAAATTTGATAATCAGCAAATAACATTAAATTTCTAAATTTTTTACAACTTTTAAAAAGTGTTTTCCGCTCAAAATAAAAGGAAAATACTTTCTTGGAAACCAAGCCAAATTTTTCTTTGACTGAAAAGTGTTTTTCATTGTCCAACTTTTCTAATGACAAACAAACACATGAAAGTTCGGAAAGTGGTTTCTAGAAAATTATTTTTCGTTAAACAAACGGGGCCAAAATCTCTAGTCAATTCAAGAGAAAAGGGTAAGGGTGGTACCTGTGTTTTTTTTAAAAAAACAAAATGATGGCAAAGTTGTGATTTTTAATAAAGGGCTCATTAGTCATTAATTGATATAAAATAACAATTTTATAAAGAATCTTACCTTTTTTGTTGAGTCTTTTTTCACACTAGAGTGAGGATATAAAATATTATGAACTTATAAACTTTAGGATGTAAAATGTAATTTTAAAAAGAATGGAGGCAAAGTGAAAAAATAGGTAAACTATATTAATTTCCCTCTTTTTTTTAAGGTTGATAACTAAAGTGATTTATAAATTATGGCAATAATCACCCATTTTTACTTTTTTTTTTTGAAAAAAAGATAAAATATAAAAGTTTTTGGTTTTGTGTTCAAATTTAATCCTAGACCCCTATTTTATTTTGAACTTAATTAAGCCCAAATCTATTAAATCCAATTGCCATGTTATTCTCTTACTATATATTTATTTATTTATATTAATGAAAGACCTATTGAACAAACTCACTTAATAGGTATTAAGTGATGAAAGACCTATTCATCACTTAATACTTTAGCTAGTTATATTAAATCATGTCTATTAATTGATAATTATATTAATGTTGATATGATTTATGTAATTTAAGAAAGTTATTATAAATATAAAAATTAAAATTATATAAACTTTAAGAAAATCACGAGACAAACCGTTACTCCCCACCTAACCTAGTGTTGGGTTTATTCATAAAAATTAAAATGCATGAAGGCATTAATCCATACCCGACGTGCTTATGCATGAGCAGTATGTAAAAATACATGTTGAATAAAATTAAACAGACCAAAACAAACAGGCAAACAATCAAATGAGTAAAGCTTAGTCCAACTAGACAAGGCGCTCCCTAGTGGAGTCATCATCCTTTCGTCATGTGCATGACGTCGAATGATTATAAGTTCAGGAGTCGCCACCTAGTGTTATGATCATTAAAAAACCTAATGTTCTGCGAGAGTTCGGGTGAGGGACTAATTGTGCATGGGGAAGACGCATCACCCCCAGTGCACTCTACCTGCATTGTTATTTGATTGTTATTTTAAGTCGTGTTCATATCTGTTGGTCTTGTTTAAGGTACAAGACAAATCTCCCTTCGTAAGGAAGTTTATATCTTATTGGGTTAAATCCTAACTGTTCGAAGGTCCAGACTTATTTATTTCTTGAATATAGCTAAGACCTAGCATTCCAAATGACAAACTAATTATAATGGGATTTTTTGTATTTTGGACAAACCCTAATGGATAATCATAAACCATTTATGATATCCATTTCTGCATTTTTTAAAATATGATGAAAAGATGATTTTATTTTCTTTTTTTTAGAAAATATACATGAAAAACCTTTAGGACTTGACCGTATACATGAAAACCAAACATATTTTTTTTATATGAAAGTTTATATTTGAATTTTTAGATTTTTTTAAGTTTCGAAGAAAAAGATGTATTTTTAATACCGGGTCTATATCTTACATTGTAAATCTATAGCCTGATATTATGCAAAATAGTTGAAAAACATACGAAGGACCCATAATTTTTTTTTAAATGCTCTTTGGAATTTTTATTGAAGATAAATCTTGACCCTTGATTCAAGTGAAAAAGATCTCAACTGTTGGCTCAAAGGTGCCATCATGGTCTGTGATAAATGACTACTTAATGCTGGTTGGGTTGGCCAATTTACGGCGGCGCTGTAAGGCTATAAGGGTAATCAGCTGGCAAGACCTATTATGGGGTGTAGTACAATGTTAGGCCATCATAGTGGTGTAGGGTTTGTTCGGTTTGGTTGAGAGATGAAGCATTAAATGTTCTTAAAAGGTAGCCACCCAAGCAGCCTTTTCGAGTAAAAAGAAGAATATGATGAACAGTAACCAAACGACTTATCGTCTATTTTTTTTAATGGTTAAAATGACGTTGTTTTGTCTTTAGGGTTTTAATTTAGAGATTTGGCTAAAGTTCAATTTAGTTCTTTGGTTTTTCATTTATTTTAATTGCACCCCTAATTGACTCTAAACTTTTGATTTGGTGCAATTTTGACCTCGTCGAATTTCAATATCACCCCTGAATTTCAGCGCCTTTTTCAAGAAGGTCCTTGATTTTGGTTTCATGCAAATTGACCATTAAACATTTTATTTCTTCAATTTCATCCCTGTCTTCAACAAAATTAAGTCCCCAAAATTTAATGTTTACATCAAGAAGACACTGACTCTTTTATCCAAAACTTGTTATTGGTTGAAAATAGGATAAGACGTAGAGCTTTACATCAAGAAGTGTCTAGTATATCAACAAGATAAAGTTTCTTTTTTTTTAAAAAAAAAAAAACAAGTTCATTGTAGCCATGATAGAAGTTGCAGTTGGGTTATTTTACAGAAATATGGTGAGGTATTTTGGACTTTTTACGAACATTGTTAGTGATCGTGATGTGTGATTTACTGGTAGGTTATGTACTGTATTGTTTAGCTTGTTGGGGAGGAGATAAAATTTTTCACTGGGAATCATCCCCAAACAAACAAGAAAAAAAATAATGGGTGGATGCGTTGTTGAAGGAATACTTAAAGCATTATGTAACAACCACACAACAAAACTAACTAGAGCTGCTGGATTATGTCACTTTTGTTATAATCTCTACAAATCATATTCAAGCCCATTTGACAAAATATTTTCACTGTGAATCATCCCCTATCATATGGGAAAATATAATGGGTGAATGCTTTGTTGGAGTAATACTTAAAGCATTATGTAACGACCATGCAACAAAACTAATTAGAGTTGCTGGACCGTGCACAATTCTATTATAATCTTCACAAATCATCCGTGATAGATTCAAGCCCATTTGAGTTAGTGTTGGGAGTGCAGCCTTAAAACCATATTGAAATAGCAGTGTTGAAGTTTTATGGGAAAATCTCAACCACATACAAGTTTGCAAGTGAAAGATAAAAGTTGTTTGAACAGGTTTAAAACAACGGTGTAAGGCAATCAAATGTATAAAAAAGTATGCAGATAAGAAACAGAGACCCTTAGAGTTTAGTGTTGGTGATAAGGTGTTGCTTAAATTAACTCTTTCTATTTAGAAAAAAGATTGTTGGGGATATAAGGCATTGATGATTGGTGTTGAGAAATGATGGACCATTTGAGATAATGGAAAAGGTAGGGTATTGCTTATAGATTAAAGCTTTCAAAACGGTTGAAACTTTACCCAACCTTTCATGAGTTATTTAGAACCTTTTCATGAAAACAAAGAGGATCCATAAATAAGTAAGTCACAACGAGCTCTTCCGACGATTTATAGTAGTTTGACAATAGAATCATCAAGAGCAAGGATCGCCAAAGACTTGGGCAACACAAGAAAAATCACTACACTATGTTCTTGGTAAAATAGGAGAATGATTAGGAGGTTTCTTGGGAGAGAGAACTAACTTGTGTTAATTTTAGGATTTAGTGCAGGACTACCTCATTTATGTTTCAATGAGGGTGTCAGACTCTTTTAATGGGGAAGGTTTGTCATAGGTCTAGGCATGAGGACGCACGATGAAAACACTATTAGGATGATGGTAACATGCATGGGCAATGATAGATTCGATAACAGTGTATAATAATACGTGTAAATAGCAGGTTCATAGCTCACACAACTTTTGACTTGGACGAGGGACTGTCTAAGATGTGTAATGGCACAACGATACTTGCACAATGGTATGGAAGATTGGCATGATGGTTTATTGGGCGGCAAATCAAAAGAAATTGCAACATGTTATGTCGTTGTTGATAGTCACAACAATTAACTATTTTGAGAAAAAACTAACTGAACTTGTTTTGATCCCCTAGGAGGTAGTTTCTTTGTAGCTTTTGTACATTTTTGTATTATAAATAAGACAAAGGTTGTGTAGCATGCAAATGATTGTGCATTGCACAAACAAGATATATTTGTGTACTGTTCCTTTATTAAAGGCTAATAAATGTTGGGATTTTCATGTAATATTTGTGCTTTTGATTTTGTTTATTTACTCGTGTTGTCTCTACTTGTCTATAACAAACAAGAGATTAGGGGAAACATTTTGGATAAGTGAAACACTTTGGATATAGGCAAACCAAGAGTGAATTTGGTGAAGAAAGATTGAGTTTAATGGATGATTATGCTGCCGCATTAGGATTGAAATTTTGATGAAAAATTTGATCCTATAACAAGAATGAAATAACTTTATAATTTTTTTTCTCAAATAAAATTTATTATTTAAACCATAGTTATAAAATCCGACTCGAGGATTGACAAAAGATAAAGCCCGAGTTACGGGTTAACACAATTTTATTTTTAGAGAATCAAAACAATATTGTTTTGACTATTTTTTTTCAAAAAAAAAGTGTTAATGGGTTAATGGTTGGGTTTTGACTTGATCAGACTTGGATTAATTAGGACATTGAATTAACCCGAGTTTTTTATTAGGTCAACTATGTTTTTATTTTTTATTTTTTCTTCAACTTAAAATAGTCTAATCTTCAAGCAGCCAGATCAAGAGCTGAACCATTATACCGGTATAAGTTTTATAACCATGCTTTAAACAAATACGTGTCCAGAATCTCATTTGTAGCTTCATCCTTTACCTTAAACTAAAAGGTATTCATATGAATAATATTTATTATCTTTCATTCACTTTTCTATCCGAATAAAGAAAATTTATATCTCCTTCGTTCCCCTTCCTTGTCCAAACAAGAGATGGTAAAATTTTAAACAAACCGGTAGTGTATAGAATAGGGAATGGTGAATATTTCAATTAGTTCAAGTCTCAATTTAAATATATACAGTACGGAACGGTGAATATTCCTAAAATACTGGAGGTTTACGAGGGCTACTGTGCATTATGACAGGTAGAAAGCGCGCGGATGACCAGATTCTTACCATATGAAAGGAACGTAAGCATTGCGCATAGCTATCCATTGTAATAGCGTGTGTTGTTGAAAACGAGGGGTTGCGCCTTATTGTTGGAAGAATTCCTCCATCGAGCAAAGTGTAAACAAAAACATAGTTTTTCTGAACAAGAACAAGACTTTTCTCTCTTGTTTCCAACACTCTTCTCCTCTATAAGAAATTTTCCACTTTCCTACATGTACAGGGAATTTCCCTTCAACCTGCAATCTTTAACTCACATTTCTGTTCCCCTATTCCAAAAAAAAAAAAAATGAAAGTAAGTTGGTCACTGCTCTCCTCCTTCCTGTTCTCTCTTTAGATCAGCAGGAGGTAAAAAACAATCCATTGACAACCCACATATATTAAAATCAACTTCGTCAATCATCCATGTTTCCTCTATTTTCCTCTTATGATTATGTGATGCTCCATATCTGTGAAGTGTTGCTGTAGTCTTTCCACTATGTGCTACATTGATGCCTTCAATATATCTATAATCTCCAACCACTGACTCCATGCTTGTCTCCCAAAACACATTATCATTTCCTTTAATCGGTTTCATCTTCACTAATTTCGTATCCTCGAATTTGACAAGGAGTCCTGTTCTTTGGCTGAAGTAGCCCCATATTATATGGTGTACAATTTCTGTGTTGGAAGAACTTTGAGCTTTAAGGGTGTTCGAGTCGGTCTCGAGCTTGATTACAAAGCAGTCTTCATTGCTCACTTTCTTCTCTGTAATGCTTACTGCTTCTAAGAACAAGTTGGCAGTGCACCTTGGATCCAATCCCTATTGAGATCACATCACAAAGAAAATCATCTTCAATGCATTTGACATTTTGAAACAATACAACCAAAAAGATATTAAATCAATAGTTTTAGATTACGTAAAACGATTATTTTGTCAATAGAAAGTAAAACATTCAGAGAAGGTTATACCTGGAAGAACCGCCGCAAGGGTCTTGGAGGACCTCTATTAGCATGAGAGGCCTGAGAAGAGGACTGGTTCCAAGCAACCTTGCCATCACTGCCTGCACTAACCTTGTAACCAGAAACAACTAGTTCTAGGTACCATAAATCAGGGTTTTTTTGCCATAGTACAAATCCACCAACCTCAGACTTGCCTTCTGCGTGCACACTGTCATCACCTTGGTGCATTTCTGATGCAGCCATCTTAACCTGCCCTACTGCATACATGCTCTTCACTGAATTCAGCGCCAATGGTCCTCCAATTGCTGCTATATATTGTTGTACTATATATTTTGCGGTAGAAGCTCCCTGTTCATGAAATAAGATACTGTTATTAACCAGGACTCACATTTCCAGTTCTAGTTGAAAGAGCTGAGATACGTCCTCATCAGCCTCACTGATCAATAAAAAGTAGAATGAAGAATTAATGTTCTGAGTTAAGCATGAAGCATAAAATAAAAAATGCTGAGGGTTTTGCCCTTTTGATTGTTTCTTTCTCTTCCATATCAAATGTGAAATGCGAAGCAAGCAAATAGCCTTATCGCCATAGCCTACAGGTGAATTAATAACAAGCAAAAAAATCCCAATGTTCTCAATTTCATCCACCAAATTTCAACAGTTTTCAGCTATTCCTCTGCCACGCTGAATAGGACCTTTACATTTGCAGGGAAGGTTTTCAAAATAACAAAACATGCACGCCATTATAGCACGGCAAGATTTTCAGATAATCTCTCAAATCATACGAATATATATATAGTCCAGCAATGAATTTCATTTACTCCTCTTTTTTTCCCCTTAAATTGTCATATCCCTTAATTAGGTACCTTCCATTTTCATGCTCAGATTAAGCCAGAAAAGAATCTTGAAGAGGAAAATGAAAGAGTCATACATACAATGGAACAATCTTTGAGAGGACGAGTGAGTGGCTGGTCAGGGTGGGCCTGAAAAGGGATAAGAGGAGAGCCAACAAGCTTAAGCAATGCTATAAATTCAGTATTTGATTTAGATTGGAGATGGGTTGATTTATCAGCAGCAGCTTGAGCATTCATCAATGCACGCATGTTTTGCCAACGGGAAGCTGAATTGTTGCCCATTTTTGTGAACATCTCTTCCGGTATAGGAACCTCCAAGACGGTGTCAAGTGCATCTTCCCTATCATAATTTGGACACAACTTCCTCATAGAACTCAATGCAAAAGAACACAACCAACAAAATAGAAAAGGAGGAAAATGATTGATTGAAGAGCAATGAGAGGGAGATGAAAGGCTGCGTCTTTTTCTTGTCTAAGGTGTTCCTTGCGCGTAGGTGTCGTGGGTGCACGATTTTAGGGGCTTGTTTGATTTTGTAGTTGGCGGAACAGACGGCTCCTTGCCATTGGATTAGTCTCTCATGTTTCCTCCATCTTTCTACATGTCACCAATTGCAGCATGACACATATGGAGTAAGAGAGAGAGAGAGTAGAATCAGCATGACCCTAATCTTTTAGCCAACCAAAATCTTCTAACCTGTATCTTTGGGTTGACTCCTGGCTTGACTGCAAATTGCCAACCGTAAGGGTTTTCCTTTTTATAATAAACGAGCGTAAGTACAAAGCCATGATCATAATTAACGAATCAATCCGCACAACAGTTGCCTTCCTGAAACGTATGACAAATGCTGCTCTGTTTTTCATCATAAACATTATTGATGAACAACACTTCAATACTATTTTCTTCGTCCTTTGTATCAGGAAAATAAAATTGCAAAGTCAAATTCTAATTAAGCCAACCTTTAGATACTATTTTGCAGTCCACGCAGGAACATACATTTTCAGAAACAGAAAAAAGCAGAGGCAAACTCGCCCTGAACCCGGACACTGCATTTTTCTGGCAATCACCACTGCGAAAGGCGAAAGCATCAAAACAAGCAATTAAGGTTTTATTGTTCATGTGTTACACAATATCAATTATAAAACATAAAACTGACAAATTTAATACAGTTTCTTGAAACACAGAATATCATCTGCACAACACGTGCCCAGTTATGTCCACTGGGAATGTCCCTGCATATCGAGCATCTCGTCCAGACGTTTTAATCTCTCTAATCCTTCACTGATGAGAAAACGAATCCTTTGCTTGTCATTGCAATGCCGGTTATTCTCCATCTCTTGTCTAATTGTTTGTTTCAGGTCAGCTGTAAAACCCATTACATTTGAAACAATGCTATAATTCATAGTTGCCTGAACTTTTCTCCCAGTAAAGAGTTGCACTTTTCGGACCCTATTGAAGCCTTTTTCTATAAATGATCGTTGTCATTTTAATAATTGATTTTCTTTTTCTATAATGACGATGCATGAACCATTAAAACGGAAAATCAAGCTTGTAACAAACCCAAAAAGAAAATGTTGAAAGAACAATATAACAGCCTTCAAATGAGAATATAACCGCAGTCTGTAAAATCCTTAATCAAATTGATAACATCAAGAAAAATTAATCAATCACAAAATATAAACTTCACCTCTAGCGTCACCAGGTGCTCTCCTTGTAGTCCTTAGTGCTTGCCTATACAGTTTCAGCACTCGAGCTCGGAGAATGAAGTCCTGCAAACCAAACGAGAGAACCATAGCTGATCCTCTTCCTCAATTAAATACGCTTCCATGTCAGGTAAGCAAGGAGGGTTTGGCACCGAACACAAAGAAATTTAACCAAAAAATAGAGACACGGAAAGATCGAGAGAAATTGAAGTCTTACCAGAAGTACAGGGGGAGGAGTCGCCGGAGCTGCCGCAGATGTCGAGTGGATCCGTCGATTAGACAACTTAGCTGAATAGGCTGAGGATCTAGAATTTGCTCAACCCAAAACAACAACTCGTCGTTTGTCTCACGATGCACAACCAACTTCTCCTTCTGTTCCAAAAACGAGCAACTTGTCGTTGTTTTTCAAAACAAAGAAATGAAAAGGGCCAACCCTAAAAATATCCTTCAATTATATATGTAATCTCATTTCTCAGTAAACAATTTTTTTTTATATCAGTTTTACCCTTAAGTCTTCAAAAATTATAAATTAAGAACTTCAAACAATATCATTTTATAAGAAACTTACCGTTCGTTCGTTAAACGACTCTAACATACATTATAATTGAAAAATCAAGATGTTTTGGAATAAGATTTATATAAAGAAATTAACAATATCCTAGCAATTTAAGAGTATATTTGATATTTATTCCCAGAAAAATGAACAATTTATTGTTCGAGTTAAAATAGAGAAAGGTATGTTATTGAGTAATTCAAATAAGGGTAAACTGATTTTTTCACAGACTCCCTAAACTTATAAAAGAATTTTTTTATTTTTTTTTGTATTCTATAAAATATCCTTTTAAATAAGAGATTAATTGCCTTACCTTTGTAAGGACTTATTATATTGAACGACTCCTAAGTGAACAAAAAACCATCTAGAACACGGCTACAAAGCGTTGCCACGATGTCGTGCTCTTGTGAGGAGAGTATAACAAGATGATGACTTCACTGGAGACCTTTGGACTAGGTTTTGTTTTATTTGTTTGTGCTATAATAAGATTGATGTTTGTTTATTTTTTAACTATGAATGACTTACTTTGTTTAAGAGTTTTGGCATGCTTTCTTTTTACCTCCTGTTATGCAAAAACATTCATGCATCACTTATATTATTTATGAGAGCACACACTAAAAAGCTTTAGGCTAAGTGGAGGACCATTAGCTTACCTTATGACTTGAGTCAAGATTTAAGTTTCTGTAAACCCTAACTCTTCACTGAGTGTTTAGACTGATAATAATTGATACACGTGTCATCCTATTGCCTACTAAGCCCCTATATTGCCTTCACGAAAGCGATCTCTAGGACAACAAGAGATCTGTTTTACAGATCAAGTAGTAAACTTACCTCTTGTCTCACGTAAAAGAACCAGAACCTGCCTTTAAGATGTATGCTCCCTACATATGTTTTGCATCAAGGTAAGCCCTTCATGTAACATCTTAAATTCAGGACTTGCGTGTGACACAATGACCATCACTCGGGAAATTTTCGTTGTAATATTTCATTTGTAGAAGAAATATAGTCCCCCCCCCCAAGATTCAAATCCCTTTTAGAATCCATACAAGA
>Ga0307511_10003462_pt1 | contig 16219 bp, 25 predicted proteins | sample 13_EM_MG_FD_200266 | JGI IMG/M metagenome (GOLD analysis project Ga0307511, IMG submission 200266) | Populus trichocarpa ectomycorrhiza microbial communities from riparian zone in the Pacific Northwest, United States - 13_EM | ecosystem: Host-associated > Plants > Roots > Unclassified | place... | reverse complement strand
GATGCCGGCGTCAGGTCTTATCGCCACAAGGCCGTTGAACAGACCGTGAGTTTATCCTGAACTGTTGAACAACAACTTCGCGGGCGGAGACTGGTCACCGGTGACGCACTATACTCTTTCTGGGCTCTGGAGGGCAGCTAGTACTTGAATTATCTGGTGTGTGGCACTACGCAGTAGAACGAGAGTCATCAGCAAACCCGTCCATCACTGTGCTGCTGTGTCCGCCAAAAAGATCACATAAAAACGTTACGTAACAATCACCACAGACATACCCCCCTCTGTCACAGAAGCTCACAGCGCCCACAGAAACTCACAGACTGATTTGCTGATGGACTGGCGCGAGTCCCACCCATAGAAACGAACACGAGGAAAATGGTATTCTGTATCCACGAAATTTATTGAGCAACAGATTTTTCGACTCGGAAACCCTTTCTCTGACGATCCGATCTTGAACCATTCCGAGGTAACTACGAGGTCAGAGTTCGAGAGCGAAGCGAAGTATCTGGTTCTATCGTTCTGTGCACAGTACGGCATCCTCTGTGGGATGTCCCTTAATCGCCTTGGTTGCACTTGTAAAATTTACAGAATGGCAAGGGGCGACGAATCTCAGTAATTACACACCCGCCTGCATGCGCAGCTCGATGGGTCATTTTCGAAAGAACGTACCCAGGATCTATGTTTGTGCGCTGAGCCCGACATCACCGGCGTACTCCATATTCCGTTGCTTTGTGTATTCGCTAACATGGCGAGCGCGTACCTTTCTCCCCGCCGTGATAGGAGTGGGCACTAGCGCCGGTCGATGTCGAGGAAGCTCGAAACTGAATAGGATCGTCTGGTTACGGAAATCATAGGGGTGTGTTTTACCGATGTGGAGACTCGTTATCGCCGATCTCACATGTGCTTTGAGAACGCATATCATGCGGAGGCGGAATATAATTTCAGGCAGCAAGGACTCCAAAGGGGTGTTGTGCTGGACAGTAGGGATTTGCGTTGCTTAGAATCGGACAGGCTGGAAGAAAGTTCGGAGGGGAGCACCCTGGATGGGGGCGCAATCAGCTGTTTTGCTCCGGAGTGGGGGGGCATTTGCATCCGTTAAACGTTAATCCCTTGAACTTCCTCGCACAACTCACCGGTAATTAATTGGTTGACGGTGTGAATCATACGAACCCACAAGATTTAATTTTGGGGGTCCAAGGCCCCGAGGTAGAGCGTCAAGTTTCAAGCGCACTTGAATGTCTGGCACGTGGCAGCCAGTTCCACCCACTGGATGCAGCGTGAGTGAACAGACGGCGTCCGGTGTCATTCGGTCCGTACCCCTGCTCTTTTTTTGTTTTTGTTTTGGTATAGCGATCCGAATCGTCAACGCCTGGTCAACTGGAGCGCGCGTTCGTTTACATGAGGCGCCCAGAGGGGATACCTTTATGCATGAGTTACTCAGATGGCGTTGTGTGGGACTCCGCGCTCGGATAACCTCACCTTCGGTCTGTGTTCCATCCTGTTCACTTTGGAATTACACACTCAGGGGGAATATCCGCAGTAGGTGGTACTATCCACCTCCGATGATCCGCGCACTCGGGGCTCACCGCCTTACCGCAAAAATTGGCCATTATGGGTTGTTTGGTATCATGGAAGCAGTGGCTAACTCGGGACGGAGCGGCCGATTTACTTTACCCGTTGCCTCAGCGAAGTCAATGATCATCTACATGTTGCATAGGTGCCCTTTACTATCCCAATTCATGCCCACATGGTGTGCGGCAATCACTCCATGCTCCCGACACCCTGGTCCGCATGAGGGTCCCCTTTGGCGACCAGCTCTGCGTGGTACTGCTCGACCTCCTCCTGAACCCGTTCGATCGACTTGAAGTATTTGACGGTCTTGACGTGAAGTTCAGCGGTTGCGTCTTCATCTACGACGATCAAAGAACGCGAATGCAATTGCAGCGCCGATAGTGTCCACTGTGTGTCCGGTCAGATGGGTGCGCAAAATCCACCAACTTTCAACCGTACCAAATGGTTGACACCCTCCTCTGAAAGCGCAACCTGAGTACGGGGACAGCTACATGCCAGGTTTGAACGCACCGATCGCCTTGCTCAACGCAAGACTCTTGCGCTGTCCGGTAACGACCACGACGACTTCCCTGCTCTCCATGACGGTCGCGACACCGACGGTGAGGGCCATACGGGGGACAGCGGAAATGTCATTGTTGAAGAAACGAGCGTTTGCGAGGATGGTGTCGTAAGCGAGGGTTTTGATCCTCGTACGAGAGGTCAAAGATGAACCTAGTAAAAGGTGAACGGTCCACTCCGGAAGTGTCAAGAAACACATGCCTCACCCGGCTCGTTGAATGCAATGTGACCATCTTCCCCGATGCCACCGAGGAATAATTCTATCCCACCTGCCTTTTTGATTTTTTCCTCGTACAACTTGCACTCTTTAATCAGATCAGGTGCGTTACCGTCCAGAAGGTTGATCTGGGTCGGAGGAATGTCGATGTGCGAGAAGAATTCTCGGAACATGAAAGTATGGTAGCTCTCGGGGTGATCGCGAGGCAAACCAACGTACTCGTCCATGTTGAAGGTCACCACATGTTTGAAACTGACAGAACGTCAAAAAACGACGACCACGAACGAATGGCACCTTGCCTCAGCTTGCCAGCCTTGAAGAGGCTGATCAAATGTTTGTAGGTCGGGATTGGTGAGGATCCGGTTGGAAGACCGAGCACGAAGGTCTTTTCCGCGGTCGGATTAAAATCCTTGATCCTAATACGAGTAAGGCACGGTTATCCAGGTACCGTCCAGACAGAATCGGCACCTCTTTGCGATGTAGTCTCCTATATATTGGCCGACGGTCGTGGGATCGTCACGAATGATGAGACCTTGAAGGTGTCGGCTCGTGCCAAAGACAGAGAGTGGGTGTTGCGAGACTTACGCATGGTGGAGACGAAAGCGAGTATGGGTTATCCATAGAAGAGTTGGCAACGTCCGACCGTCCCATTCTTATAAGATTTCGATGTGCGGTTCGTTCGCCCGATAGCCCCGGCTGGTCATGATCGCCACCTGGTCGTTATTGTGACCGCCATCATGGCGGAGAGTCCACCACACGGCGACCAACCAATCCAACTCACCTTCTCACCCAGTTCTGTCAAAGAATCTGGAAATTTTCGTCTGCTCGAGCTTCCACCTGATCTCTTGAAATCAATCGGATCCAACGACAATTCTCCATTGACCTGGACCGTCAAGGGGAATCCCGCAGAGGATGCCGTGTTGTGTACAGATGATAAAACGTATTCCATACGCTCCGTCTCACTCTCAAATTCCATCCTCGTGGTTACTCCGGGAGAAGTGCAGGATCAGATCGTCATACGGGACACCAGTCATGAGCTCCTTCAAGTTACCCCCGTCCTTCCGAAGGTCCATAAACTAGTTGGACTATTGAGGGGGAGGGAATACGATGAAGGCCGTGAAGACTTGGACGATGATATCCTTGATGAGGAGCAAGGTACCCAGAGCCAACAACAGGTCCGTCCATCAGCTGAGCTCAGTGGCACGCGCTTAGGTACTTTTGAAAGGCGAAGAAGGGGTATCTCACCTACGCGCAAGCCTTGACAGAAATCCAGGCGAGCGAAACTGAACTCACCAGGGCTTTGAAAGATAGACGGATCCTCCTTATCAACGGTAGCCCGTCGTTCCAAATCCGCTGATATCATTGTCCTGAAGCCATCCACCTCGTAGGTACCCTTCGGCCGATCGCTGCTTCGTACCTTTCGACAGTTCTTGAACTACTTCTGAACTCGTTGGTATCGCTGCAGGAGAAGTACGACTCTGCTTCTGTGAGAATACTGGCAGACACGCTTCAAGATGAACACGATATCAGGCCCCAAGTGACGAAACAAGTTATGGGATGGTTCGGCGACGTGGACGAACACCGCTGGAGGATGGACGTCCCGCCTGTGCTCAAGCAAGTTGGGTTGGGAATTCTCAGGACCTACAGGGTATTTTGTGGTCTTCTACGGGATTCGCTCCAGTCGCTCACAAGCTAGAAGCATGATCCCGTAGACGAGAACGAGTTCTTGGATAAGTGGAGGGATGTTGTGGGCGACACATTCGCCTCTCAAGTGAATCTCTCTCTCCTCTCAGTAAGACCGTTCTCGTCATTTCAGTTTCCATCGTTGATCGTGGCCAACAGGGAAACTATCTTACATCTACTAAGCCACAATTACACCCCCCTTCAGGCCAGCTGACGTATTTCCCATCCTCTGAGCTGCCACTAGAACCTCTCCCGAGATTCAATGACCTATTTCTCACTCGAAGTCGGTGGAAGGCTGAGGAGATCGCGCCGTTCCTGGATGACATCGCAATTGATAGGAAAGAACGGGACAAGCTACTTTTGAAATACGCGAGAGCCATAACCACTCCCGGTGATGGCACGTACTATACCTCCCGAACCATAAAATAAACAACGTTGTGAGATATATCATATCATCCACTGTTCACCTCAGCCCACAGCAGTTCGGTCTGGCGGATCAAACTTACACGTGAGCGCAACCTTTCCACCACGAGTGAGAGCGCCTGGTATTGATTCCGTGGACCACCATTCAACCCATTCCTTATCATCCACACAACGACTATGGTACACGAGGTGCACAACTGGGACTCTGATTCGGACTATGTAGACGATGACGAGTACGACGAACTAGACCAAGACCCACTGATGGCCATTCAAGACCGCGTCAGGCCAGCGGAACTGAGGGAGATGTCGGTGGGAAATATTTGTCGTACGTCCCATCGTTTCATCCTTCCTACGGGCGCATATCCAACCCCCGACAGAACTTATACGCGATGGCCTGATAGACCTCAACCCAGAGTATCAGAGAGGTGAGTTGACGCGCCCCAGACGCTACTCCGTGTCCACAATTGGGTCTGACTGGTTGGCAGAAATCGTCTGGAACCCCAAGAAGCAGTCAATGCTGATTGACTCCATGTACCGAGGGTTCTATATCCCTCCAGTCGTGTTCTCGGTGCACTGGGATACAAATTCTCAAGCCAAGGTCCGCCTATGTGTAGATGGGAAGCAACGCTTGACGGCCATATCAGGGTTCGTCGGCGGTAAGGTGCGTATTCCAATCTCCTCACCCACCAGAGCCTGCCCATTAATCCCACCGTCGTTTAGATTCCATGTACGTACTCCGGTGACCCTACCTTCAAACCGGAACACGTGGAAACTGACTTTCGGATGGTCGTTAGATATCGACCGAGTAAACAGAAAGTCATTCTGGTTCAAGAAACCGAAGAAGAGGGGCGGGTTAGAGGTACCCCAAAGTCTCAAGGATGAATTTCTCCACTTCAAAGTTCGATGCGGTGCGTTCTTACCGCAAATTTCACGGTTTTCTTGCCTGAAACAGCCTCCTAGCCGAATACGACGGCATAAACGAACTTGACGAACGCGAAGTGTTCCAACGAGTGCAGCTCGGTACACCCCTCACCTCCTCAGGTAACCGCCTCCTTTTCATTCCCCAATCTCCGCCTTTTACTCACCCACGAACTTAGAGAAACTCCAAGCGATTTCATCACAGTGGACGAGGTGGATCAACTCTCTCAACTTCAAGTTTGTCTCAGGACCGGACGCGCTTCAAGACAAACTGGGAATCTCCGGGAAACATGCAAGCGGCTACCACGCCCTCGCACATATCGTCTATTGTTGTTCTCACTTACCCAAGAGGCAGAATATGCCCGCATTCGCCACCCTGAGCAAGTTCCTAGACCAGGAAACCGCCCCCTCGAAAACCCTGCAGAGAGACATGGAGGATACCATGATAAAGTTCACCGAGATCGCAACCACGGAGAAATTACGATTTGGGTTTTCGAACATACAACAGAAGGTCGCTCCTGTGGAGTTCGTTTACATTGGTCAGTTTCTCTTACCGTTGCTGCGTAACTTTGTTCCTAATCGTCGTGCTGACGGTGCTCCGGAATAGTTATCATGTTGTTCATGCTAATTCAGGTCTGCGACGACGTCACGGATATGGCTCGCCACATCCACGACATACGCGTCTACATCAGGAAGGAGGAAGTGGACATCCGGTCGAACCACAAGATCTGCGCCAAGCTCTGGAAATTCATTGACACCGTAATGAACGAGTACGACGACGACACCTTCCAGCCTCCGGTCAAGCAAAGAGCGGTAAAAAGGGCGAATCCGAGGAAGAACGCAACAGACGACGATTACGTTCCCTCAAAGCCGCAGAAAAGGGTTAGGATTTCCGAGAAATGACCATCTAGCTGGTGTGTCGTTGTCAGCTTCCGTACTTTGTGGTTGTGCGCATGTCTTTGTGATTTCTTGACGTTGGATTCTACGAATGAAGAGGTACAGCGGATAAGGGGGCGTGTCCCCGCATTTACGACTCGGATGTGTGATTTGTTGTTTCGCGTAGAGGCTACAGGTAAGGAGGACAAAGGAACACGACGTGCGCGTATGAGAGTTGCAGTGGAGTGGGTGAGGTGGTCAGAAAACAATGCGATCGCGACGGGTCGGGGTGATGGGTCGTGATTGAACAGCTAGTCCGTCAGGTTATGAAGCGATACAGGTTGGACACTATGATGGACGGGGAAGTGGGAGGCGAAAAAGGAGGGAAAAGTAGTACAACACAAAACGGCACAGGAAAGTGAGAAACAGCGTGAAGGAAAGGATAGTCGTAACCAGAACGCACGTGAGGTCTACGCTCGTGAGAAAAGGGTGTGGCGAAGAGCGGAAGGTTAAATATATGCAGGCCCTGCACCATCCACACGGTCTCCGACGCTAGCAGCAGACATACTAAGGCCCTCAAGGGCGGTTTTTGTCAAGTGGGTCGGAACGGGCGCAACGATGGGGGGTGAGTGAGAGCTAACGATCGCCTCATCACCAGAGGGAGAATCCCCATCTCCCTCTGTCTCCTTAATGAGTTCGCCTGAGGCCTCGTGAGCCTGGGGTTGATCAGCTGTAGATGGTTGGCCATATGAAACCTCGTCGCTTGAGGGGGTCCTCTCCTTTTCCTTCTTCGGACCGGCTCTACGAGTGCCGTTCCTCCTTCCACCCCCCTTTGCATTCCGCCTTCTCCCATTGGTTCGAGCGGAAAGCGGGGGTTCTTCATCCTCTTCGACTTCCATGCCCTCTGGGGTCTCATCCTTGAGTTGAATGGAAGATGGTGATGGCGAAGCAGGGTTATCCGGAGTGCTGGCTGAGGCCCCCGCCCGAGGTTGTCTCGAGCGCTTTGGAATGGGTGGGGAAACACCTGGATCTCCAGTGTCTGCCTCCCGTCGTTTCCTCTTCCGTCCCTCAGAGGCGATCAACTCAGCTTGGGCTGATGCTGAGAGGGAAACAGAAGCAGAAGGACCACCCCTACGACGTCGGTGGGTTGCAACGTACTCGTCCTGGTCTTTGTCTTTTTCATCGGCGATCAGAGGATCAGTGTCTGGGGGGACGTCGCGGGATTTCGCAGCGGCTGTTTTGCGCGATCGACCGGAATTTCTGTTTCTGTTGGTACTGGTGCTGTTTCTGGGTCGGTTTGACGCTACTGTCTGAATGGGTTTCGATGGGGTGGGATCGACGAGTTGGGTGTACGGAGTTTTCGGCGATTCGCCCAAAAGTGGGAGGCGGAGCGCCAAAGCTCCAAGAGGGTGATACAAGGGGAGGGGAGGAGCCATAGCATACACTTCACGGGTAGAGAGGGGTTTGGCAAAGGATGACGCGGACGAACCATCGGTCAAAATGGGAGGGAGGGAGGACGAGGAAGGTGTTGGTGGGGAGGGAGACGAGGTAGAGGAGGATAAATCTTCCTGGGCAGGAGAGTATGGGGATGCGTTTCCATTATCCATGGGCTCATCTTGAACTGGAACAGAGACAGTTGTTTGGTTGAGAGGGTACGGGGCGAACTCTACGGAGGGGGAGCGGTATGTGATGGTGGGCTTGCGCCGTCGCGTGGACGTAGTGGGTGGGGTGACTTGAGGGCGCATCGACATGTCTTGGGGCTGGGACTGGATGATTTGGTTTGGTGGTGGTGGTTGTGAAGAAAGAAATTTGAAGGGACGCCTAGAGCCTGGGACAAGTGTTGCAAATGGATCCATGTTTGATAACATACGCCGTGGCTGGTGGGGGGGAGGAGAGAGAAAGGCGGGGCGGTTTCCTGGGAGTGCGACGGACGTTTTACTCTCGTCAACGTCTCGGCCGGCGACGAAAAGGCTGAGAGCGTCGAGGGAAAAATAAAAACAAGCTTGGGGATATTTCACCAGTGTCCCACCCGTCGGTCCGACCATCCCGCCCACAAAATCTCATTAAGCCTGACTCACGTGAGCCCATCACGTGTATATCGTTTTGGCATGCGAGGGCCACTGCCCAAACTGGGAATGCCCCTGGCCGGTTTACTCGGCACATCCCCAGTCTGCCCTTTGCCCTTCGCATCGCGGCGGGTCGTTGGTGTTCTTGGTTCGTCAAATTTGGTCGGATCTTGTGTGCGCGAAGCGTTGTTTACCGGGTCTGACAAGCTTTTCTTACAAGCGGGTCAATCTGACGATGACACTAAAAGTTTATCTGTCTACGATCCCACCCCCCAACCGAAGCTTACCCTCGCTTCACTCGACATCGGCCACCCGGTGGCCGTGCGTGGCCTTGTGTAACTTCGGACCTCGATACCTCAGTATGTAACGACTATGTGGGTCTGTTAAATCGAAGGGGGTCACCAAATGGGCTTCTCAAAGCCAATCTATGATAACGATTATATTATCAGAGACCGGTCGGATTTGAATTCGAGGCCCTGCTGACTAGGGACCCTCCGCGCATGACAACGGGTTCCCACTTGTGCACCTGTACGCGACCCAATGTTGTGTCTTGGATGTCGGGATCGAGTCCAGAGCACTGAATGATCCGAACGATACAGCCGTGCAGATGTCGAGTTTAACTACGGCTCGGAGAGTTCGTGAAGCGCAAGATGAATGCATTCGGTTTTATACGAGAGATAAATGTACGACAAAAATATTTGATGCGCCCTGCCGCCGGTGCCGGTGTGGTCGGGAGAATTATGCAAACTTCCCTGGGATCACAGGGTGAGACGCAGAAAGCCCACCGTCGATGCATATATTTTGCCCATTGATATAGCTCGAGTCGTCCGAAGCCAAGAATAGAACGACATTGGCGATTTCTGTGATACAGTTACTTGTAACTCCATCTGGGTGGGCATCGTGTGAAGGTCAGCGTACCTGGTGAAATCCCGTACCGACCGAGGGGGTTGAGTTGCCCCATCTTATGTTCCGTCCCCCGCCCACGGGCGTGATCAAACTGGATCTGGGTCATGCTGGTCTCGATGAGGCCTGGACAGAGTGCATTCACCCGAACGTCAGTGCGCGCGAGTTGGCAAGAACTGGTCTGAGCGATCGAGTTCACGCTAGAATGAGGCTTCCGTTAGAGTCCAGTAAGCAGCGTGGCAAACGCGAATACGCACGCAGCTTTGCTTGCACTGTCTGTTGAATGGGTTAGCGTATGGGTCGCGAGGGAGAATCAGGTCGCTTACAATGTGTAGGACCAGCTCCCGACCGGACTCCGGCAACTGAGCAAAGTGATGTCATCGGAACGGAAACGCCTGAGGAGAAAAGATAGGGCTCACCAGAGGCAACCAACACGATGCTGCCACCACCGTAGGGCTTTCCGCGCTCCGGATTCGCCTTCATCATAGCCAGCGATGCGTGCTTGACGGCAAGGAAAGCTCTGAGAACACGATCAATTAGTTCTTCCTGGGTAGGGTATTATCACATGAAACATACGAGAGGGCGTTAACTCGAACATTCTGCATGAATTCCTCGGACGTTATGTCATGCAGAAGTGTGGCAGACACTATACCCGCCTGACCCGAGGTGCGTTAATCCAGTGGGTACGATTTTTGGATGGAGCTCACGTTGGCAAAAAATACGTCGAGACGCCCCTCGTCCTTTAACGCCTGTTCGCAAACGGAGGAGATGGCTGTTTCGTCGGCAGCATCCGCTTGTAAGGTTGTGACCTTGGGAATGTCAGCTGGGTTTTTCGGGTTTGGTCTGATGGACCTCACCTTTACATCCGGGTATTTCTTTTGAATGGTCTCCTTCAGCTCTGGGAGGTTGTCGGGTACGAAATCCAAGAGGTAGAGGTGTGTTGCGCCTGGATCGGGGACCAGAAACACGGATCAAAAATCGAGAGCAGGACCGACGAAATGGAGCACCCACCCTCGTGGGCGAAAAGCAATGCGGTGGCTCTCCTACAGACGAATGAGGGACGTGCAAGGCGTCGGTGGTCGTACTGACCCTATTCCCTTAAGTGACCCCGCACCCGTAATCACGCATGTTTTCCCCTTCAACTTCCCCGACCGAGGGGCGGTCTCAAGATGAGTCCTGATCGTCTCCAGTCGTGCACGAGTCCGGGCGACGAATTCTTCTCCACTTGGAGTGTTAATCTTCCCGTGCTGAGACATTTGAGGCGAGGGTGGATTTGGTTAAGGAGGGAGAAGGACTTGGTTCTGAGGTTCAGACTCGAATGATACTTATACACTTACGATCATTCCAACCGATGGCCGACCCGGTCCATCATCCATCAAGCCCAGTGATGGAAGCGAGTCGAGGAGTGAAGTGTGGTCAAAACCCCGATGAGAGAAAGAGTACAAACATCCTGCAGACAGCAATTTACTACGGCCGAAATTGTCTAAATGCACGGCGATGAACAGTTTGAAAATCATAAGCCTCAAACGGGGACGGAGGGCCGCAGGAGCGCCACGCACGCATTGGGCGTCGCGCGCACTCCTTACTTCCGCTCCTCTGCGTAGTGATCCTTCCTTTTCCAGTCCAGTCCGTCTCAGGACCTATGCACAAGCGCTAGGTGCGCCTGACAATTGGAAGCATGGGCCACGGTGACTTTTCTGCGATTGCATCACGTGCGCATAGCTCACGTGCTCCCACGATCAGTTTTCCTGTCGCGATCGCTTTTTCGATTTTTTTCTCAACCTCAACCTCACCCACACGAGAGAAATGACCACTGCTGTCGCTGTTTGGTACGTGTTCTGCCTCTTGTTCACGCGCAGCCTGGTGTTGAAAAGATGATACAGGAGTATCGTTGTCAACCCGGGAACTAAGGAGTTCGTTGTGCCTCCTCCTGACATCCAAATCCATGTGAAAGGCCTCTCCCTTGGTGCCGAACTGAAGGATTCAGATGGCCGCAGCAGCTTGAGACTTTCCTATGAGTTCGGCGCATCTTCCATGGACGATGAGGATGACGAAGAAAGCGATGACGAGAATGAACCCTCAACGGTCATCAGGGAAGTTATCCTCGGCTCCCTTACCCCGGGCAAGGTAAACCACGTCTTCTCGTCTTTGGGTAGCGATATGACCCCTCCTATCTAGATTGAACAGGCTGCCTTGGACCTCGTTCTGGAAGAGAAGGACGAGTACGTCTTTGAGGTGATCGGTAAAAAGTGAAACACTCCCCCACACTCAAAGTCGAGTTCTGACGTAACGTTGGTATTGCAGCCCGATCCACGTCGTCGGAAATTATATCAGTATGTCTCGTGCCACGGTTTGGTACCGTTCGCTGACTTACCAATCGCGTAGGGGATCACAACATTCCCTGGGACGACGAAGAGGATGATGAAGATGCTTTCCACCTCGGTGAAGTGAGCTCTGACGTTGAGATCGATCCCGCCGAGCTCGACGCTATTTCCGAAGAAGACGAGTTGGAGGAGGACAGCGCGTATGTGTTGTCCCTCATATCCCGGTCCTCTCGCCTAACCCGGATTTAGCCGTTTCGAGGAAATCGTGGAAGAGTCCAAGGGCAAGAAGCGCGCCGCAGAAAAGATGGAGGTCGACGAGAAACCGGCCCATCCCGCCAAGGCTGAAAAGAAGGCCGCGAAGAAGCAGAAGGGCGAAAACGGTGTGGCGGTCCCGAAGGAGGACCCCGCAAAGGAGACAAAGGGGGAGAAAAAGAAAGAGAAGAAGGAAAAGAAGGAAAAGAAGAAGGAAGACAAACCTGCCGGGGAGGTTAAGGAGGTTGCGGGTGGCGTTCAGGTTAAGGACGTCAAGCTTGGAGAAGGACCAGGGGTTCAGAAGGGCCAGTCGGTCAAGATGAGGTACATCGGCAAGCTGACCAACGGCAAGATATTCGACTCGAACACCAAGGGAAAACCGGTCAGTCCATCATCGCCTCGACCTTGACTATAAGGCTCACACCCAAGTAGTTTGTTTTCCGCCTCGGGGCTGGTGAAGTTATTAAAGGTACGTGTGGTGGTACACGTGAGAGACAATTCCCCTGAACCTCCCTTTTACCCAGGCTGGGACGCTGGTATCGTTGGTATGAAGGCTGGCGGAGAGCGTGAGCTTACCATCCCTTCTCCCATGGCTTATGGCAAGAGGGGGACGGCTGGCATCCCTCCCAACTCTACCCTTACGTTTGGTCAGTTTCTCCTTCACTTCGTTCTCACCGACGCGGTCCTGACACATCTTTTGGTTCCAGAGGTCAAGCTCCTTTCTATCCAGTAAACTGCATACGACTGTTACCTGAGAGTGACGAAACCAAAAAGTATAACCGTTTCTGTGTTCTAGTACCCCGTATTATTATTAGGCGCGAATTGCTTTCGCGTAATGCTTTGAGTCCAAACGATCGGAATCACCTTCCGTCATGCACTCTCACGTGCATCTTGTCATCGTCTTTTCCTTTCCGATAAAATCCTCGAGCAAAACCAGATTGCGAGAAGGGATTCAGAATGCGGAAGAGGAGTACACGGGACTGCTTCGACTACTGGAATCTTCCGGGTTGAAGGCTGTTGGAAAGGCCGGGCGAAGGCATGGAGAAATCGTCGTCTTTGTGCACTCTCCTCTGGCCAAATTGAACCAATTGGCAAGATTAGAACAGTGAGCGTTTAAAGAGACCTCGAGACGTTTCTACGGTATGCTAAGGTTGAGGGAGGTCTTCAGACTTTCAACGTGGCGTGTTGGCCGCAGTCTCTTCTCTGGCAAAACCACAAATTCACCTCCCACCATCTCATCGGGTGCGACTGTTACATGCTTATCTTACGGACCCCACCTCTGCTGGTGGCCTTGGTATTTCCCCCGGAATCACTCCGTGGAAACGAGTTGTTGGGATCCATCCCCTCCACGACTCCGAGTTTGATCAAGAATGGGTTCGTTCATTGACCAAGGGTAGCCCCACCCAGAACCAGCTCGACAGCGTCAAAGACAACGTACGTCCGATGTTCAATCCCCCATGAGGGGGTTATGCTGATAGATTGTGTGTTTAATTAGTATGGGGAGGAAGTTGGATTGTATTTTGCATTCCTTGCTACGTACACGAAATGCCTGACGCCGGTCGCCGTTCTTGGCGCATCGTTCCATTTTCTCGGAGAGCGATATTCACCGCTCTACTCTATCGTCATCGTCTTATGGGCGACATTCTTTGCGGAATATTGGGCAGTCTGTGAGCGCAAGCTGGCCGTTCGGTGGGGCTCGCATGGAAGCTCTGGTTTCACCAAAGCGTCTACGAAGCAGACTGCGGGGGCGTGGTGGTGGATAGCGGGCTTTGGCAAGTTGTCCCGTCTGGGTGCCTCGGTCGCAGTGCTTCTTGGATTTATGTGCACCTTGGCCGCCATCACTGTGGTCATGTTTATCTTGGAAGCATTCCTGGCAATCTTATACAAGGGTCCAGGAAGTCAGATTGCGGTATGGGCTAATTTTTTGTCCCCCGCCAGAAGAGCTGATATTATTACTATAGCCTATCATCCCGGTGGTAATCTTCGCTGCGAGCGCCCCGACTGTGCTGGGCATCTATCGGTTCATTGCCATCCACAGCACATATTTCGAACGACACATCACCTCTTCCGCCTACACGTATTCGCTAACAATCAAACGATTTATACTATCGACAATTGTCTCGTACCTCGGTATCACCCTTTCTGCGTTCATCTATCTGCCATTCGGCCAAGAAGTCCTTGGCTTGCTTCACCTCCAACTCTTCAACTTCGACTTTATGGGAACCACCAGTTCATTGGCCGGGGGGGAGGAAGAACTATTGTGGGAGCACGATTTGTTCAAGGCCTCGACAAGATTGAACGGGATGAGATTGCAAACGCAGATGTTTGCTTTCCTTGTGACGGCTCAGTTGGCGAATGCGTTCCAAGAGTTGGGAATGCCCTACGTCATCAGGTGGTTACAATCGCGCATCAGCCCTCCCACCAAGGTGGGGCGGTCCGGCGATCGATCGGCCACCCAGGAAGAGAAGCTATTGGACCGTGTCAAGGAAGAAGTCTTTACGAGGATGGACTACGATATCTTTGACGACTACTGCGAGATGGTTACTCAGTTTGGCTACATCGCCATCTGGTCGAGTATGTGGCCTCTTGCACCAGGCGAGTATCCCCCGGCTTCAGTTATCAGTGGAATGACCGAAAATATTTCGTTCAGTTATGGCTTGTCTTAACAACTGGCTAGAGGGCCCCTCAGATGCATTCAAACTCACCACTCACCTGCGGAAACCGACCCCTGCCCGGGTAGAGTCGATAGGCGCATGGCTGGATTGCATCAGAGGGATAGCCTGGGTGGCGGCTGTGGTGAACACCGTCCTGGTCTGTTTGTATCATCCCGACTTTGTCCACATCGGTATGGCAAGCTACAAAGAGGCAGACTTCAAGATATGCCTCGTGATTGGACTCGTTGCCAGTCACGCATTCTTGGTCGTACGACGTGTGGTCCGGATGGTGGTTGACAGGATGTACTGGCGGCACAGCGAAGAGAAGGAGAGGCTGGATCAGACCGAACGGAAACTACGAAGTTCGTGTCTAGACACGCTCGACAAGTCCCCCGCCCGTGCCGCTCAAGAGGAGGAAACTCAGCACGATTTCTGGACTTCGGACGAAGGGTTGGAAGAGATACTTGGAGGTTCCAAGCATGATTAGGGCTCGATCGAAATAGACTGTTACTTAGGCGCTCGTTTGAATGGACACGTTGTCTTGCGCAAGCGGCTTGGACCCGCTACGTCATCGCTCTACTTCCTTCCATCTTCCGTCATGTCCACGATAACCTTGAGCCCGGTTAGGGTTGCCCTCGGTACCATCAGCGTTGTGCTATCGGTTGGAACCCTTTACTCCGTTTTCAATTCGACCTACCTCGATACCTCGAACCCGCTCCTCGCACACCTTCCACACCCGCTGCAATCCTCCGATTATTTCGCCAACAAGTCCAATCCACTTAACACAGTGTTCATCAAGAAGGCGTGGGGTTGGACTTCCGGGGCGTTTGCGTTATTGTATGCGGCCAGCCCGGCGCGTTTACGGTCGTCGAATCGGCTACTCCAATACGTCGTCGTCACACTTGCATGGCTTGCGTTCACTGGGTGGTTCTTCGGTCCTCCGCTTATCGAGCGAGTGGTTGTGGCTTCGGGAGGTCAATGCGTGGTCGCAGTCCCTGGATCTGGGGAGGTCATCGACGTTCCCATCGAATACTGCCACACGAAGTCCACCCTCTCCCCCGCAACCCACCCAACCCTCTTCACCTCACTCACCACCGACTTCACTACGACGACCCCTTGGTCAGCCCGTCCAAGACTGCGCAGGGGACATGACGTGTCAGGGCACATCTTCCTCCTCACCATGTCCATCCTCTTCTTGACCGATCAAATCACGCATTCATTGAGACACGGCGCGTTGTGGACCGCGGCGCATAATTTGGCCGTAACCGCGAACACGGTTCTGATCGGAATTTGGGTGTTCGCGACTTATACGACTGCTATTTACTTCCATACGCCCTTCGAGAAGCTCACTGGGTTCCGTACGTTTTTCTTCCCGTGCCTTACCGGTACAGCACTGACGCGTCGTTCTATCCCCAGTTCTCGGTGTTGCTGCGTTCGGTCTTACCCAAATCCCCTCATTAAACCCACCTCGGGCCACAACCCCGGACAAGCATGACTAAACTGTGAGCCGAAAATCCACGTAATCCTTTCATGACGAGACTTACTATCGATCACGTAGTGATCGTGCTTAGAAACAGGGCACGATGGTAGATGAATTATCATGGATTGTATACTCAAATTTATCCCTCGAGGCTTGGTGGAAACAGAGATAATACCCCAAATTACCTTCGGTAAAATCCAGGTAATGATTGGAGCTGGAGGGGGGTAGTTATTCACTGTCAAAGTCAAAACGAGTGTTCGTGCCCCCAACGTGACGAATCTTGGCTGGGGGTGTAA
>Ga0307511_10003461_pt1 | contig 16222 bp, 20 predicted proteins | sample 13_EM_MG_FD_200266 | JGI IMG/M metagenome (GOLD analysis project Ga0307511, IMG submission 200266) | Populus trichocarpa ectomycorrhiza microbial communities from riparian zone in the Pacific Northwest, United States - 13_EM | ecosystem: Host-associated > Plants > Roots > Unclassified | place... | reverse complement strand
AATTAGCAATGCTAAGCACGAAGGGTAAGATAACACCACGCTCAATTTTATTTCCCGGCCCAAATCCCTCACCTGTCCCTCACCGACTCGTCACATGGTACGAGTGGCACGAAAGGAATCCGGGGCCGTGGCTCTGTGCCTCGCATTCTAGGCTATAAGTACCTCACTCCGTCGTTGGCACCTACCGTTCGAGCATCGGAGTCCCAACGTTAACGGCTATCCCGATTGCCCCCCCCCAGGTCGACAGAAAATGACAGCGTACACCATCCTCACTGCCCAGAGACCTCGCGAGGAGGTAGGTTCGTCGTGTAGGCACTCATTTCCGCACCGCGACGACGCGTTGCAACCGTACAAATTTCTGATGTATCGTATACGACTCGGGTTTTGACCCGTCGACAAGAATGATCGTTCCTCGCTTTATGACATATAAATCTTCCGAAATACTTCCTACTCTGAAGATCACGACTGACAAAGCCCAAGGGCGCATTGTCCACTTTTATTGAGTTTTCGCCGTCACACGTCATGAGCGGCGGTAACTTGACGCAACTGCAGACCCGACAACATCGACCTCAGCAAGTCCCTCAGCAGTGAAACACCTGCACACCCCCGGTCTCGCAAATTACTTCGGCCTAGGATTAACCAAACTACCCCCAGGCTCTAAGGTGTAGATTGAACCGTACACCGGGCTCGGCTACTTTGCAATCATTCGCATCACAACAGTGGTTTCCGCCACTCCCAAACTCGAACGCTCTGGTTTTGCGCGGGATATGAATTTACCAAAAAGGTTTTCTCATTGTTAAACAACATGTTGCGCAAATTTTGGCCATGTTGCCCAGTTTTCGCCACAGCGATCGAGATCCGACCGAACGTTCACAGTAGTCACCATGTTTTTCAGACGGAATATATTTGACACCCACGCGGTCGATTCTCCACGGCTGGATATCTAGACCTTTGCACCGGCGCGGACCAACGGTGAAGTCGTGGTTGATCTGTTGAAGGACGGCGGCGGCACTCGAACAAGTGGCTCCAATTGAGGGGTGGTTTCTGTGATCTTCAATTTCAGACTCGTACGAATGCAGACATGTTAAAGTTTCCCAATCGGTACAGGTGCCAGGATCGGGCAGGAACGTACGGTTCGATCTTTGGAACATGCTCTTTGTCAATGAGAAGTTCTTCATCCACTTTCGTGCTGAGAGTGGGGAACTTCCTCTTGAGGTCGGAGAAGATACATTGGTTCCAACCTTCCTGGTGCAACCGAGCTGCTTCCTTCTTCTAAGTTTCCCTGAGAACGACCTCATTCACAATCTCTATTCGTGATCTCTAAACGGTTGAAAGCTCGCTTTTAAGGCGGATGAGTTTGTCCGAGAAAGTGACATGAGAAACCCGAGTCTTACAGACAGCCTTGTTTCTCTCCTTCGAGAGCAGATGTATGACTCATTGAGCTAGAAGTACGTTAGAGACCAGAGAGGAATCGAGGGAGGTGGGACGCACATTTTGGACGGTGGCCCATATATACGCCAAGATGACGCCTCTTCATGTTATTTTACAACATATAATCTGATCAAATCCACGATAGAGGTCCACCCCGTTGACGCTATCCTTGACAAAGTGGGCGTGAACGAGATACGTTTGTGGTAGACCGGCCCGCTGTTCAGGGATGTGTCTGAAATGTTCTGCTTTTATTGTAGAACAGCTCACCCATGGTCCCTGATCCCGCTATCCCTGTCAATCCCCTTATGCAGTGTCCGACAGACTCGGCTTACCGTCAATCTGCGCTTATTCCAACACAATCCACTACAACTACTCCACGTCAGGATCCACCGACAGTCCAGAAGACTTCTCCATTCACTCCACCTTCTCATCTACTCTAGATGAAGCGCATTCTTACCAAACACAGGCCGCGATTGAACACCATGGTGCCCGAGCGATGCCTCTGATGAAATCCATTCTCTCCGCAGTGAACGGCTCGTGTTTGGGACCAGTGCCGGCGCACCTCGATCAGGTCGTGAACATCGTTGACAAGCTGACAGAGGTCCTGACAAATGTTCAGATGGATTGTGACCCTGCCATGTTTTACAACCAGATGAGGATCCGGTTCTCTGATGGGAAACTTGTTTATGATCTCCGAGTCGAAGATGGAGGCTCTTCCAAGGAAGAATGGATGAGATCCTCAGCCGCTCAGAGCTTGATCGTGCAAGCCCCGGACACTTTTCTGGGCATCGAGCCGTTGACCCACAAACCGCAGGAAAATATGACGTCCAATGTGAGCCGGTCGTAGTAAACGAGCGTACGGGGTTCGTCTAAATAGACGAAATAGATACTGTCTCAGCGCGCAGATAAAAAGCGAACACTGAGGGAAAGGAACGGCGAGGCCGCGAGTGTGTACTACGGAAGCGGCTTCGTCGAAATAGGCAACTGATATACAGTAGCGTACTGATCGCAAATGGAAGTAAAAGATATGTCGAAGGATATGTCGGAAAACGAACGAAACGAACGAAACTTGAAACACATAACATCCAACTGTCCAATGGATTAAAGGTGGCATTCTTGACGAGGATGAGGTGTTTGCCATAAGAAGTCAGACTGTGACTGCTCAATGAGAGACAGACGAGGTCCCCTGGGGTCTTGGATCTCAGCCTCGACCGGTGGCACCAATCGTTGTCCTCGACTCCGCCAGAGGAGGATCACGGTTGCCCAACAACAGCCCTCACGTTTCACAGTGACCGCTTTATCCTGTTCACCTACCCTTTCCGATTTGGGTCGACGGTGGAAATGCTGTGGTCGCCACGCTCGGCGACGAGTGAGGTCGAAGACGTTACTGGGACCATCATGTTTTGGTGGTGGCCCGAGAGGACGCCCGGATGAGCCGCCATCGCTCTGCGTGGACCCCATCTTCACAGACGATGGAAATGCTGAGCTCCTGATGGAACGCGGGAGCCCTGTGTAACCGTCATGTGTGTGGTGTTGGAAGCGGGTGGAACCAACTTGTGACGACGTCATTGGACTTCGATTGGAACGGTCCGGACTCTGCCGTCATACTACCGCCCGCAGTTGGCGAGCATATCATTTGAACTTACGATGTCCTTGAGATAAATTCTGAGGACAGTGTTATCGTTGTGTGTCCAAATAATAACGAGAAGGGACGAGTTGGGAATCACCCTCCTAGCTGGTTCCCATGCTTTGCGTTTTTTGTGTTCGTTTGGTAGCCTACTTAACACGTTGCAGAAGGATGGTGATGGGGTAGAGGTAGAGAACGGGGGCGACCCAAGCGCAACACGGGATGCATTTCGATTTGATCTACCGACCTCGATAATGAGCTCCCTGGGGAAGAGCCACTCGCAATGGATGGCTTGAATGGTATCAACAAACAGTGAAGCGAGGGTTTGATCGGTTCGGCTGGCCCTTGTAGGTGTTTGTAGTACCGCCCAGAAGACCAGGAGAGCGAGAAATCGGAGGTCCCATGACGCGACACTACCTAGATCCCTTTCGTGCCACTCGTACCATGTGACGAGTCGGTGAGGGACAGGTGAGGGATTTGGGCCGGGAAATAAAATTGAGCGTGGTGTTATCTTACCCTTCGTGCTTAGCATTGCTAATTTGTTACCTGTTGTTACCCCGAATAGTGCGACGCTTGAGACTACAAGGGACGAAGTGGCCCCGCGTTAGGCGCCCAAATTGAAGGACAGCTCTCGCATTTGTTACCGCTTGTTACCGCTTGTTACCGTTTGTTATTGGTTTGTTATCGAATGTAGTGTAACTACAAAGCATTACAAAAATGCCATCACGCGGATCAGCGGACTTTGGATTCGGCATACGTAAATCGAGCGCGACCCATTCGGTTTCCATAATGCCGGGACGGGTACCATACACCGCCGTATCTGGCGTTACTCGATGCGCCCTCGCGTATTCAAATCGCTCGCATGGGTTGACATGTGACAGGATGGAACTGGACATCGGATCTCTCGCGAAATCGGTCCCTGTCCACCGTTTAACTGATCGGTTCACTCGCTCACGCCAATTGCGCGCTCGTGTCGCCTCACCATCAACCCCTTGGCGCCTGGCGACTAGCCTCAAACCACAGGTACTGAACGTTGAACGTTTGAGGACTGCATCCCTGAGGAACGGAGATACGCCGCCGCTCCGTCGGAATTAAAGGCCCAAATATTGATATTTCCATGAGTATCTATGCACATAGAAACGAAGAGAGTGAAGGGTGGTGAAGGATGACAAGGCCCGAAAAGTGGTACGTCGGTAAGGCGACCGAATAAATCACAAACGAAGGTGTGGAACACTCAGTGACGTCTGGTACTACAGCGGAGGAGGTAGTACAGTTGGCACGGCGTTCGGGTCTGGTTTCTACAAAGCGTAGCCAATGAGGCCGAAAGCACTCAAGGCAAACAGAACATTGACACCGTTGGAAGTGGCCGAACTCTTGGACGTGCTACTGGGGGCAGCAACGCTGGAGGTTTTGGTAGACGAGCTTGGGTGGGGGGTGGAGGTTGGGGTGGTCGATGAGGGGGTCAGGGTGACACCCTGTGTCGAGTGAGGTGAGGTGGGGAACAAAGGAAAAGCAGGATAAATGTTGACTTACCACGGAGCGACACATCTCAACAGCGGCAGCGATAGACTTAGTCAGGTCATCCCCGGTACAGTTGGTCTTGAAGCAAGCGGTGGTCTTGTTAACGAAGTCCTTGTCTTGGCACAAGCACTTGGTATCATTGGCAGCGCAGGATGCGGAGGTAATGGTGGTCAAACAGGGAAGGGCACAGCCTGGAAAGAGAAAGGTGAGTCGTCCCGTTCAGACAAGAGGTGAGGCGGCGAGACGCACTCGCATAGCCGGTCTGCCTAGTCTCAAGAAGTGACGCCGAGGTCGTGGCGAAAGCAGCAGAGAGAACAACGAAGACGGTGGAGAAACGCATGATGTTCAAAGAGCGGGGGAGGCTTTGGGCTTGGAAGGCGAGCAGTGGTCTGTTTGGAAGAGGAAGACTGGGGAAAGGTGGAATACACGAGGGCCGGTTTATATAGCCGGCCTGATCCAGCGGCAGGCGCATTTAACCGGCACGGTGTGAACGAAATGTCAACAATGTGCCTGAAGTGCCACACAATGTGATGGATCAGGTCCTCGGGCCATGTGGGCGTTCGCTTTCGCCCTTGTCCCGACGGTGTTGGCGACCCCCGGGTAAGGTAGGCGAGGTTGGCTGGCAATCGATGTCCGACCGCAACCACAAGCACCATTCCGGATAAGGTAACCGCGTGACAACAAAGCTCGTCACGTCACGCAGCCCATTGTCCTTTCCTTTTTTGGTGATCAAGCCGTGCCGCGCGGCATTTCCCGCGTAACTGTACAGCACCACATTCAGCCACACACAAACCGCCATCTGCGACGAGACCCATCTATCCTCCGGTATCGAAGAAATGGTACGCTGTTCCTGCGCCTTGTTATCGCATTCCGTGTGCTGAACGAACCTCTTTAGGCTCCTCCGAATAAAACCAAAAAGGTCGGGCTCGCGCACGGGTTGTATCGGTCCGTGAAGCTGACGGTGATCGATATAGGGAGGCAAGACCCGCTCTGCTCTCCAAGATGTCGTGACGAGAGAGTACACCATCCACCTTCACAAGCGTGTCCATGGACGATCATTTAAGAAGCGGGCTCCCCATGCCGTCAAGTCCGTCGTCGACTTCGCCACAAAAGCCATGGGCACCACCGACGTCCGGATCGACCCCAAACTCAACCAGGAACTCTGGTCGCGTGGTATCAAGAGCGTACCACATAGGATCCGAGTAAAGCTTGAGCGTGCGTCAAGGTTCCATCCGTGTTGGGTGTGAGGACTCATCCAGTGTTTGGTCAATTTATCCAGGCAAGCGTAACGACGAGGAGGGTGCCAAGGAGAAGCTCTTCACATACGCCAGCCATGTGCCAGTGACAACGTTCAAGGTCCGCATTTTCGCCCCTCATTCGCTCGTGTCGGCTACTTAAACTACCCCGTAAATTAGGGTCTGCAAACCACAGTCATCGACGCCGAGTGATTTATGGGTTCTCTCTTCCGTATTGACTGCATGTCTCTCTATGTACTCTATCGTTGCAATCCCATGACATCGTTGCAAGCCAGTTCTGGGGGGTTCGGGCAGCAGTCGTGGGAATAACGTGGCCACAGCATTATTGCCGCTGACGTTGGGTTGACAAGGATAATAATAGCGATCCCGGCGCCCGCCTAGCCTCATATCCACTCTTGAGCTTGTACCACCACCACCACCACCACCATCGCCACATCTCTATCCCTTCCACCCCTCTTCTGCCTGGCCGGTCCGTCGGAAACCCAGCAATCGTAATGGATAATAGCCGCACACTCCCTCCCCAACAAAGTAGGGGTGGCACCCTGTCTGGCCGGTTGATGAAGTCAAATCTCCGACCCTTCGTCCTCTTCAGTATGCGCAGCGGTTCATCGATGATGCTCAGTGATTGACCTTGGTTTGTAGTCGCTTTTCTCACAGGACTCTGGTCCTTCCTATGGTACGTGCATCCCCTTGGTTAACTCCGGTGGCGGCCAGAAACTGATGTCATTCGCCGTTTCTCCAGGGCTGTATGTTTCTCGTCTGGTGGAGTATCTCAACATTACTTCGTGGCTAACTGTCTGCGTTTTGGTGTGTAGGTGAGCTCATTCAGGCTGGTAACGGAGGAAAGCGTCGGTGCGTCTCTAGCATACCATCCCCGGCAACGTTGCGTTCGAAGTTTATAACGTGTATTCGTTTCGTCCGCAGATAGGGTACCTGGCCTCAAGACCACCGCCTTGAGCTTGGGCATCCTGTACACAGTTTCAGCCATCATCCAAGGCTTTGGTCTAGCAGCCGTCTCGATGGTAAGTCCGCAGCACCCCCGCTCCCGCCTTTCATCCATGACATATTTCACTCTATAGCGGACGATCAAACTCGTGAGGATCTATGCATTTGGCTCCGTTCTGTCTGCGCTCTGTGTCTTGGGTGGCAGTCTCACCCAAGTTGTCATCCACTACATCCAGAAGGTATGCGAGAGGGTCACCCTGCATTGGGTATTGTTGACGTGGTTGCCATGTTCTTATTTTTAGAAAGCCCTCATTAATGTGTGCACTGACGACACCACCGGAGACACAATTTTCTACGTAAGCCCCCCTGGTGTCAGCGGCAAATAGAAATAGCACTGACCCACCCTGGGTTGATAGAGTTGGGGAATTTGGGGGCCCGTTAGTCGTACCACGCTAAGCGCGGCCGACGCAGCGAGATGTGAGCCTCTTCGATAAGCTGCAGCCCCATGCTAATCCTTCCTCTCCGCGCAGGGTGTGATCGAGCATGGAACAGGGGCGCTTGGTCAAACATTCTCTCCTTCCTCATCGAACTCTGCCTCGCCGCTTTCTTCCTCTACATCGTCTTCGGCTACTACAAACAACTCCTGGACCCATCCAGTGCGGCCAACACCGTCCGTACTCCGAACCAGTACCCTCTCGGGGCTTACCCTCCCCAGCCCTATGCTGGCGGGTACGGGTACAACCCGAACTTCCCCCCTCCACAAGGGCCTCCTCCTGGTGCTTACGGGCGAGGGTTCGATCAGCCGTTCGTTCCGCCATACGACAGCACCAAACTTCCCGCCTACGACGGAAGTGGACCAAAGTACGGCGATGCGAAAGACGGTGATGGGTCGTTGAACCACGGGGACGAGGATCCTTTTAACGACGGTCGTGGTGACGTCGGAAGAAGCGACTCTGGTCATAACGCCAGGAGATAGATCCTTGTCCGTGCACCCCTACGAGCCTGAAGTTGAAGACGGCGTGGAGGGGACTTGGGCGGGAGACATTTTGCACATTAGTTTCTTTTCAATTCCTTTCTCCTGATTTTGGAGCCACGGAGGCGAGATGTTTGTAGTATAACCATATGTTACTGGCATCCTTATTAGACCCAGACAGATACTGGTGGGGTCATAAGCCCATGGCTCGAAGCTCGAATCTTGAAGTTTCTTGTGGCCTCTTGGGCTACCGCAAGTGGAAGTCACCGTTCTGGCCACGTGTCCATGGGCGCTTGGGGCGACCCTGCCCTGCGGCCCTTGAGGGCTCTTTGATGGTCAACCCAAGCAGGAGCATTCCTCGACGGCGTTGTGTCAGTCATTGACATCTTTACACGCAAGTGATTCTGCGACTTTACGCCGTGATTCAAACCCCTGCTTAATCGACGCGTACTTCGAGAGCGTGGAGGAAAGGGTATTAGGGGTATCGCTCCATGCGCTCCTGGTGCGCTTGCCATGGCTCGCATCGTCGGTTTACCACCGGCAGTCAATGCGCAGTGGTTGTGTTTTCAGATGCCCCACGTGTCATCATCGTGTGCGGTAAGTTCCCGACGTGCCCGCGTCGAGATCACCGAGACCCAATGAGGTGAGAGTTTTTGACTGGGTTTTAGTCCTTGATGGTGATTGCCTGGCGCTTTCCCGACGTTTCCCTCCGCAGTAGGTGGTTAGGTCGAATCACGGCGAACAGCCGGCAGTCGTGACACCGGAGTGGGTCTTTCTCTGATCCACCCATGTCCTGGTTCACCGTTGACGGATTATTCGCCGCGTTCCTCTCAGTTGAGCGACCTTTCGCGCTGCATATTCAGCCCAAGTCAATGAGCGCCCCAATGCCCCACATGGTCAATCTTATCTGGAAGATCAAACGATCCCGGCACCGTCCACCGGTCACCTGCCACGGGCATTCCGGTAACGAAGTGGAAGGCCGAGGAAGGTGCTAGCTCATCTCATTTATGTCGGCCCTCTCTGTGTCTCGACTATCCCGTTTCATCGCCTTGGTTATCGACCGTCGCCAGAGCCCTTCGCCCTCAAGACCGAGGGGAGCCACTAACGATGACGAGAGGTGAGGGAAGCCGCTTTCAAGAGGAAACAGGGTGTTCCTGGTCAGGGTCTCGTGAGAAACACCCAAGTTCTTCCACCAGCTCTGGGGTTAAACGGTTCTTGCTTCGCAGCCCAGTGGTTGTCCCAGGCAGTCTGGTTCCAAGGGTGATATATTAGCTTTCGGATCCCCGCAGCGCTGGCTAGTCCCGTTGGAATCCGAGGAGAGTTATAGACCGCCAGCCTGGCTTTGCCGAGCGGCCTGCCGGAGATCGCCCCGTCACCCCTTTACTCGAACGTATCGTGTTATCCTCACTAGGAAACTCAAGGGTTCCCAGACCATCCCTCAATCGGTATCCCACCCATTATTTCTGTCTGTCTCCCAAGTCTCCGGCGTCATACACTTAATCGTCCCTTCAGAGCGGTGTTTCGTCTTGTGATACACAAGGCTGGCCCCTCATTAAACAAAATCTTGCGTAATTGATGTGGGGCGGTATATAGGATGGCTTAAGCTTTTGTGGAGGCAGGCATCTCCCCTCCCTTTCATTCGTTCGTCTTGCCTTCCCAGTGCTCTGACCCGCGAGCCACTCATGGACGCGGCTCACTACATCCCCGGCGGCCTGATTGCAGTTGGCCAAGAAATGTGAGTTCGCTTCCCGATTTCTATTCGGGACCGCTCAGTTGATCGCGATGTCTTTCACCAGCGTGGCCAGTAAGGTACGAAAGTCTAGAGCTTGTGCATCGAGCTCGATCCTCATATTCGCAGCATCTATCAATCGCCTGCGCAACGGTCCTGTTTTACGAGTACATCCTGACATTCTCCGATGAAGTGCGTCTCGGCCAAATCGCTTCGGTTGAGTGAGGCTTACTGACCACGGACTGATAGGTGCAATACGCGTGGCAGGGGAAGAAGACCTGGGGTACGTTCTCCGCAAACGCCACTCGGAGAAAACTCTAATCTTTCCCACCATCAGTGTCCCTCCTTTTCTTTATGGTGAGACAGATCTGCACCGCCCGCGAGGTCGACCCCCCTGGGTGCTCATTTTGGCCTCTTTCAGAACAGATACCTCCCAATCGCCTACAAGATATGGGACCTGAGCAATAACGGACAGTACCTATCTGCTCAGCTAGTCACCTGGAACTCGGAACAAATCGTCAGAAACTTTTCTGGTATACCCCGATATTCGCCACTAACCCTCCCGAAAGATGACATAGTACGCCACAAAGTGATATCCCCGATGGGACGTATATTGAAGAAGTTCCCCCCAGTTGTTCAGTGTCCACAATCATGGAGAACTCTTATCTCGTGCTGGTGACGGTATTTAGCCAGTTGTTTCTCGCGGTGAGGTGAGCGTCGGCAAAACTTCGTGGGCGCGGAGGGGGATAATGACTGAACGTACAGGGTATACGCTGTCAAAGGGCGCAGCAAGAGTTCCTTCGCCTTCCTGTCCACAATGACCGTGATACAGTTCACGTATGGTGTAGCGTATATCGTTCTCTTTAGGCGGAGCGGTGAGGAACTTCGAAACTCTATCTAGGTTGATGAATCCTGAAACGTACGAAAACCCAGCATACACATATGCGTCACTGGTATCCCCTCAGACGTACACTTTCGCAACGTGCCTCCAGGGACACCACGAAACCGACCTTCAGCTAGGGTACTTGGGACTATCTCTTGGATTCGGTTCGTACCTCTGTGATGGTTATGCGCGCGCGGATCCTAACAGTGCGCGGGATTACAGATATAGTCGCGTTCCTCATGATCGCTGTGTGTTCATACAAATCCTCGCTGATATACGGCGCTTCCGGGTTGTTTGAGAGACTTGTACATGACGCCACCATTTACTTCCTGATGATTGTTTGGGTGCATTTGACGGTGATGATTTTCACCTCAACAATGGGAGACGTAAGTCCTGTCCGTCCCCTGATTCTGGGATCGATTTCTGATTGACGGTTTGGGATCAGTCACGTATTCTCCGTTTATTCCCCGCTATGTAAGCCCCTTGCATCCCTCGATAAAAGGTCGCTGGACTAACCCCTTTACCTCTACCAACAGTACAAATATGTGCGTTCGTCAATCTCACACCATTTCCAGCTGAGATCTCAAACTTCAAAACTAAAGCATTATACCCGTCATGATCTGCCGCCTCGTCCTCTCACTGAAGAAGGCGACAGATCCAAATGTGATCAGGGCATGGAACGTCGACCATTTCACCACCCAGGAAGATACCCTCAGTCCGGTCGACGTACCCATGTCTCCCATTTCTTTTCACACACCCACAGTCACGAGTTCGGAAAGGAGATCAAAGCTGATGGGGAACCGTTCGATGGCCCAGACTGTCAATGTATCTCCTCCCGACAATGTACCGTGTTCCCATCGGTGGACGATCGATGGGACCTGAGAAGCGAGGGTGAAGGGCGCTGTAGGGGGTGCAAGGACTCGTAGTTCAACAGATGTATATACCTGGGGAGAACAGAGGATCTCCGAGACGACCTCCTCCGTGGATCCCCGGCGAGCTCTGCCATGACAGGGCAATTCTTTGAAGTGTTCGGCCACCGGACGTTCTCTACCCGCTAGAAGGTATCCGAAAGCCTGCTCTCACCAGCCCCAGTGACACCAGGTACCCGTCGCATGTCCTTCCCCCTATCTGCTTTTCCCTTGTCCTCGTTGACAGACTCCTCAACTCCAATTTTCCCAGCTAGTTTCTCTACGTACACTTACTTCTTCACATTTTCCATTTGACACCCTCCACATGTAATCTACCATCGCACAATAATTGATACCTCCTCGTTGATCATTACCAGAGCAGTTGCGACCAAATGACAGTATGACACAATCCGCTGCCTCGTCCCCTCATTTGGGGGGGAAGGGACAGAGTGTAGATCAGGACGCGCTTTCTGCACTAATCCGTCGCAACATGTAATATCCATCTCATTCTCGTTCTAATTCCGTTCCGAGGTGCACGTGGTGGCGAGTGGCGGATTTGAGTTTTTGGAAGATTTTAACCAGCCTCGTGTTAACCGCAACAAATTCTGGAGCGGCGGACCCGAGAGTGCCGCTGAATGAAACTGTAACCAGACCGAGGTCTTACGGGCAACCGCTATGTACTGTGGTGAAGAATCGTGCGATCGGCTATGCCACCCTCCGTCCGATCATCGCATTCTGCCACATCCACGCCTCCCTCACCCTTTGGCCACTTTGGTCTCCGAGTCTGTCCTTACTCAACCAAGCCCACAGTGTCCTGCGGGATCTACTCAACAAAACGGCACAACTCACTCTCACTCCTTCCCTCCGTGGCGCGTGAAGACCGGCCATTGTCTGCTGTTTGTCTGCGTGTCAAGCGATTTATCACTCGAAACCCATCCAACTGCCCGGTCCCAGCTGACCGACTTGACTGACACGTAGGTGTATCTTTTACCCCACACCCGCAGACGTTTACGGGAAGAGAAAGCAAATCAGGATGAACGGAGAGAAGATCACTAATGGGGACGGGGTCCCCAACCTTTTCGTCATAAATGAGATCCCAGCCACGCCCGGCCTCGACGCGATGGAAAGTCAAACCAGCTCTCCGAGGGTACGCGTCCATTCTACTCCAGGTGTCGGACCAAGACCGCTGGCAATCGGAATCCCGACATCACAATCCTTACCACCAACACAATACCATCCTCCTTCGGCCGGCCCCTACAACACAACCTTCGGAAACAGGGCGAACCTCAATGGCAACGGAAGGTCTCCTCTCAATTATCCCTCCCATTCCAGGACAAAGTCGCTGTCCACAAGTTCCAACGAGTATTCGCCCCCATTACGGTCTCCCTTGTCCAATTCATTTTCACCTCAACAGTCCTTATTTCCCCCTCCTGAGTCCCCCTCGCTCAAATCCTTCGCGTTCCCTCAATCGGTTTCTGCCCCAGATATGCAGCCGCGGTCGTCATCCCCTGGACAGCCCAACACCAGCAGACGCCACACCCACAATCGTATTCACTCTCGGAACCTCTCCGTTTTCTTCCCCCGGCCCGGAACGTTGTCCCAACCGACAATCGAAGAAGATAGTGTAGACATGCCGGCACCGATCACGACAATACGCCAACGACCGAGTAATGACGGTCTACGAGCAGGATTCAGGTTCGGTGGGGTGCCGTCCCCGTCCGACTCTTCCCTCACTCCTTCGTCTTCATCCGGATCCCGACCTGCTCGGCGCGGTCACCACCACAAGCACTCAATGTCCCATAATTTTTTCTCGTTCCTCGAGCCAGGGTCGCAACATTCCGATACGGTCCCATCATCCGGACCCCCATCAGCAAGCTCCACCCTGACCGACTTTGCAGACAGCGTTCCCCCTCCACCCGTTGTACCAACAACTCCGGTTATACCTGGGGTTCATCCTCTCCCCGTTCTCTCCTGTGCCGTTGAAGGGATGCTCGGCGCTGCAGTCTGGGTGACTGGGCAACAAACAGGTTCCCTATCATGTACCGGACTCGGATACTGGGTGGTATTCGACGCATTTGGAGTTGCGCTCAGTCGGATAGTTCCCGGATATCTCGCTGGGGATTCAATGCAATCCAGGAGTCGCCGCACATATGGGTATGTCCCTTTCAAACTCCTATGGACCCCAGTTCATCGAGCGTAATTCAGGAACGGCCGATTGGAAATCGTGCTGATGTTCGCTCAGTCGGTGTACCTGATCTTCGCGTCGGTTTATATGTGCAAAGAGACGGTGGAACACCTCTTGCTGTCAGCTGGTGATGATCAACAACATCACGCAGATCACCATCACCACTCAGATGGGTATGTTGTATCGCCCAATGTCAATTTCGCGACTGAATGCAGCGTATTCTGTAGGGGGGTGTTGCCCATGATACTTGCGTTCCTGTCCCTGGTTTTTGTTGTCGTCAACGCGCTGCGCTTTGACAATCATTCCAAACTCGTCGAGGGTCTGTATTCACTGTACAAGGCTTCCTCCCTAGCTCACCCATAAACTAGTGACCGGTAGCCAGCTTCCACAACTCACATCCCTTCTTCCGTCCACCCGGACAAGTTTCCACGTTCCAAAAGGGAGGAAGCAACAACCGACTCCGATTGATACTGTGCTCTCAAACCCGTTCTCTCTGTCTCCTATCGCTTTCTCGCTCGCTCTCGTATTTCCCCCATTCTTCCTTCCTGAGTACGTTCTGATGACGCCGAATATGAATGGCCGGGTTAGGAGCTGATCCGTTCACTTGCAGTCATCAAATTCGTTCATTCGATCTGTTCCTTGCAGCGGTACAAGCTCTCGTGACCTTCAGTGTGGCCTACCCCGCGTCGGTGGCGCTCGGGAGCGTTTTGCTACAAACCTCCCCTGCTCGCGGTCTTTCGAGCGGTAGGATGGAAGCTTTCCTACGAGCGATGAAGGAGGTCAGATTTTCGCATTCCGTCCCACGCGCCCGCCGAAACTTATCAATCACACGATCGCAGATTGAAAGACACCCCCAAGTGCTTCATCTGCCCCCACCTCATATCTGGCAACTAACGCCCTCAACGCCAGCAAAACAGTCTCTCGTGGTCACCCTCGAACTGCACGTTCGGGAAGACCTCGACGATGACGACGTGTTAAAGTTGAGCAAGTGGGCGTGGGATAGGTGCGTGAGCTCGATGGTCGGGAGGAACGCTTCGAGGTTGCCCGAAGGTGTCGTTCCAGAAGTGACGATTGGAGTTGTCAAGGGATAGTTTCCTGTCTTCGTTTCGTTTTTGTTCCCTTTTCCCCCTCGACCACACACTTTCGTTTCCTTCTCTCTTTGTCTATTCATATTAATTCGGCGTTGGTAACGCGGGTACCGTCACAGTGGGCGTTGTGCTCAGGAAAAAGCGCCAACGCCATTGATCACGCGTCACGGATTAAGCCGCAACACTCGGGAGACGGTATTGTCATCATTGCTGAATAACAACGCCTGGCTATTCTGAGTTTAACACTACCACGCGTGTTGAGAGGGGTGATTGAAATTCTCCAACCTCACCACTGCTTTCTGAACGCGCGTCCTTGGGTTATGAAGAGGTTCAATATCAATCCCGAGGGGGATGCTCGATTTTTCTCTCGTCTGCCCAAACTTTTTTCTGAGACTGGTGTCTTTGTAGGAGCCTGGTTTGCGAGCCCCAATTGTATTGGACACCGCATCTGAAATTGCCCCAGAAGGATACAGTCGTTCAGGAGTGTGTTGAACTGCGGAGGGCACGTGTGATCTCCAATATTGGGTGACTATCCGTAACACTAGATAAAATCATACCCATTGTAGAAGGGTGTTGGTAGCTGAGATTGGCTCTAGCGATGACCCGATGGAGCGGTTGGGGTCTCTCTGCCTTCCTTAAAAGTCAACAAATACTTGTCTAGACCCATGTGTACACAGTGACAGTACCCAGAGTCTCCATTCCCTGTGACAACATCACAAATCCATAATGACTGTCATGCACCCGGCATTTTTCACCTACCTTTTACCTTCTTTCTACTTCTTCAAGATTCACTCAAGACATAGACGAGAGACGACAATTAACCTTTGCTATTGAGAGCACGTAAAGAGATACAAAGGTTACAACAGGACTATTCGGACTACTCGGCGTTGTTGTTATCCCAATCCCAAACCTCGCCATGATCAGAACCCTCCAGACCATCCGTCATCTCCAACCACTCGACGAGACGATGAGCGCGAAGAATTCGATCTTTCATTGCGATCTCGGCTTGAAGACGAACCAGCTCGACGCGCAAGACTTGGAGGAAGGCAGAGATTACTGGGTCAGTGGGTTGAATCTCTGTCACCTATGGCGCAACAACGAGCGTAGGGATGGAATGAGCGAGGGGGGCCAGAGGAACGAACCACACGTTGACCACGCACCGCGATGAGACATTTGATGTTGGCGAAGTCTAGGGCGGGAGGACGAACATAAGGGACGACTTCTTGTTCCTCGTCTTTGATCTCCACAAGAATCGCGGACGACTCGACGTTCTCCTTATCGGACCCAGAAGATGAAGAGGAAACGACTGGAGGAGTGTGGTAGGAGTCGTCACTTCCGTTCATATCGCGACTCAAGACCAGAGGGCTTCCAAGAATTGGGGAAGTCTCTGCAACAACCTCCTTCTCCTTTCCCTTGGCCTTCTCCTCCCCACATCAACAAAGACGACCTTCCATGGACTTGACGTGGGCCATCAACGCCTCGATAAGATCACGTTGAGAGCGAGACCTTTCCTCTAAAACGGCGATCTTCCCTTCAGCCTTGTGAAGCTCCTCGGATAAGGCGTTGAACTCCTGACGACGACGGTGTCAGAACCGACCTCGCCAACAGGCCTACTGAACCGATGCTAGTCTCCTTTAGAGCTCGGTACACGAAGTTATAGGGCAACCGCGGATTTC